>Ga0164294_10003021_pt1 | contig 15045 bp, 7 predicted proteins | sample GEODES005metaG_FD_111479 | JGI IMG/M metagenome (GOLD analysis project Ga0164294, IMG submission 111479) | Oligotrophic lake water microbial communities from Sparkling Lake, Wisconsin, USA - GEODES005 metaG | ecosystem: Environmental > Aquatic > Freshwater > Lake | place: USA: Sparkling Lake...
AAGAAGGAGAAGATGGAGGCGGGGACCGCGTCGTCGCCCGCGCCCTCGGGGGCCTCCATGATCGTGTCGGATCCAACGTAGAGGTCTTCGCCGTCGATCACCACATCGCGCAGGTCCATCGCCAGCCAGGCCACCGTGCCATCGGGCAGTTGGGTGAAGTCATGGTGGCCGAGGGGGGTGCGGGTCAGCGTGCTCTCGCTGCCATCGAGGCTGATCCGACGCACGCCGCCATAGTCGGAGCGCTGCATGATGTCGTATTGACTGAAGAGGATGCTGCGGTTGCGGGGATTGAGCTTGGCCCCGGGGCTGATCAGCCCATCGTCGACCGCGGCGTACCAGACATAGTCGCCGTCGCGGTCGATGACGACCACGTATCCAGCGTTCTGCTGCATCAGGGTGGTGAGGATAAAGCCACCGGGGGCGGCGCGGGCGGTGTCGTACTCGCTGATCAAAAATCGACTGAGCGCCGAAGGGGGCGGCGGCAGGATCACCGAGGCGGGCTCCGCATCCTGGATGCTGCCATCGGCGGACTGACTGCGGGCCTGTACAGCATAGGTTCGACCCGCCTTTAGCCCGAGGAGGGTGAGGCTCGCGCCGCCCTCGCCTGACGCCACCTTCGGTGTGGAGAGGAGGGGGCCGCCGTCGAGCTGGTACTCCACCCAGACGGTGGAAGCCGCTTCGGGGGCCCAGCTGACCGTCACCACCGTCGGCACGCGCTCGTTGATGACGAGGGTGACAGGCTTCGCGGCGGGGTCGGTGGTGGAGCTGGAGTCGCTGCCGCCCTTCTCGGAGGGAGGGGCCTGGCGGCAGGCGAGGGCAACAAAGAGGAGGATGGGTGTCATCGGCAGCTCCGCGGGGGCGCAGTATACCGCGGCGCGTGCGCCCGCCGGGCGCGGATCAGGCGCCGGCGAGCACATTCTCGGGATCGCGGCCCCCTGCTGCAGACTCAATCGCGTTGCGCAGCGCGGCGGGGGTGCGACGGCCGCCGTCGTGCGGTCGGGCCCTCGAAAGAGGATGCCTGGGCCTTGCCCGCGAGGGAGGCCAAAGCGAGGGGCGCCAGCGGCCGGGGGTCAACGGCGGCGAGACAGACGAAGGGGTTGAGCATCTGCCCAAGGTCGCAAGGGCTGTTCAGTCGGATGGTCGCGCCGGTGTGGTGACCGCGCGCTGCCGCTCAGCCCCAACGCCGGCCCTTCGGTCAACAGGCTTGGCTCCCGGGGCCCGAGAGGGAAGGCACCGAGCGGCTCTGCACCGTCAAAGCGCTCGCACAGGTCTCGGCCCGTACGGCACCCCAGCAGGATCAGGCGAGGCCGATGGTGAGGGTGGTGAGCCGAGCGCGGGCTTGGGGGGTGGCCAGCCCCGTCGACCTCGTCGCCCACCCGCCCCGCCGATCTGCCTGGCCACGCGCGGATCGCCAGGCGCAGCCCTGGAATTGATCCCCGCCTCGAGCCCGGCCACCAGGGGCCCCCCGTGGAGGTCGATCCGTTGCTGATCTCCAACGATGTTTACCGCCCAGGCCCGATCGCGATCGCGGTCGAAGGCCCGCTTGTGAGCGTCCTCCCCGAGGAGATCGGCCACAACTGCATCTCTCGCAGGACAGCCCTGATCCCGGAGCTGCCAAATGTGTTGGACCGGCCTTGACGCGGGTTCGCCCCTGTTCTATACCTATAGAACACCGGAGGTCACCATGCTGGTCCTGCGCCGCGAGTCGCTGCTCCGCAAGCCGCTTTACTTCGGGGTCCCCCTCGCGCTGGCCCTTCCTCTCGTGCTCCCCGACGAGGGGAGCACCGGCTGGCTCCACTTCTGCTTGCTGGTGCTGGCCCCCCTGCTGGGCCTCGGCCTGGGGCTCACCACCACGCGCTCGGACTTCTGGGCGGCGCTGATCCCGCCTCGCCGCCTCGCCCTCGCCGAGGCCGGGTGCCACCTGTCGGCGCTCGGCCTGTTGGCCGGGGGCTCGGCCTTGCTCCTCCGCGCCGATGACCGCGGCATCTTCGAGCTCTTCGACCCTCACCGACCCGAGGCGTCCCTCTTCGCCCTCGCGCTGACCCTCTTCCCCCTCGGTCTGTACACCCTAAGCGCCCTGAGCCGGCGCTTTGGCCGCGGCCTCGTCAGCCTCGTCGGCCCCCTGCTCTGGCTGGGTGCCCTGGGATTGGGCGGTCAGGCCGACTGGGAGGGCGGGCGGTGGAGCGTGTTGGAGGGCCTGACCCTGCGCCTGCTGTTGACTGTGACCGCCGGGCCGCTCGCCCTGTACACCTGCGCAGACATCCGCCCCCGCGCTCGAGACGCTGGGCGGCTGATCGGCGGCGGCCTGGTCCTCGGACTGTTCAGCCTGCTGCCAGCTCAATTCTGGTCGGGCCAGCCCCTGCTGGTGGCCCCGGGTCGTGTGGTGGAGCGCGATGGGCGCCTGATCGAGATCCCCGAGATGGCGCTGGTCTTCGGGCCGCGGCAGGCCTGGCTGACCGAAGGGGGTGTGCGCCGCCCGATCGGCCCGCCCGGGGCCCTCTTTGGCGAACTGGGGCCGGCGGGCTCGGTGGCCCTGGTTCAGGTCGATGGGGCCGGCGGCGGGGTGCTCTTTCTCACCGATGGGGAGGGTACAACGGCCCAGTGCGCCCTGCCCAAGGTCGACCTCACCTATCAGGACCTCCGTTTTCGGAGCGACGGACAGGCGGTGAGCCACAATGTCTTCGGGTCGCCGGCCGACAGCCGCGTGCTCCAGATCGACGGCGCCTGCCTGGGCCCAGAGGGGATGCCGGCTCTCGGCTTTGTGTCGGATCCCCAGGACCCCGATCTGCCCCTGCGGCCGCTTCAGCCAGACCCCCATGCGGGGCTCGATCCCAGCCCCGCCGATGGGGCGGCCCCGGTGGTGCAGGAGTGATGCAGCTCTCCATCGACCCCACCTCGGCGGTGCCGATCTACCACCAGCTCACCGTGGCCCTGCGCGCCGCCATCGCCAGCGGCGCCCTGCCCGCCGAGTCGGTGCTGCCGGCGGTGCGCGAGCTGGCGGCCCAGATCGGCATCAACTACCACACCGTCGCCAAGGCCTACCAGGCCCTGGAGGCCGAAGGTCTGCTCACCCGGCGACGGGGCGGGCCATTTTGTGTCGCCCCGGGCGTGCAGGCCCAAGCAGGGCTCAGCGAGCTCGAAGCGCGACTGATCACCCTGGCCCGGGAGGCCCTGGCCCAAGGTCACGCCCCTCAAACCTTGCTGCCCCTCTGGCCCGCGGCCCTGGAGCAGGCCTCAAACGCCGCGGTGGAGCCGATTCCATGAGCCCTCCCCTCCTTCTGGCCCAGGGCCTCGCCCAGCCGGGTCTGTTTCAGGATCTCTCGCTTCGTCTGTCTGCTGGGGAGTGCTGGGCCCTGGTGGGGGTCAATGGAGCGGGAAAATCCACGCTCTGCGCCACCCTGGCCGGCGCCCTGCGGCCCCATGCGGGAGCCGTCGTCCGAAACGGCGCCCTGGCCTACCTCCCCGAAGGCTGCCCCCTGGAAGGGGGGCCGAAGGTGGGCGACTGGCTGTCCCTCCTGAGCCGCCTGCCCGACTGGGAGGCCGACGTTGCCGCCGAGGTGCTCAAGGCCCTGCCGCTGCCCCTCGATCAGCCAGCGCAAGCCCTCTCCCTCGGACAGCGCAGCCGGCTGGGGCTCCTGCTCACTCTATCTCGCGACGTGCCGATCCTGATCCTCGACGATCCCTTTCTGGGGCTCGATCCCGGCGCCCTGGCGGCGGCCTGGCGACTGCTCAGCGTCCGGGCCGATGCGTCCCGGGCCCTGCTCTTCGCCACGGCGGATCTGTCTACCGCGGCACGCCTGGCCACCCACCTCGCCTTGCTGCGCCCCGGGGCGCCGCTGCGCAGCCAGCCGCTCGACGACTGGTCCGCCGAGGCCGCCGAGGCCGGTCGGCGACTGGAGGCTCATCTCGCGGCCGGCTGCGGGGCCTGATCGGCGGCCCCTCCGGAGTCTTGGGCCGGACCTCGCCGGGCATCCGGGACGCTCGCCGCGCCGACTCCAAGGGCCGGTGCGACGCCCTTCGCCGGCGACATGCATTCCGAATCACCCCGCCAGGGCGGCGAGATCGCGGAGGGGGCGCGTCGGATCGCCGCTCGCAGCGCGCATCAGAGGTCCGCGTTCGAGAGGTCGGTGCGCCCGGGGGTTGCTCTCGCATCAATGTTGTAATAGCAAACGCGGGTGCAGTAGCATCAACCCCCTTCCGGTAGCTGGTTCCCCATGGATCGCCTCCCCGTCACCGTCCTCTCCGGCTTCCTCGGCGCCGGCAAAACCACGCTCCTCAACCACGTCCTCGCCAACCGCGAGGGTCGACGCGTGGCCGTCATCGTCAACGACATGAGCGAGGTCAACATCGACGCCGCGCTCGTGAAGGGCGAGGCGCACCTCGATCGCACCGAGGAGAAGCTGGTCGAGATGCAGAACGGCTGCATCTGCTGCACCTTGCGCGAGGATCTCCTCGTCGAGGTGCGGCGCCTCGCCGCTGAAGGGCGCTTCGACTACCTCCTCATCGAGTCCACCGGCATCTCCGAGCCGCTGCCGGTGGCCGAGACCTTTGACTTCGTCGACGAAACCGGCGTGTCCCTCGGCGATGTGGCCCGCCTCGACACGATGGTCACGGTGGTCGACGCGCTGAATTTCATGGAGGACTGGCAGAGCACGGACGAGGTGCGTGAGCGCGGACAGGCGCTGAGCCCCGAGGACGACCGCAACGTTGTGCGCCTGCTCGTCGAGCAGGTCGAGTTCGCCGATGTGCTCGTGATCAATAAGGCCGATCTCGTCTCGACCGAGGTCCTCGCCGCGCTCCAGGCGGTGCTGGCCCGCCTCAACCCCCGCGCGCACCAGGTCGTCGCCACGCGCGGCGAGGTGCCCCTCGGGGAGGTGCTCGACACGGGGCGCTTTGATCTCGACGCGGCCAAGGCCGCACCCGGCTGGATGGCCGTCGCGCGCGGCGAGGCGCGCAGCGAGGCCGACGAGTACGGGATGAGCTCCTTTGTGTTCCGGGAGCGCCGTCCCTTCCACCCCGATCGGTTCGCCACCTTCATGCGGGAGAAAAAAGAGGGGGTCGTGCGCTCCAAGGGCTTCTTCTGGCTCGCCAGCCGACCGGAGTGGACGGGCGTGTGGGCCCAGGCGGGGCGGATCACTGAGATCGGGCCCGCAGGGATCTGGTGGGCCGCCGTGAAGAGATCCGAATGGCCCGAAGATCCCGAGGAGCGCGCGGAGATCAAGGCCAACTGGGCGAAGCCCTGGGGCGATCGCCAACAGGAGCTGGTGTTCATCGGGCGCAACATGGATCGCGCGGCCATCGAGGCCGGGCTGAAGAAGGCCCTGCTCACCGACGCCGAGGTCGCCCTGGGGATGCGGAAGTGGCGCAAGTTCACCGATCCCTTCGACCCCTGGCAGATGACGGAGCCCGAGGGCGCCGATGTTTGAGTGGCTCATCGTCGGTGGCGGCATTCACGGCACACACCTCGCCCATGTCCTCCTGGCCGGCCGTGGCGTCGCCCGCGACCGGCTCGCCGTCCTCGATCCGCATCCTCGGCCTCTGTTTCGCTGGCGCGAATGCACGCGGGCCGTCGGCATGCGCTACCTCCGCTCTCCGGCCGTCCACCACATCGGCCTGGACCCCTTCGATCTCGTGGACTTCGCCCGCGCCTGGCCGGGAGAAGGGCCCTTCGCTGCCCCCTACAATCGCCCTTCGCTGGACATGTTTGACGCACACTGCGACACGCTGATCGCCCGCGAAGGGCTCGACGCGGTGCGGATCCAGGGGGTCGCACAGTCGATCTCCGCTGTGCAGGGTGGGTACCGGGTACAGACTCCCGCAGGCGAGATCGTGTCGTAGCGGATCGTCCTCGCCCTCGGCCTTGGGGAGCAGCCACTCTGGCCGGGGTGGGCGCTCACCGCCCAGGTGTTCGGAGCCCGTGTCGACCACGTGTTTGAGCCGGGGTTCTCCCCCGATCAGGTGAGCGATGGGCCCGTGCTTGTCGTCGGCGGCGGGATCAGCGGCGGGCAGCTCGCCGCCTCCCTGGCCTCCGCGGGGCGCGTGGTGCGACTCTGGGTGCGTCACGCGCTGCGCGTACACCAGTTCGACAGTGATCCTGGGTGGATTGGACCGCGGTACATGGCCGGCTTCTCCCTGGAGAAGGACATGGCGAAGCGTCGCGAGACGATCGCCGCGGCGCGCCACCGTGGGTCGATGCCCATCGACGTCGCCGAGGAGCTCGGCACGCACATCAAGGCGGGCCGCGTGACGCTGATCGGCGGCGACTTCGAGGCTGCCCAGGCGATCGCAGAAGGCGGGCTCGTCCTGCGCACCTCCACCGGCTCCTGGGGGGCCGCGCACACCGTACTCTGCACCGGTTTCGCCCCGACCCGGCCCGGCGGCGCGCTCGTCGACGGGCTCGTCGCCGACCTGGGTCTCCGATGTGCGGGCTGCGGGTACCCGATCACCGACGCCATGCTCCAGTGGGGGCCGGGGCTGTTCGTGATGGGTCCGCTGGCCGAGTTGGAGTTGGGGCCCACGGCGCGGAACATCACAGGCGCGCGCGCGGGCGCCGCGCGGATCGCCCGGGCCGCCTGACCACGCGGTTGAACAGAGAGCCAAGGCGGTCACTCTCCGGATGGTCGCGGCGCTGCGCTGCGGATGTCGCGTCTACCGCCACCTGCGCGAGCCCCGCACCGGAGAGGCCGCGACCTGCCTCGGCCCCCACTGGGCCCACGCCCTGCCGCTCAGCCCCAGCGCCGGCCCTTCACCGCGCAGCGCAGCACGCCCAGGCCATAGGAGACCGAGCCCACAAAGCCAATCGAGCTGGCGTCGGGCGGGTAGCGCGCCCCCACCGACAGCTCTCCCACCCGCAGGCCACCGCGGATGGCGGCCACCAGCATCTCGTTGTCGAAGACAAAGCCGTCTTCAAAGCCCATCCAGTCGATCATCAGCAGGCTGCGCCGCGACCAGGCCCGAAAGCCGGTGTGGTACTCGGAGAGCTTGTAGTCCAGCAGCACATTCTCTACAAAGGTGAGCGCCCGGTTGGCCACATATTTGTAGAGCGGCATGCCCCCCGCCCGCGCGCCGGCGCCGAGCACCCGCGAGCCCAACATCACGTCGTAGCGGCCGCGGGCGATGGGCTCGGCCAGGGCCAGCACCAGCTCGGGGGGGTACTGATCATCGGGGTGCAGCATCACCACCAGATCGGCGCCGCGCTCCAAGGCGATGCGGTAACAGCTCTTCTGGTTGGCGCCGTAGCCGCGGTTCTGCGGGTGAACATAGACAAAGAGCCCCCGCGCCCGGGCGAGGGCCACCGTGTCGTCGGTGGAGCCATCGTCCACGAGGATGAGGTCGTCAATCCCCTCGGCGGGCAGGGCGTCCAGCACCCGATAAAGGGTGCGGGCGGCCTCGTAGGCCGGCAGCACCACGGCGAGGCGCTTGCCGCAGATCACAGGGCCTCCGCGTTAACCGTGCCGCTGGCGCTCTTCTGGAAGGTGGACTCATAGCTCTCGTCGCTGTCCAGTCGCTGCTGCTTCATGCGTTCGTTCACGTTGCGCAGCAGGTCCACCGGCGGCGCCGCGGGAGCCGGAGCCGGCGCGTAGCCGCCGCCGCTGCCGGCGCCAGGCAGGGAGAAGGCGAGGTCTTCTCCCAGCCAGGCGATGAGGATGGCGCCGGGCGGCAGATCGACCACGCCGCGCAGATCGGCCCGGCGGGCTTGGAGGCTGCCGCCCACCAGGGCCCGCACCTCGGCGCCCGCGGCGGGCTGGCCCTTGGCGGTGCGCACCACCACGCGGCCGCCGGTGGTGTCCAAGGTGAGCGCCGAGCGCAGCACGAGCGCGCTGCCATGGTGCCCGCCGCCGTCGATGTGCACGAGCCAGGCCCCGGCGCCGCGCAGGGGCAGGTCGAGGGCGCGGGCCGTGGGGAAAGGGCCGGCCTTCACCGCTTCTGTGCGGCTCAGCGCCGGGCTGATGCCGGCCACCGAGATGTCGAAGACGCCGTCGAGGCCGGCGTCGCGCAAGAAGATGGTGCGAAGGTCGATGGCGTAGGCCTGCACGGTCACCCGATCGAGTCCGACGGCGGTGATCGGCAGTCGCACCGACTCCCCCGGACCCACCGCAACGATGGGCTCGTCGACCTGCAGATCCACCCGGCTGAGCGCCGCGGCAGAGCGGGCGGCCTCGGGCCAGGACGACTGAACCTCGGTGTAGCCGCGCAGGGCGTCTTCGTAGCGGCCGCTGGCCTCGTCGAGGCGGGCGAGGGCGTAGCGGGCGTCGGAGACCGTGCGAGCGGGGCCGAGGGTCCCGTCGTCCTGAACAAAGCGCTCGGTGGCGAGCCGGCGGAAGATCTGGCTGGCGGCGCGGTCTTCGCCGAGCTCGGCGCGGCCGACGCCGGAGAGGAAGAGCAGGGTGTCGGAGAGCGGGCTTGGACGGTCGGCGTAGCGACTGGCCTGCTCGGCGGCGAGGCCAAAGGCGCGCAGGCTGAGCAGGCCGCTGACGAGGTCAAAGGCGGCGGCGGGGGCGCGCGCGGAGGCAGGGTAGAGGGCCAGAAACTCGCGATCCCAGTCGGCGGCCAGCAAGCGCACGTCGGTTGGCGTGATGCCCTGGGCGACCAGCGCGGGGGGCAGCCCGTCTTCGGCGAGGGCGCCCAGTCGCTGCGGGGCCAGGAAGAGGGCCTCCTCGACGGCGGGCAGGTCGGGGTAGCGGCCCACCAGGGCGCGCAGGGCTTGGAGCGACGAGAGCGGGCCGGTGATCTCCTCCAGCTGCCGCGCCGGGGCGGCCTCGGCGAGGAAGGCGGCGCCGAGCCCGGCCCGCAGCACGGCGGTGGCCCGCTCGACACGCCCCATGGCGGCGTAGGCCGCGGCCACCTCGCGCACCTCGCGCAGCTCCAGGGCGGCGCTGGGGTTGCCGTCGCGCAGATCCTCAAAGCGGGCCACCCGATCGGCCGGGGGGCTGGCGGGGTCGGCGAGGGTGGCGCGCAGGCGCAGGAGCAGGGCCTCGCCGCGCTCGGCAGCGCTGAGGCGGGCGAGCGGCGGCAGGGCGTCCAAGAGGGGCCGCGGGTCCAGGCCCTCGGCGGCGGCGCGGCGGGCGGCGGGCAAGGCGGCCTGGGCCTCGATCGGCAGCGGCGCGTCGGCGGGGAGCACCTCGACGCGCAGCTCGGCGAGGGGCGTCGGCGGGCCCTCAGCGCTCCAGCGCACCAGCCCGCGGAGGGTGGTGGCCCCCAGGGCGGTGGCGATCAGCACCGGGCCGCGCGGCGCCCCCTCCACAACAAGGCGAAAGCCGGGCGGCGGCACAAAGCCGGGGTGCAGCAGGTCGGCGGAGAGGCTGAGGCCCTCGCCCAGTCGCATCCGACACAGTTCTCCGGAGACACAGCCGGCGCTGCGCAGGGTGCCCTGACGGCTGCGGGTGTACAGATCGACCTCGGGCGGCAGGCGGCCGTCGGCGCCGGGGGGCAGGCGCAAGCCGCTCACCGGCGCGCTGCCCGCCGGCCGGGGCTGACCGAGGAGCCAGCCGCCATCGGCCTCTCCGGCGCCGAGCTGCGGTGCCAGTCCGGCGAGGGCGGCGATCCACTCGGGGCGGCCGGGGGCGCCCACCGGCGGCGGGCCGGCCTGGAGCAGGGCGGGCAGGGCGGCGGGCTCGACCGGCAGACCGAGGCGCACCCGCTCGGCGAGGGCGAGGGGGTCGGCGCTCTGGAGGAGAAAGGGCTCGGCCTCGGCGCGGCGACCGAGCACCAGCAGGGCCCGACCCACCCAGGCGGACTCGACCGGATCGAGGCGGGACCGCTCGCGGGCGTAGCGGCCCAGGCTGGCTTCTTCTACCGGTAGACCAACGGCGGCCTGGGCCCAAAGGGCCATCGCGCGGTCGATCGGGCTGTCCTCCAGCGCCGCGGCGGCGACCAGGGCCGACAGGGCGGGAGCGGGCATCGGATCGAGGGGGTTGGCCTCGACGAAGAAGACGGCGGCCTCGATCGGCAGCCCGGTGGAGCCAGCCTGGGCGATGCCCATGCGCAGGGCGAGCACCTCGGCGGCCGGGGCGCCGGCGAAGAGGAGGGCCCGGCCGCGGCGGGCGGCGCGCTGCAGGGGGTTCACCGGGGGTGCGCCGGGGACCGGGGCGGCGAGGGGGCGCAGCCCGAGCAGCAAGGCGGGATCGGGCTTCTGGGCCAGGGAGAGCAGATCGGGCCGGCCGTCGCGCCCCGACCGGAGGCGCTCCTGGCCGGGGGGAAGGTCGGCGTCGGGCGCGGCGGCTACCTGAACAGAGCGACCGGCGCTGCGCAGGCTCTGTCGGTCGCTGCCCTGGCTGCGGGCGCTGATCGCGTCGGCGTAGACCTCGTAGTCGCTGGGCCGGCGCGGGGCGGGCACCTCGAGGCGGGCGCGGCCGTCGGCGCCGGTGCGAAGGACGGCCCAGAGCGGAACCTCGGGGGCGAAGGGCAGCTCGCTGCTCCGCTTCATGGCGCCGCCGATGGAGCCCGAGCCCATGCCGTAGCCCGAGGCGCCGCCGCTCCCGCGACCGGTGCCGATGCCGCCGAGCCCCATGGATATCTCCGAGGGGGCGATGATGGCGTCGCCCGCCAGCACACCGGCGAGGCGGCTGCGGCTCAGCTCGCCCTTGGCGGCGAGGGCGGCTATCCGGCTCTCCTCTTCACGGCGGGCCTCGTCGAGCAGGGCGCCGGCCAGCATCTCAGCGAGGGCGCCAAAGCGCCAGGGGCGGCTGAGGCCGGTGGCCGAGGCGCCGGGTCCGCGTTGGGCGCGCAGCCAGGCGGCGCTCCGCGAGGGCGCGGCGACGAGGCCGTGCAGGGCGCTGTCGAAGGCGCTCAGCGCGACCTCGGCGAGGGCGGGGCGGCCGGCGGCGTCGTGAACGGTGAGGTCAATCACCCAACGCTCTTTGGCCTCGGTGACGACGAGGTCCACGTCGAGATCGGCCAGCACCGGGCGGGTCTGGGCCTCGGTGACGCCGCGGGGGGTGGTGAGCACCACCTGCAGCGCGCCGCCCCAGTCCTCGGTGGGGCGCAGGGCCAGGGCCTCGCCGGCGGGGAGCAGGGCGGCGGCGCGCAGGCCCTCCTGCTCGACGGTGATGAGGTTGGGGCCGAGCTCGGCGCCGATCGCGGTGTCGAGGCCGGCGGCGAAGGAGGCCGGCAGCGGCGACAGGCGGGCGTCGCCGCTGCGCAGGTGGACTTGGAGGGCCGCACCCTCCCCGGGGCGGCCGGGCTGGATCAGGCGCAGGTCGAGGAGGCCATCCGGCAGGTCGGCCAGGGGGATGACGAGGCGGTGGCGGCCGGCGGCGGTGGGGAGCGGCAGGGCTGGCAGGGCGAGGCGGAGTTGGGCCCGGGTGGCGGGCGACTGGGCCCCCGCCCAGGCCGCGACCCCCTCCTTGACGAGGGGCAGGTCGGGCATGAAGGGATCGGCGGGCGGCGCGCTCTCGGCGGGGGCCTCCACGAGGTGACTGAGGGCGAGCAGGCTGCCCGTCGCCAGGGGCTCCTCGTTGATGAGCTCGATCTCCAGCGACTCGCGGCTGCGCAGGGTCTCGCGCAGGGGGAGCAGGCGGGGGGCCGGTCGCAGGGCCTCGCGGGGGCGGGCGTCGACCGTCTCCCCCTGGGGAAGGGAGACGGTGGCGAAGAGGGGCAGGGCCGCGGGCTGGACGGGCGGGCGGGCGAGGCCGGCGGCATCGGTGGGCAGCAACAGGCTCGGGCCCTCTGTCCAGGTCCAGCGCAGGGGCTGGCCGGCGACGGGGCGGCCGTCGGCCTCGCTGAGGCGGGCCTCGCCCTGGCCGCCCTCCAGGCTCGCCTGGAGCACGCGGCTTGGGCGAATGGTGGACAGAGGGCTCAGTCGGGCGAGCTGGCGCGGGGGCTGGCCCGGGGCCTCCACCCAGAGGTTCAGCTCGCCGGAGAGCAAGGCGGGGGCGCGCAGCTCGGCCTGAACGGTGCCGAGGGGACTGGCGGTGACGGTGGTGACGGGGCCCGAGACGCTGCTGGCCAGCCAGAGCCGGTAGGTGCCGAGAAGAGGCGCGCCGCCGCGGCGGCCGACGAGGCGCAGAGCGAGGGGCTCGTCGGGGCCCACTGTGCTGCGACTGAGATCGACGGCAAGGTCCACCGGAGGCGGCGCGGGGGGCTGGCCGGTGGCCGGGCCGTCCAGCGCGATCATCGCGGGCTCTCTGCCGTCCACCGCGAGGATGCGCAGGGTTCCGGCGGGGGCCCGGCCCACCCACAAGCCGCTGCGATCGGCCCGGGCCTCGATCACGTCGGAGTCGCCAAAGACCCACAGGCGGGCGCCGGGCGCCGGGCGGCCGCCGCGGAGCACGGCCACGGCGAGGTCTTCGCCCACCGCCCGGGCGATCAGCTCGGTGGTGGAGACCTTCGCCACCACCCGGGCCTCGCGGTCGGGGCCGGCGACGGTGATGGCGTAGTAGCCGGGGCGGGGCAGGTCGACGGGCAGGGTCAGGAGCTGGTCGCGCTGGGGGCGGGCCTCGTCGAGGACGACGGTCCAGCGCCGATCGGGGGCGATTACGCCCACATCCAAGGCGGCGAGGTCGGCGGGGCCCTGACCGGCGCGCAGGAAGGCCTCGGGATCGAGGGCGTGCAGGCGCAGCTCGACCCGATCGAGGTTTCGCACCCGCAGCGACAGGATCACGCGGCTGCCTTGGGAGGCATCGACGGCGACGGCCAGATCGGTCTCGTCCATGCGGGCCCGCTCGGCATAGGCCACGCCGCCCAGCGTCGGGTGGGACTCGTAGCTGCGCAGCAGGGCGGTGGCCTCGGCAGGGCGGTCCTGGGCGACGAGGTGGCGGGCCAGGGCCTGGAGCGCGCGCTGGGCGGCCTCGTCGCTGGGGTAGCGGGCGATCACCTCCTCCCAGCGGCGGCGGGCCTCGCCGGGCGAGGCGGGCAGGCGGCGCACGCCGGCCTCGTAGGCAGCCAGCGGGGCTTCCATGGCCCCGGGGGCGCGGCGCAACAGCCCATCGTAGGCGGCGATGGCGGCGGCGGCGTCGCCCTGGGCCCGGGCGCTCGCGAAGAGCAGGCGGGGCAGGGCCGCCTCCAGCTCGGCGCGATCGGCCCCGCCGGGGAAGCGGGCCAGCCAGGCCTCGGCCTTCTGGGCGGCCTCGGTGAAGCGGCCGCGCGCCTCCAGGCCGCGCACCTCGGCGGCGGCGAGAGGCGCCTCTTCGGCGGACAGGGCGCTGGCGAGGCCCATCCAGCGCAGATCGTAGGGATTGTCCTGGCTGCGGATGGCGGCGAGGACGGCCTGCCGCAGGCCGGGGGTGGTGGGGTCGGCGGCCCAGGCGGCGCGCAGCAGGTCGTCGATCTCGCCGTGGGCGCGCAGCAAGGCGCGACGTTGGGCCTCGGCCTTGGCCGGGCTGTCGGGCAGGGGGGAGAGGAGGGCCAGGGCCCGCGGCCCGTCGCTCACCTCGGCCAGCGCGAGGCGGTGGCGGGCGTCGAGGGGGGCCTCGCCGTGGAGGAGCAGGCGCAAGAGCGCCGAGCGCACAGCCTCGTCGGCGACAAAGGTAGAGGCGCGGCCGGCGGCGCGCAGGGCGGCCCCCTGCTCGGCGGCGCGCAGGGCCAGGGCGTCGCGGCGGTCGGCGGGCAGCTCGAGGCCCAAGAGGAGGCCCAGCACCCGTCCGGCCTGGGCCACGTCGCCGTCGGGATCGGCGACGAGGCGGTCGACCATGCCCTCGGCCCACTGGGCGAAGGGGGCGTCGCGGGCCGGGCCGAGGCGGGGGGCGGCCTCCTCGGCGAAGAGGGCGTAGGCGGCGGCACCCTGACCCTGCTGGGCGAGGAGCTCGGCCCGGGCGAAGTTGGGGGCGCAGGGGGCGGCGGGCGGCAGGGCCGCGAAGGTCGCGAGGGCGCCGGCCAGATCGCCAGCCTGACGCTGGGCCCGGCCGCGCAGGCAGCCGAGGGCCGGGTCGGTGGCGACGAGGGCGGCGGGCAAGGCGGCGACGGCCTTGCGGGGCTCCCCGGCGGCGAGGGCGGCGAGGGCGGCGTCGCGGGGGTTGGGGGCGGCGAGGGCGGCGGCGACGAGCAGGGCAGCGAGCATGGGCATCCGGGGGCGTACCCTGTTGGACAGCGCCTCGCGCGCCGGGTTCGCGGCGTCGCATGGGCCGGCTCAGGGAGCGGGGAGACGCCAGGCGGGCAGGTCGCCGGGGTCGGTCGACACGAAGTACATCGGGTTTGAAAACAGAATCCCCTGCCCCATCGTGTCGCGCAGCTCGAAGCGAAGGGCGTGGAGGGTGGTGGGGTCGACCGTGTGGCTCACGCTCACCGCACCGTCTTCGGCCACCGACCACTCGGCCACGAGGAGCCCATCTTCAATCGCCACGACAGAGCTGCCCGCGGGGGCCCAGGTGATCGAGAGGGAGAGATCGACCAGATCGGTCTCGCCCACCAGGATCTGCCCCATCGTGGCCCGGTGACTGGGCGCATACAGGCTGAGACCGACGTGGCCATCGGGGAAGGCGGTGGGGTCGCCAAACCAGACGGCGCCGCGTCGAAGCTGGCTCAAGAGTTGGGCCTCGTCGGGCTCCAGCACGGGCACATAGGTGACGAGGTTGTTGACGGCGAGGCCCCAGGGGCCGACATCGTGCTGATCGCTGGCCCCCTCCCCGGTGATGAAGACGCCGGCGACCGACAGGGCGTCCCAGACGGCGAGAAAGTCCTCGGTGGCGCCGCCGCGGCTGCGGTAGCCCACCTCCAGCAGCTGGCAGCCCCAAACGCGGCGCTCGGTGAGCGTGGCGATGGCCTCGACCACCTGGGCGGCGCGGGCCTCTTCGTCGACCAGGGCCACGCCGGTGCCGAACATGTGGTTGTAGGAGACGAGCCCGCCCTCTTCTTCGGCGAGGGCCACCAGGGTCTCGGCGTCGAGCAGGGCGCCCTCGTGGTAGGGCAGAAAGGGCACAGCGGCGCCAAAGGTGTTGAAGTGCCCCTCATCGAGCAGGCTGACCTCCTGGCCGACGAGCTGGACGATCTCCGTCGGCGCGGCGTCGAGCAGGTCCTGCTGGGCGGCGCGCAGCGCGGTGCCGGTGACCGACTGGTTCCAGGACAGATCGTCGAGGTCATAGGCCACCGTCGCGCCGGGGGCGGCGACGG
>Ga0164294_10003022_pt1 | contig 15043 bp, 12 predicted proteins | sample GEODES005metaG_FD_111479 | JGI IMG/M metagenome (GOLD analysis project Ga0164294, IMG submission 111479) | Oligotrophic lake water microbial communities from Sparkling Lake, Wisconsin, USA - GEODES005 metaG | ecosystem: Environmental > Aquatic > Freshwater > Lake | place: USA: Sparkling Lake...
ATGTGGGCCAGCCTGGCTGTCTCCAACGTGGCCGTGCGCGCCTTGCAGCCCGCTGTGATCGACATCGTGGCGCGTCGTGCCATGGAGCTTTACAGCGGACGCCTGCTGGCCAATCGCGAGATCACCGGCTTGCTGCAAGCGGCCAGCGAGGAGCCGGAGTCTGCGTCGTCATGATTCGCGAAGGTCCAGTCATCGGCATCGGCGCGGCGACGTGGGATCACTTCTATGTGGTCGATGAGTTCCCCTCGGGCGAAGGTGTGACCGAAGCCAAGGCCAGTCATTTCGGTGGCGGTGGTCCGGTGGCCACGGCGCTCTGTGCGATGGCTCGGATGGGCTTGCCAACCGTGCTGCTGGATACGCAGGGCGATGATGCCATCGGCAAAGCGATTCGCAGCGAGCTGGCGGCGTATGGCATGGATGTGTCTCACATCCGTGTTGAAGCCGGTGCTTCGTCGCCCCATGCGGTTGTCTTGGTGCGAGAAGGTGATGCCGCACGGCATATCGCGTATTTTCCCAGCACGGCGAGAGCCTTGAGCGCTGGTGATGTGCCGGAAGCACTCCTCATCAATGCATGCCTGCTGCATCTCAATGGTCGTCACGAAGAGGCGGCACGCTATGCGGTAAAGCTAGCCAAGAAACATGGCGTGCCTGTGTCCTTCGATGGCGGCGCAGGGCGTTACCGCGAGAGCATCCGCGACCTTGTCCTGACTAGCGAGGTGCGCATCGTGGCGCGTGAGTTCGCTCAGAAGTTCACGGGATTGGTCGAACTCGAAGCCCAGGGCTTGGCTTTGCTGGATGAGGTCGCACAAGTCGTCGTCATCACCGACGGCGTGCGCGGCAGCTACGTGTGGAGTCGGGCAGGGGAGTGCTTTCACCAGCCTGCGTATGAGATCGCTCCTGTAATCGACACCACGGGCTGCGGCGATGTGTATCATGGAGTGTTTTTGGCGCACTGGCTCCAAGGCCAAACATTGGAACTCTGCGCCAAAGCCGCGAGCATGATGGCCGCCAGCAATGCCTGTGCATTGGGTGGCAGATGCGCGCTTCAGAGTTCGTAGTTCGGGCTTCAGCTCGTTCCGGGAAGCAAGATGAAGCTCGAACGATGAACGTCTGCCAATCAGCTACTACTTCTTCACCAACGACTCCAGGTAATCGAGCAACGACGCGAACTCCTTCACCGTGAAGTTCGCCATCAGCATTGGCGGCATCATGGAGGTAGGCAGCTTTTCGCGTTTGGCGATGTCGCCGGTCTTATACGTGAACTCCTGCGCGGCGATGTTGCGCATCTTGATCTCGCTCGCGCCTTCCAGCGTGATGAAGCCCATGTTGATGGTGCCGTCCTTCAGCGTGACCAGTTCGCTGGCGAAGCCTTGGGCGATAGTCTTGTTCGGGTCTAGAATGTTCTGGGCAAGCTCAGGGCGCTTGTAGGTCTGGGCGATGTTGCCGAGGTAAGGGCCTTTTTGGGCTTCGGTTTCTTTGACGGTGTGGCAGGCCACACAAGTGGCTCGGGAGAAGACCTGCTCGCCTAGGCCGGGATCGCCTTTTTCCTTCAGGACGGCGGCCAGCACATCCTCCGGTTTCAGGGTGGCGATCTTGGGGCTCGTGTCCTCAATTTTGCTCAGCTTCATGACTTTGGCGGCGGCCTCGGCGGCTTTCTTTACTTCGGGATCAGCGTCATCCAGCGCAGCGAGCACCCTCGCGGCACTGGCTTGGTGCTTGATCAGACCAATGGCCTTGAGGATTTGCTGGCGTCGCTTGGTATCAGTCCAGCCGACATCGAGAGCCTTTTGGGAAAGCTGGATCGACTCTGGGCTACCGGTCTTCCGGCTGGCAAGGCTAAGCAGGGCCGCATCGGCGAAGATGGCTGTTGAGCCGTCGTGCTTCTCAGCCATTTGCTCGATCAGTTGATGATGATTTTCGAGCTTCGGTGAGTTGAAGAAGGCGGTTGTGGCGGCTTCGTAATCCTTGCCAGACTCCGGCATTTTCTTCAGCACATCGAGTGCGGCAAGCGTGGCAGTGACGCCTTCGGCGCTATCGGTCTTGGTCAGAACGATGATGGCATTGGAGACTGTGGAGGGCGTGTGGCCTTCCAGCGCCTTTACCACGCTGAGAGCCAGTGGCACAGCAGTGGCAGGAATGGTTTCCGCATTGGCGAGCTGGATCAGCGCATCCGGGATGACCTTGGGATTCGACTGAGCAAGGCCCAGAATGAGATTCAGCGAATCATCAGATTGAATGCGGTTGCGGCTCATTTCCTTCACCAAAAAAGCGGCCTCCTCTGGATTGGCTTTGCCTAGAATGTCCTTGAGCTTGGCCAGGATGCGTGGCGATTCACTCCAGGTTTCCGGCTGGTAGTATGGGCCACGTGTGTCGGGGCGCGTGCCCCAGGAGTCGCCCTTCCATTCGCCTTCCTTGTTGTAGAGGCGGCAAAGGGCGGCAAGAAGATCCTGCCGATAGAGCTTGGCTCCGATGAGGGCGAGATCGTTGACGGGCTTGTCCAGCCTTTCGATGATGCCATCCACCACCTCGGGCACATGGTTCATGGCCAGCGCCCGGGTCACTCCTGTTTTCGGTGGCGAGTGACGATCTGCCCATTCAAAGATTTCCTTGTAACGACCGATGGTGGCCAAAACACGAGTGGCAACGTGGGCATAGACCGGATCTTTGGATTGTGTTTGGGCACAAAGATAGGCACAAGCGCTATCGCCGCGGAGTTCCACGGCGCGCTTCATGCGTTCAATCTCAGCGCGTTCGGGTGTCATTTGGCCTTGGATGCGTGAGAAGTAATCATTTGGCACCTTGCTGCCCCGGCGGCGCAAGGTTTGCTGGGCCTCCAGGCGGCGGCGGTAGCTGGGGGAATCCAGCAGCTTGATGAGTTCTTCATCGCTGGCCTTGGCGAAGTCGGGCAGTGGCTCCGGGGTGAAGTCATCGGGCTTGATGCAGACGATGTAGCCCACATCCGGCCCTTCCCAGTTGAAGGTCGCGCCCTTCCAACTGGCGGCGAAGAACCGGCCCATGGCGTCCACATCGCCGTCGGTCGGGCGTGTCATCTTGACGAAGGGCACCGGCTTCTCTTTCTCCTCAAAGGTCGCGCCTTTCGGGGTGACCGTGTGCTTGTAAATCGCGCCGGCACCCCAATCGGCGGTGAAGGGGGCGTTGTTCCACTCGGCCGGGTAGCCGGGCTCATCCACGTAAACCGCGCCGCAGCCGGAGCCGCCGCCGTAGTCGGCCAGAGGTGCGATGCACTCGTCGGCGAAGTTCTTGTAGAGGCGCGGGTAGCCGTGGTCGCCCATGCCGGTGAAGTGATGGAAGCGCACGTTCCAACCACCGCCATCATTGGTGTTGTCTCGCGCGAAAATGTCCATCTGCGGGCTGATGGCGACCTCCAAAATGTTGCGCGTGCCGGTGGCATAGACTTCCAGGCCGCTGCCATCTGGGCGCACACGAATCACGCCGCCGCCGCGATGTTGCAGGGTGCGGCCATCTGTGCCCTCGGCCTTCATGAAGCCGAAGTCGCCACCCGCGATGTAGAGCCAGCCATCCATGCCCAGGCTAAGGCCATTCGTGGTGTGGTCGGCGGGACGGTCGGCGTATCCGAAGGCGATGTTCTTGACCAGGATGTTCTGCTTCTCAGCAACACCATCGCCGTCGGCGTCGATGAATTCACTCAGATGCGGCGGGTGCACTAGGTAGAGGCGGTCGTGATCCCAGACGAGGCCACGCGGCGCATCGACCTCGCAGAAAACCTTGGTCTCATCGGCGCGTCCGTCATTGTCCAGATCGCGCAGCCGGATCACCCGCCCACGTTTGGGATTCCGGCCGAGCGAGCCGTTGCCATCGCTGCTCACATACAAATCGCCGTGCGGTGCGGCGGCGACATAGACGGGATAGTTGGCGGCGGCGGAGCTGGCGAACAGCGTCGCCCGGAAGCCCATGGACACCTTCACGTCCTTCAGGATCGCATCCTCCTGGGCGCGGGTGAGTTCAACGATCTTGGGCGGTATGTTGCCTTCCTTCGCGTAAGGATCGTTGGCTTTGTCTTGCTGCTTCTGCTGGGCGTCGGTCAGCTTGGGCGCGACGCCTTTTATGCCGGGGCCTTTCAGACGCACTTCGCGGATGCTGGCCCAGCCGCCGCTGGTCTTGCTCAGCGCGTGAATCTTGACGAAGCGGATGCCATCGGCCTTGGCGAAGTCGTGTGCGTAGGGGGCGGGTTTCTCGTTGGCGCTGCCATCGGCGAGTGTGGTCCACGCATTGCCATCGGTGCTGGCTTCGACCTTGTAGCGATACACGCCGTTGTTTTCCCAAGTGGTCTCGATACCGGTAAGCGTCTGCGGTTTCTCCAGCTCAAGCTGAAGCCACTGCGGGTAATCAGGCCCGCTGGCGCACCAGCGGGTGCTCTCATCGCCATCGACCGCTCTCCAGGCAAAGTTTTCCTTGCCGGTCTCTTCGCTGCTGGCGGTCGCCTTGATGCCGGTGGCGTCTTTCGGCACGGGCGGTGGCTTCGGGGCTTCGACCGGCTTGGCGGGCACGAACGTGACTTGGTTCTGGCCCGTGAATGGTGTGAGATACTCGGCGTTCAGCTTGTCGCAGGCCCAGAGCACACCACGCGTGAGGAGATCGAGGTAGCGTGCATCAGCGACGGTGTCATTGTTGTGGCCGATGGTGGTGCTGAAGCTGCGAGCACCTTGCTTTTCGTTGGTCCAGGCGACGATGGAGGTCACTTCCTTTGTCGTGCCGTCTTTCTGCTTCACCAACTGCTTGCCCATCGCGAGCGGGTGCGCGTCAAAGACATTCAAGTTGTTATACAGCTCCTCCTTGATCGTGGTCCAGTCAGCCAGTGGCTTGGTGATCGGGTGCTCCTTGTCGACAAACGTGATGGCGATGGGCTCCTGCGGGCCGTGGCCGGTGGATTGCAGGCCGAGGTGCTTGAACCACTTGTCCTCGCCCGTGCGGAAGCTGTGCATGGCGCAGTGCAGATGCACGGCGGGGATGGTCTTGTGAGCGTCGAGAATGCGGGTGAGCGTCTCCTTGTTGTTCATGCTCGCGGCGCACTCATCGTGGATGATGATGTCGTAACCCTTGGCCCAATCCGCTTTGTCATAGACCGGCAGCGGCGGGTTGGTGGACTTGTCGTCGGTCCAGATGACATCGACCTGCACCTTGGCGCGCGCTTGAATGCCTTTGCTCAGGATCTCTTGCTGCTTGGCGTAGTCATGGCAGCAGCCACCGGCGATGAGCAGGGCTTTCAGAGGCTTGGGCTCGGCGTGCAGGCCAAGGTTTCCCAGCAGCGTGGCAGCAAGAAGGATGACGGTTTTTTTCATGGGAAGGGGGCGGAAAATACGAAGCCAGGGCTGAGGTCTTGCAACCGCAGAAGCGTGTCGAAAATGATGAATTACACGAAGTGCTTTTCAATCGCCTTGATCAGCCCGGGAATGCTGTATTCCTGAGCTTCGATGTCGGGCTTGAGGCCGCGCTCTTTCAGCGCGTCGGTCGTGACGGGGCCGATGCTGGCGATCTTCACCCCCTTCGGCAATTCCAGGCCCAGCGCGAAGAAGCATTCGACCGTGGATGAGCTAGTAAAGGTGATGACATCCGCGCCTTCCTCGGTCATGCGAGCAATGGCGGCCTGATTGTCATCGCGCTCCGGCACGGTGCGATAGGCCAGGGCTTCATCGACGATGGCTCCCATCTTGTTCAGGCCTTCGGCGATGACTTCACGCGCTTCTTCCGCACGCACCCAGAGCACCTTCAAATGCTCCATAGCTTCGTCCTTCTTGAACTTCTCGATCAGGCCTTCGGCCACGAACTTCTTCTCTGGCATTAGGTCCACGGCCATGTGGTATTCCTTCACCTTCTCAGCGGTGCCAGGGCCGATGACCGCGATCTTGGCGGGCCCAATACTGCGGGCGTCAGTGTAGAGCTTGTAGAACATCTTGAAGAAGGCCTCCACGCCATTGGGGCTGCTGAAGACGATCCAGTCATAAGTGTAGCAGTCCTGCACCAGTTCACCGAACTCCAGCAGGTTCTTGGGCTCGACAATCTTGATCGTGGGCAGCTCGATGACATCTGCGCCGAGCTTGCTCAGTTGCTTGGTCAGACCACCAGCCTGATGCCGCGTGCGGGTGACGACGATGCGCTTGCCGAACAAGGGGCGGTCCTCGAACCAGTTGATGTTCTCGCGCTCCTTCACCACATCACCGATGACACAAACCGCAGGGGCTTTGAAGCCGGAGGCTTTGACTTGCTCAGCGATGGTGCCCAGGGTGCCAACGAGCGTTTGCTGATTGCCGCGCGTAGCCCAGCGGACCAGCGCCACGGGCGTTTCGGCACTGGCACCGTGCTTGATGAGTTCCTGCGTGATCTCCATCATGCGCTCCACGCCCATGAGCATGACGCGGGTGCCGGGGGTCTTGGCCAGATGCGCGTAATCCAGGCTGGATTCTGGCTTTGTGGGGTCTTCGTGTCCGGTGAAAATGGTTAACTGCGAAGCATGGCTGCGATGCGTGACCGGGATGCCCGCATAGATCGGACCCGCGATGGAGGACGACACGCCGGGCACGATCTCGTAGCGGATGCCCGCCGCGGCGAGTTCAGCGGCTTCTTCCGCACCACGTCCAAACAGCACGGGGTCGCCGCCTTTGAGCCGCGTCACGATCTTGCCTTCCTTGGCCTTGGCCACGATCAGCGCATTGATCTCATCCTGCGTCAGCGTGTGGTCCTTGGCTTTCTTGCCCGCATAAATGCGCTCGCTGTCGGCACGTGCCATGCGCAGGAACTCAGCATTGCTCAGGTAGTCATAGACGATCACGTCCGCGATCTCGATGCATTCCTTGGCGCGCAGCGTGAGCAAGCCAGGATCGCCGGGGCCAGCGCCGACGAGGTAAACGATGCCAGGGGAAGTGGGGGCGGATTTCAAAGGGGGGGAAGGGTAGTGGTTGGTGATTGGTTCTTAGTGCTTGGTTTTGAATTCCAATCACTAATGACCAACCACGACTGACTTGGTGACTTTATTCGCGAGTTGCTTGGCTAACTCCAGCGGCTGATCCACGGGCACTGCGGCTTGCAACTCCTGCGGCGCGGCTTGCAGATCGCTTTCGGAGAAAACGCGCACACTCATGTGCAGGTTGCTGTTCTCAATGGTCGTGTGTGCACCAACGGGCGTCTGGCAGCCTGCACCGAGCAGGCGCAGGAACTCCCGCTCAGCGATCACGCGAGCTTCCGTCGTATCGTGATTCAGAGCGCGCACGCAGGCCCGAGATTCCAAGTCGCCCGAGCGCACTTCGATGGCGATGGCTCCCTGGCCAGCGGCGGGCATGAACTTCACAGGATCGAGCACTTGCGCGTGCAAGGTCTGGCCGTCGATCTCGATGGTGCTGGTGGCCAACTTCAACAAGTCGAGACGAAGCACACCTGCAGCCGCGAGCAGGATAGCATCCAGCGCATTGTCGCCCAGGCACTTGCGGATGCGGGTGGGCACGTTGCCGCGCAGTTCGACGATGTTCAGATCGGGGCGCAGCCATTGCAGTTGGCGCGCACGTCGCACGCTGCTGGTGCCGATGCGTGCGCCTTTGGGCAAGGTATCCAGCGTGAAGGGCTGGGCGCTGATGAGCACGTCTTCAACCGGCGCGCGCTCCAGCACGGAGGCGATGCTGAACTGCGGCTCCAGGGCGGAAGGCACGTCTTTCAGGCTGTGCACGCCGGCGTGGATCTCACCTTTCTCCAAGGCAATCTCCAGTTCCTTGATGAAGATGCCCTTGTCGAGAATGGCGGTGTCGCCCTTGCTGAATTCGCTGAAGCGCAGGTCGGGGCGCTTGTCCCCGGCGGTCTGGATGATCTTTCGCTCGACGAGGATGCCTGGGTGCGCGGCCTCCAGCAAAGCAGTGACCATGGCGGTCTGCTTGAGGGCGAGTTCGCTGCCGCGGGTGCCGAGAATGATGGTGGTGCGCATGGGGCCGTCCAGCATGGCGAAGGTCGGGGCCTACTCAAGCCGCGATTTACACCGTTCGCACCGGCACGCCGGACTGGGCCAGCAGCCGTTTCACGTCGCCCACGGTGTATTCGCCGAAGTGGAAGATACTGGCCGCGAGCACGGCGTCGGCCTTGCCCTCGCTAAGCACATCGACCATGTGCTCCACCTTGCCAGCGCCGCCGCTGGCGATGACCGGAATGGTGACCGCTTCGCTGACAGACCGAGTCAAACCAATGTCGTAGCCCGCCTTGGTGCCGTCGGCGTCCATGCTGGTGAGCAAGATTTCGCCTGCGCCACGACGGCAGACTTCGGCGGCCCACTCGATGGCATCGACTTCCTTGCCATCGCGCATGGCGGGCTTGCGACCTCCGTGGGTGTAAACGGTCCAGGAGCCGCGCTTGTTGCGCTTCGCATCGATGGCGACGACCAAGCACTGGCAACCAAAGGCCTCTGCTGCCTCGTCGATAACGCCTGGATTGAAGAGCGCTGCGGTGTTGACGCCGACCTTGTCCGCGCCCGCCAGCAGCATCGTGCGCATGTCGTCCACGGTGCGGATGCCGCCGCCGACGGTCAGCGGCATGAAGCAACTGGCAGCCGTGCGCTCGACCACATCGACCATGGTCTTGCGCTCATCGGACGAGGCCGTGATGTCCAGGAACACCAGCTCATCCGCGCCCTGGTCGTTGTAAGCCTTCGCCTGCTCCACGGGATCACCGGCGTCCTTGAGTTCGAGAAACTTGATGCCCTTCACGACACGTCCGTTGTGAACGTCGAGGCAGGGGATGATGCGTTTGGTGAGCATGGGGGCAAAGGGCTAAGAGCTAAGAGCGGAGGGCAAAGAGTTATGGGCTAAGTGCTGGTTTGGGAAGTTGCGATTTTTACTTTTTGCTGTGCACTTCCTGCTTGGCTCTTCGCCCTTTGCCCTTAGCTCTTGGCTTGCTCATGTCCGCCACCCCACCGCCACCCGACGAACTCGCCGACGAGTTCCTCGGCTTCATGTCGGATGAGCGGCACAGTTCGCCGAAGACGCTGATTAACTACGAGCTGGCGCTGCGGCAGTATCGCGAGGCCAAGCCTGTCTTTGCCGGGTGGAAGGAGCAGACCTCGGATGATTTTCGCCGCTATTTATATGAGATGATGAAGCGCGAACTGGGGCGTGCGACGATCCGCCTGCACTTTGCGGCGCTGCGCAGTTTCTTCAAATACCTGACGCGGCGCAAGGGCTGGAAGCACAACCCGTTGCTCGATGTGCAACTGCCAAAGCAGGAGAAGAAGCTGCCCGTGGTGCTGTCGGTGAAGCAGGTGATCGAGATGATCGAGCTGCCGCTGAAGATGGAGCATGACAAGCAGGCCCCAGCCTGGGCACCGGAACGCGATGCGGCGATCTTGGAAACGTTTTATAGCAGTGGAATGCGCTTGTCAGAACTGGCCTCGCTGAATGTCGAGGACATCGACGTCATCACCGAATGCGCTCGGGTCATCGGCAAGGGGCGGAAGGAACGCATCTGCCCGCTCGGCTCGCCCGCGCTGAATGCCATCCAGCGCTATCGCGTGAAGGCGGGGGTGCATGGCGGGCCGTTGTTCCTTAGCAAGCTGCGCAAACGCATCACCCTGCAATCGCTGGGCGATGTGGTGGAGAAGTATTGGAAGCGCAGCGGCCTGCCCGTGCATGTGACTCCGCACAAGCTGCGGCACAGCTTCGCCACGCATCTCTTGAACAATGGTGCGGACCTGCGCGCGGTGCAGACGCTGCTCGGTCACGCAAGCCTGAGCACCACGCAGATCTACACGCATGTCTCGACAGCGCGCATGAAGGAAGTCTATGAACAAGCGCATCCTCGGGCATGAAGAACCCACGCGCTCAATCCCTGCTCACGGCCCCGTCCTTCCTCTGGATGCTGGTGCTGTTTGCGTGGCCAGCGGCGCATTTGTTCCTGATGGCCTTCAAACCTGCGGACGTAAACGGTGGGGTGGGGGAGGGCTGGACGTTGGACGCGTGGCGTGTCTTCGCCGAGCAGGGCTACTGGGCGGTGATCTGGCGCACGGTGTGGATCACTCTGGTGACGACGACCTTGTGCATCGCCATTGCCCTGCCCGTGGCGTGGCGCATCTGTCGTGCCACACCGAAGTGGCAGCCGTGGCTCATGCTGCTGGTGGTGCTGCCGTTTTGGACCAGCTTCCTGGTGCGCGTCTATGCGTGGCGCGTGCTGCTAGCGGCGAGTGGTCCGATGGCATCGATTTTGAAGTCGCTCGGGCTGATGAGTGAGGACGCGATGCTACTCTACAACCTGCCGGCGGTGGTGCTGGTCATGGTCTACATGGAACTGCCGATGGCCGTGCTGCCGATCTACGCTGCGATGGAAAAATTTGATCCCGCGTTGCTCGACGCCGCGCATGACCTGGGGGCGACACGCTGGCAGTCGTTCTTCAAGATCGTGCTGCCCTCGATCAAACGCGGCATCATCGCCGCAGCTTTGTTGGTGGGCATTCCCAGCCTGGGCATGTATGTGGTGCCGGAGATGATTGGCGGGGTCGATGGCGAGATGCTGGGCAGCAAGATTGGCCAGCGCTTGTTCTCGGATCGCAACCTGCCGCAGGCTGCGGCCTTGGCATCGGCGCTTGCCTTGTTGTCCATGCCTGCGGTGCTGATGGCGGTGAGGAAAAAGGATGAAGGATGAATGCAGAAAGATGAAAACGAAGCTGCCCCACTTCTCCTCGCTGTGCTTCATCGCGGTGATTACGTTTCTCTATGCGCCGCTGTTGGTGCTGATGGGAAACAGCTTCAACAAGTCCAAATACGGCGGCACCTGGGAAGGCTTCACCTGGCAGTGGTATGAGCGGCTGTGGAAGGATGATGCGACCATCGAAGCACTGCTGCATTCGCTCGAGATCGGCGCGTGCGCGACTCTTGGCGCGACGATCCTGGGCACGCTGGCGGCCTGGTGCTTGCATCGCTATTCGTCCCCATTGCAACGGGTGCATCTGCTGCTGACGGAGGTGCCGCTGGCGGTGCCAGACATTTGGCTGGGCGTGGCCATGCAGTTGTTCTTCGTCAGCGTTGGCTGGCAGTTGGGCTTCGGAACGGTCATTGCCGCGCATATCACGTTCTGCTTGTGCTACGTGACGGCGGTCATGTTGGGGCGCTTGCAGAGTTTTGATTTTCAGATCATCGACGCCGCCCGCGATCTGGGTGCGACAAACTGGCAGGTCGCTTGGCGCATAGTGCTGCCAGTGCTGTTGCCGGGGATTGTGGCCAGTGCGTTGCTGGCGTTCATCTTGTCGCTGGATGATTTTGTCATCACGTTCTTCGTGTCGGGTCCGGGTGCTTCAACGCTGCCCTCGCGCGTGTTTGCGATGGCGAAGACGAGCCGCAACCTGCCGGTGATCAATGCGCTCTCGACGATCCTAACGCTGGGCACCTTCGCCATCGCGATTCTTGGGCATCGGCTGATGAAGAAAGCTTGATCGTGGGCCGGTCGCGGTGATGATGCTCCCCATCGCATGAAACGCCTCTCCTTGTTGCTCGCGCTGGCTTTGCCTCTCTTTGGCAAAGATGAACTGCATCTCTACACCTGGGCGGATTACATCAAGCCAGAGCTGGTGGAAAAGTTCGAATCGGAGCACAACTGCAAGGTCGTCATCGACACCTTCGACTCGAACGAGACGATGTATGCGAAGATTCGCGCCGGTGCCGCAGGCTACGACGTGATCGTGCCGAGCAGCTACCTGGTGCGCTTGCTGACGGCGCAGGATTTGGTCATGCCTTTGGATCATGCGAAGCTGCCTAACCTGAAAAACATTGATCCTGAGGTCTTGGCCAAGGTTTACGACAAGGAGATGAAGCACGCCGTGCCCTACGCGATGAGCTACACCGTGCTGGCCTATCGCAAGGACAAGGTGAAGGATCCGATAGCGTCCTGGGCCATCTTTGACCAGGCGACCTATCACAAGAAAACCTCGCTGCTGAATGACATGCGCGAGACTTTGGGCGCAGCGCTGAAGTTCCTCGGCCACAGTGTCAACACACGCGACGAGGCCCAGCTTGCCGCCGCGCGTGACGTGGTCATTGGCTGGAAGAAGCACATCGCCAAGTTTGACAACGAGCAATACAAGAGCGCCATCGACAGCGGCGAGTTCGTGCTGGTGCAGGGCTACAGCGGCGACCTATTTCAGGTGGTCAGCGAGAACGACAAGGTGGGCATCCTATTGCCCAAGGAAGGCTTGGTGGTGAGCTGCGATGAACTCCTGATTCCCAAGGGCGCTCCGCAGCCCGACCTCGCGCACAAGTGGATCAACTTCGTCCTCGACCCCGAGGTCGCCGCCGAGAACATGGAGTGGATGGGCTTCCTCTGCCCGAACAAGCCCGGCATCGCCAAAGCACCAGCCGAGTTCTTGGAAAATCCCGCAGTGAACATTCCCGCCGACATCATCGCCAAGTCTGAGGCCATCGAGGATCTTGGCGAGGATCTGGCGAAATACACCAAGGTGTGGGACGAGGTGAAGGCGGCGAAGTGAAAATTAGGGGAAGTGAGAAGTGGAGAGGTCGAGACGTTGAGAGGACTATGCGCTTTCCCCGAATGTCAGGCTTCTCGACCTCTCTACTTTTCACCTCTCTACTTCTCACGACAGCTCCCGGCCAAGACCCCGCGCCGAAGACCTACCTCGGTCGTGAGCTCGCGCAGACCATGCACTGGATGGGGGCGAGCTGGTTGATCCGGCACAAGCGCGACCAAGAAGAAGCGAGCGTGGAGATGCGCGAGCAGTTGATGCTCAAGCCGGGCATGGTCGCGTGCGACATGGGCAGCGGCAATGGCTACCACACGATCCCGATGGCCAAGGCGGTGGCACCGGATGGCAAAGTCTTCGCCTCCGAGATTCAGCAGGAAATGCTGACCATGCTCGACGAACGTGCGAAGAAGGAAGGCATCAACAACATCGTGCCCGTGCTCGGCACGCAGACCGATGCGAAGCTACCAGATGCGTCCTGCGATCTCATCTTGCTCGTCGATGTCTATCATGAGTTCTCTGATCCTGAGCCTATGCTGACCGCCATGAAGAAGGCGCTGAAGCCGGGTGGGCAAATCGTTCTCGTCGAGTTCCGAGCCGAAGACGAGAGCGTGCCGATCAAGCCCGAGCACAAGATGAGCAAGGAGCAAATCATGAAGGAAATGAACGCCAATGGACTGCGGCTTTCCCGTAGCTACGATAAGCTTCCCTGGCAGCACATGCTGTGGTTTGAGGCTGGACAAGCCGATGCCGCACCGATAAACAACATGCCCGCATCCAAACCATGAAATACCTCATTCTCGTCGCTTCTTTGCTGGCTTCCGCAACGCTCGCCCAGGCCCAGGGCGAATGGACTTCTCTCTTCGATGGCAAGACGCTCACCGGCTGGACCGCGCTGGATGGCAAGCCCATCGTCGGCTGGGAAGTGCAACCCGAAGGCGTGCTGCACTTCACGGGCAAGGGGCCTTACCTCATCAATGACAAGGACTTTACCAGCTTCGAGCTGGAGTGGGAGTGGAAGCTGGAGGCCAAGGGCAACAACGGCATCAAGTATTGGGTCAATAAGATCGGTGAAAAGGAGTGGCTCGGCATCGAATACCAGATGATCGACGACAATGGCCATCCCGACGGTCTCAAGGGCGGCAGCCACAACACGGGCAGCATTTACGACATTATCGATTCGTCGAAGGAGAAGAAGCTCCTGCCCATCGGTGAGTGGAACAAGAGCCGCGTCGTCGTGAAGGATGGAAAGATCGAGCATTGGCTCAATGGCTCCCTCTCTTCCTCCGCTGACACCAAGACCGAGGAGTGGAAGGCCGCCATCGCGAAGAGCAAGTTCAAGAGTAAGGTCGGCTTTGCCCCCGGCCACGGCAAGCTACTGCTCACCGCCCATGGCGATCCGGCTTGGTTCCGCGGGCTCCGCATTCGCGAGCTTTAGTTCGCCAATCAGGGTGTCTTGACTTCGCGCCTCGCGGATAGGGCGCTCTGTCCCCAGAGCGCCGCAGTCGAAGCCCAAGACGTGGCGGCGCAGAAGGCTGATGAGATGGTCCATCGTGTATCCGGCGCTGTGAGGACACAGCGCCCTACCAGCATAGGAGACTGCGAAGCCTCCCGACCTTCTGACTCTCAACTCTTATCCATTCACTCTCAACTGATCGCATGACCCACGTCGGCATCATCGGCCTCGGCTTCATGGGGGCCACGCATCTCAAGGCGTGGCTCCAGTGCGATGGCGCATGCATCGTCGCCATCTGCAATCCCAGTGGTAGGCATCTCGATGGTGACTTCACGGATGTCTCGGGCAATGTCGGCGATCAGCAGCCGCTGAAGTTGGACATGACCCAGGTGAAGGCCTTCCGCAGCTTCGATGCGATGCTGGCCGATCCAGAGATCGAGGTCATCGACATCTGCACGCCGACCCACACGCATCATGACCTTGCCATCGCAGCGTTGAAGGCAGGCAAGCATGTGCTGTGCGAGAAGCCGATGGCGCGACATGCGCACGAGGCTCGTGCGATGGCCGAGGCCGCTCAGGCAGCGGGCAAAATCTTGATGCCCGCCATGTGCCTGCGCTTCTGGCCGGGCTGGGTATGGCTGAAGGAGGCGGTGGACAGCGGGCGCTATGGGCAGGTCTTGTCCGCACGTTTCACCCGCATCGCCGAACCACCGGCCTGGGGACAGGCTTTCTTCTTTGATGGGGCGAAGTCCGGCGGGGCGTTGCTGGATCTGCACATTCACGACACCGACTTCGTGCGCTACCTCTTCGGGCATCCGCTCAAGGTGGAATCGAAGGGCTACACGAAAGTCAGCGGCTGCATCGACCACGTCATGACGCGCTACGAGGTCGCCAACGGTGCGCTAGTTCATGCGGAAGGAAGCTGGGCCATGGCCAAGGGCTTCGGCTTTCGCATGGCTTACACGGTGAACTTCGAGCATGCCACGGCGGACTACGATCTGGCGCGTGGGGGTGAGGCGCTACAACTCGCAACGAATGGCGAAAAGACCACGATCCAGTGTGAGGGCACCGGGCACCTGCCGATGATTCAGCATTTTGTGCAGGCGGTGCAG
>Ga0164294_10003023_pt1 | contig 15042 bp, 21 predicted proteins | sample GEODES005metaG_FD_111479 | JGI IMG/M metagenome (GOLD analysis project Ga0164294, IMG submission 111479) | Oligotrophic lake water microbial communities from Sparkling Lake, Wisconsin, USA - GEODES005 metaG | ecosystem: Environmental > Aquatic > Freshwater > Lake | place: USA: Sparkling Lake...
GCAATGGCACGGCTGATTTCAACCATGTTCATGCGCTCATTGACCATACGGCCAATAAAGTGATCAACCAATTCTGATTGAGCAGGTTTAGAATCAAAGTATGCTTTCACATTGTGTTGGCTGGCTTTGAATAGGGCTTGGTTGTCTTGAACCAATTTTTCTACAAACTGTTTTCCTGTAAGCATGTTGTCTCCTTGGATATATACTTAACTAAAAACAAAGAAGGTTGCAAATTTTTGCCTTCTTTGTAAAATTATTTATCTAAAATGGGAATTTTTCAATGAACACCAAAATTTTTAACCTAATCTGCAAAAATTTGCAGGACTCTTTTAATTTACCCAAGTACGCTACCATTGCAATCAACGCTGATACTGTGGTACAAGACTTGCCCTGGACGCCTGCTCGTTATCGCAAGTTTAAAGATGCTGTTGAAGTAGAACTCAGCTTGCCGTGTGATTATGTAGGTACATTAAGAACCATTGTAGATGATCTAAGTGAACGTTATATCTTGCGTTTCTTTAGTGAAATCTGGAAGCCACGCACCGGAGACTATGAACACACAGGCTGGGAATTGGCTGAAGAAATTAATAAATTAACCCCAGAAAAAGTCTTGGACGTAGGCTGTGGGTACCATCCGTTTAAAGGGCGTATACACAACCTAGTTGGTATTGATCCTTACAATAACTGCGCAGATTATGAAGTTGATATCTTGGACTACAAAGTAAAACCCGAATCACACGACGTTATCATTGCACTGGGATCAATTAACTTTAATTCACGAGATGAGATTGAATCACGTTTTGCACACTGTGTGAGCTTGTTAAAACCAGGCGGCAAGTTCTTTTTGCGGGCCAATCCTGGCATCACACACAAAACAGGTCCTTATGTGGAAATCTTTAATTGGACTTTTGAAGTAGTGAATGAGTTTGCTGAAACATACAATCTTAATCTTGAAACATTTAAGAAGGATGCCAACGATAGACTGTATTTTGTGTACCAGAAAAAATGATATTACCTGATTTTTATCTAGAAACAAGGAAAAATTGCATTTGGCAAAAATCCGGCATTGATTCACCGAGTCTTTGTCGAGATAAATCTCATTTTAAAAACTATCCGCATCGTGTGGTGTATGATTATAATAGTCGTGGATTTAGAGACAGTGAATGGCCCAACACCATGGATGAATTACGCCAGGCCATCTGGTGTGTTGGTGACAGCTTTACTGTGGGCATTGGATCTCCTTTGGAAAACACCTGGGTTCATATGTTGCAAAAAATCACAGGTCGCCGATGTATCAATATCAGTTTAGATGGTGCCAGTAACGAATGGATCACACGCAAAACGTTAGATATAATAAATGTCATTGATCCGGTGACACCTATAATGATTCAGTATAGTTTTTGGCATCGTTGGGAAAATCCTGATGTCAGTCTGTCAGATGAAGACAGGCGTTGTGCATATGAGCTTGCCGCTCCGTTGTCAGAACTGGCAGAAAGATTTATTGCAGGACACACAGCATTAACTGACACAGGTAAAGACATTGTGTTTTCGTCCATACCTAATGGGTTTACAAGAATGTATGCGTCAACGGTTGAAGTATGGGATCATCACTTTCGGGATTACTTTCAGGATTACTGGATTCCTTGCCCGTTATCAGTAAAAGAATTTTATTTACTGCCAGCACATGTCAAAGAACATGCATTCAAATGCTCAAAGTTGACAAATTTTGTCAAGATGTATGAAATCATTGACAGTGATAGATTTTACCCTGTAAATCAAATTGACTTTGCTAGAGATTATTTTCACTATGACAATTTGACTGCAGCCAATGTAGCTGACTATTTTGCGTCGTTTGTTGACGTATAAGAATTGTATATTAATTCGCTGGCGGCGGCATGAGCTTGTTGTAGTGGATGACCTCCTGGAGCAATAGCAAAGTTATTTTTCTTGCTCCAATCCAAGAAGTTCTGACCATCAAATTGTGTCATGTAAGGCCGGATATAATTTTGCATATCCGTTATTGCCAGTGTGGTGTGCCACTGTGTGTCAAACATCAAGTCATCCATGTAAGTCATTATAAATGGATAGCCTTTTTGCTTAAGAGTATCAATTACCAGCTTGATATTCATTAATGTTGTTAACTTGTCTCGAATCTCAGAATGTAAATTTTTATAGTAAAATTTTGCCATGTCTGTTTCGTCAACAGGCATGATAGTGCTCCATTTGTGACGATACTGTGCTCGCGTATCATTCCACCAAATTTCATCTTGTGGGGTGCCACCTGTGGGCTTTTTCTCGTATAAGTCGTTGACATCAAAATAGTCAAACCTATCAATCCAGGTCCAGCCAATCACATACAATGACGGTTCGTTGGTGGCAAGATGACACAGTGCTCGTTCGGCAATTTGTAAATTCCCGGCACCTGGGCGAGCATAGCAAAGATATTCTTGATTTAATTGTTGTGCAAGTTGTGCCGGCCAAGTCAACTTGCTGACTGTGGCACTTACTGTGCCAAACCCTGCGTCTGGCAACTCTGACCCAAAAATAAAACTACATCCAAAGCTTTTTAAATTCATAGGCAATTATATACCTACATTTGAAGCGGTCTTTAAATTAACGTAGTCCAGCGGCAGCTTGTAGGGATTTTAATTCTGAATCAGTCTCGTAGATTCGTTTGTAAGGCAATCCAGCTGACACTCGAACTTCGTTGAGGTCTTTGTCGTAGCGTTCTCTGTAGGCCTTTGGACTGAGTGGAACTGTGCTGTCAAATGTGTCTCTAGTAAACGGCACATCTTCGCCTTTGTAGTGCATGGTCCAGTCATCTAGATCAAACTCTGTCAATGTGTTTAGATCACTCAACAATGTTTCCACATGCTGACCTGCGGTGCTACGTCTACGTATTTCAACATATACCAGGTAACGATTGGGTTTAACTTCACCAGGTGATTTGTCAGCATCTAGCACAAAGTCATAGCCCTTTTCAAACCAAGCCATTAAGTCTTTGGCGGCGGTGGGATCACGTACATAAAAACTGATCACAATGATATCGTCATCGTCGCCCATTTTACTTGAAAATTCGTCAACGTGGACTGTGGGCTTCATCAAGCCCTCAAGGTCTTTGTAATTCATGCTTTCAGACAGCTGGTTGTTGGAGAAGATTGGATTGTGCATTTTGTGCTTGTTGGTCATTTTGATATTCATCTTGATCTAGATCTTGATCGTAGGCATCATCTAAGTCTGCTAGGTCAATTTCTTGATCTTCTAGTTCAATGGATCCTGTGCGGATATCACTGATCAGGGTTTTTGGCATGGTTATTTGTACCAACCAAATTTTTTGTTCCATTATTTTTGCTTTGTGTGTGCCCGGACGATAGTCACTAGGAGTTTCAATCTTCATAGGAACTTTCATTGCTGTCTTTTTGAATTTTACAATGCAATCAAACGGCAACAATCTACGTGCACCACGTGGGTCGGGCATGCGTTTTTCAGGCCACATAAATGTGCAAGTCACTGTGTATTTGCCAATGTCTGGTCCAGACACTAATTCGCCAATTTCCCAGTTTTGAAACGCATACAAGTCAAGTTCATCTAGCACACGTTCAAAGTCCATCAATGTTAGCAAACTGCCTTCACTCATGTAGATATCGCGAATATTGTCAGCTATTTGCCAATAATCTGCACCGTCTTTGAATATTTTTTCGTCATTGAGATCCATAGTATTATTTATGGAATTCACAAAGCTTCTGCTATTTCAGAGTTGACAAAAACACTCTGCCAAGAGAAATACTTATGCCGCAAAAAACCTTTATCACCACCCATAGAATTCAAAAAGTTATAGCCTAAATACTCAGGACAGCATGTTGCTGTCAGACAAAACCCTCAACTTTGGAGAAGTACCTTGAACAGACAAAGAGCCGCAAAAGCACAAAAACGTATGTCACAAGTAGAAAACACAATTGATTTTTCCCAGGCACAACAGTATCATCGCCCTAGAGCGATTACACTTGTGCCACGGACTTGTAATCAAGAACGACTTGTACTAGCGTTGTTGGATGAAGACCAACACATTGTAGTAACAGCAGGTCCGGCAGGCACTGGCAAAACCTATCTAGCCATGCAAGCCGCAGTAAAAGCACTTAAAGAAGGCACCTGCGAACGTATAGTATTAACACGCCCTGCGGTGGGCGTAGAGGATGAATCACATGGATTCTTACCCGGGGACCTTAACCAGAAAATGGAACCCTGGACAAGACCCCTGATAGATGTGTTGCGTGAGACGTATCGTCCACAAGACATAGCTGCCATGATTGAAAATCAATTGATAGAAATATCACCCCTGGCGTTCATGCGTGGGCGCACGTTCAAACACTCATGGATCATTGCTGACGAAATGCAAAATGCCACGCCCAATCAGATGAAAATGCTGATGACACGCATAGGTGTAGGCAGCAAGATTGTGATCACAGGCGATGTAGAACAAACTGACCGTCCAGGCAGTAACAATGGTTTGCTGGATCTATGTTCTCGATTGAACAAACGCACAGTAGAAGGCATTGCAGTATGTCCAATGGAAGCACGTGATGTTCAGCGTCATGCTATTATTGGTAGTGTGCTAAAGCTGTATGGTTAACACATAAAAAATGCAGGGTTGGTGCGATGATTAAATATATGCATGTCAGCATTTTTTCATTGCACCAATTTTACATTATTAACACCAGAATTAAAAAAATCAATACTGGAGTCAATTGATACTGAGTGTGAAATATCTACCAAACACAAGCCGCCCAACAATACTGAATTTACTATTTTAAAATTACCCAAAGAACTAAATGACAAAGTTTTAAAATTATTGCCTGCAATGTTGACCACACCGGATCTTGATCCTTTTATACGAGTGCAATACACAGCCAATGGCAACATAAGTCCGCACATAGATAAAGGTCGGATATCCGGATTGCTTACAGTGTTAACTGACGATAACTCACCAACAGATTTTTATAAATGGAAACCCGACGCAAGCCAAGAACTATTGCAAGGGCTGGTTGTTGCAGATAGCAAAGAATTACTGCACGAAGAGTGTGTGGTGTTCGAACGTGACAAAACTTATTTGTTTGATCACGCTTCTATTCACGATGTAACTGCTGGCAAAATACCCAGAATTACATTGAATATTTTTTATCAAAATTTGCCTTACACCAAATTAGTCGAAATGTATTCTAAGTTGGTTGATCAGTAATCAACTGATAAATTTCTTTCCAGTTCTTAACAATTGTAACACCTTGGTGATAGTGGTGCATGTTATGTCCGTGCTCTACCAGAAGGCTACGCAGTCCTGCATTGTAGCCAACAACTGCATTTTCGGCTTTGTCTTCAATCCACCAACAACCTGTTCCTTCGTATTCTTCTAACACTTCATCTTTGTGTGCACCAGTATCCAAACACACAATACGTTCAAATGCAGTGGAGCCAAACAATTTGTTTAGGTTCATTTCTCGAAGTTTTTGTGCATTGGGATCTAGACTCAAACTGGTAATACAGTGAAATCTAAACCCGTGTTCTTCGTGTAGCCTTTTAACATAGTACATGGCATCTCTTAGAGCAGGCAAAAACCCAATGGCAGCAGATTCATTGAATATACGTATCAGTTTGACCACTTGTTCTCGACTGATGTTATAACGAATACTCATGTCATAATTTAATTTGCTACCAGGTACTTCTTCAAATCCGTGTTCTTGCATCCAAATATTAAATGCCCACTCCCAATCTAACAGCACACCATCGGCGTCTGTTAGGATTAGTTTTTTTAGGTCTTTGTATTTTGATTTCATAGTAACATTATACTACAAAATCAGTTGCGTGTCAAGCAACAGGTGCATCCACTTTGATATCAATTGGATGTCCGTTTTCGGTAAACAATCTTTCAATGATGTTGGCATAGTGTTGGTAATAATAGCTTACCACAGTGTCCCAGACTTTGGGAACGTTTACACCATTGAGTGTGCATTTTTCCACTTGTTGTAATTTAAAATCCAATATTACACTGGCTTCTTGGCGATCTCTATTTTTTAAATTACGTGCAACAGCCATACTCTCGTCAATTTGACCATTGGCCTTGGTATAGTAGGTAAGTATTAGATAACGCATTTTGTTCCTTTAATATTATGATTCTAACAATCGGTCCCGGGGGATCAGGACTAACTTTTTTAAATTGGTCTATTATCTTTTTACGTGGTGACACCTTTTACACATCATTGGATAATAAAACTCATGAAGTTACAAATAATCCAATAAAGTCCAACGGTACAGCACACGGACATGATAAAGATCATATACATCTAACTGACAGTTTGATAAAACTAAATCAAACAAGTGATCAATCAGTTGTGTACATAGTTCCAGCTTGTCAAGACGACCTTGATTATATATTACAATTTAATAGCAAGAAGATTATTTTTAACCCTGGTGCCTTTTCACAAGAACTAATGGCAAGAATGTATTATACAATTCCGGATAATCCTTATATAGAACTAATTGATAGGTTGTCAAGCAAGCATGATGTACAAAGTATAAAACAAGTGCTAATAGAAAGCAACAAATTTTTTACCAATTACTACACTGTGCCCACTTGTTATCATGATTACTTTGACATTAACTATGTTGACATTTTTCAAAATCTTGATCAAGTGATTCATCAAGTGTTTGAATATTTAGATTTGACAATATCTTCTGACCGAATTGATAAATGGCTACCAGTTTATCAAGAATGGAAAAATCTAAACAAAGATTACTTGTCTTTGTTTATAACAGAGTTAACTCCATTAACTTCGGGTGAAAAAATAAAAATTCTCAAGGACATCATTGAATGGAAGAATGGGTAGTACCTACACACCAGGCACAGTTAGCAAATAAAACAACACAGATGTTTGGGTACGATCAAAGTGGTACAATCACCTACGAATTTGATCATCTGGGATTTCGCACAGGACCATCAAGTGGCACCGATAGTATTAATCTTGTTGGCAACTCTATATCATTTGGCATTGGATTAGAATATCAGCAAACATTTGGTGCAATGGTAGCAAACAATTTAAAAAGAAAACTAAACAATTTTAGCTACGGGTGTTACCTGCATGAAAATCATGATCATCTATCAAACATAAGCTTACTAGCAAAACACAACAATGACGATGTGTTCATTGTTCAAATCAACAATCTCAACAGGATCAGAACAGATTCAAATTCAGTTGTGTTAGAGCATGATATTGCTCGGTGCAGTAACAAGTTTTTAGATTACTTTGACCAACTTACACACATATTAAAAAATAAAAAGAAGATCTTGTTATACTGGGACAATAAGTCCTATGACTTACCAAAATCAGTAACTGATCAATTTTTAATTTATAATAAATGCCACTTGGACACTAGTTTACCCAATCATCCCAACAGCTTTGGAATTAACTCTAATTCAATTATTGCAAAAATAATTACATCTAAATTAAAGCTGACATAGTTCAACTAACGTGGCGCTGAGATTGATTTCTTGATCTGTGACCAATGGTATATTTGCAATGCCATTGCGGATGATGATAATTGCTTGATCCTGCCGTTCAACATCCTTGCTCCACAAGTCAAGATTATCATACATCCAACGGAATGTTGAGTCTGCTTCTTCTGGGCTACTTTGCTGACACAACAATGTTCTTGCCTCACGAATCTTGCCTGCTTTGAACATGGTAACACAATCTAACTTCCAGTCGCCCACAGCACGATCATTTACATTGGGTGCTAGCAATGTTCCTGTTTGACTGTTTTGTTGTGTCAAGTTCAAACACTTGCGCAGATCTGGATAAGTGGCTTTGACATAGCTGTCTAACACATCCAAGTTAAACTCTATACCTTCTGTGACCAGCACAGTGGCAGCTCTAGCTGTGAACTCTGTATGATCGGTCTTGGGAATGTGTATGTGCTGACATCTGCTGTGTATGGGCGGCAAAATCTTGTTGGGATAGTTGCAGGTCAAAATAAACCTGACACTGTGACTGTAGTCTTCCATTAGATTACGCATGGCAGGTTGCACACTGCTGGGGTTCATGTAGTCCGCTTCATCAATCAGCACAACTTTGAACTTGCCAAAGGGCATGGTCTGACAAAAGCTGATTAGTTTATCAACCCATTCAATTTTACGTGCTTCTTTGGAACCGTTTGCATACAGGATGTCGTATTCATCTAAGCCTAGCTCATTGATCAAGACCTTGGCCAAAGTTGTTTTACCTGTGCCGGGCCCACCACTGAACAGCAGGTGTGGAATGGTTCCGTCTTTGATCCAGGCTGCTACCTGTTGTCGGTGATTGTCGTCAATAAACACATAGTCACTGACTGTTTTAGGTCTATACTTTTCTGTCCAAAGTTCTTTCATGTGTGCTTCTTTTTTAGTAGGTTAAAAGTTTTTTGTGCGTCGAGTTTGTCTATAAATTCTTGTTCTATGGAATATGTAGGACACTCTTCTATCAATTCGTCTATAAAGTATTTTAACACAATTAAGTCTTGTTTGCAACCCCAAGTGACAAAACCGTCCATTCTTGGATCCGTACAGGCAAACTTTATTTGCCAAAGATCAGTTTTGATCTTGTCAACGTTCCATCGTTTGATCATTTTGATTGGTTGAAATTTTTGATGCCTCTGCTTCTGCCACTCGTTTACGCAAACTACTAGAACTAAAGCTATGATCACGTCGATTGAATATAACATGTATACCTCGACCAGCACCCTCATTGCGGCCAGTGAAGTTCTTGTCCTCATACTCCGTGCCCAAAATACGAACATCCAATGGTAAAATAAGCAACAAGTCAATGAGATCCTGCTCAGTTTGATAAACAACAACTTCGTCTACATAACGGCAAGCTGATAATTGAATTTGCCGTTCTACAATGCTCTGAATGGGTTTGTTCTTGGTATCAGGGCGATCAATTGTGGGATCAGTTTGTAATCCACAAATCAAATAATCGCAGTGATTTTTAGCTTCGCTCAACATGGCAATATGACCAGCATGTAGCATGTCAAAGGTTGAGAATGTGATGCCAATTTTCTTGCCATCTTGTTTGAGTTGTTTGATGTGATTGAAAATCATGATTAACTAAATCTGTGTTTAGATTCCACGTGCTCAGCGGTGCTCATTGTATCGTCATCGGGCTTTTCATCTGACACCAGTAAGATGTCGTCAGTATCAACTCGTCGAATACTAGTCTTAACGCCGTTTTCTTCAATATCAATACCACGTGTCCAACGTCCGTGTGCTACACAAATCCAGTCTCCTGGTTTGACATCCTGTTGTTGCGGACCTACTGCCCAGACCTTGCCCCACCGTGGACGAATACCCAACCCAGTGCCGTTGTCATTTAACAGCACCAGGCCAGATGATAGTTTGCGTTCCGAGAATTCCATGTCGGCCACAATAACAAAATCCCTGAGAGGTTTGACATTGGCTGCTGTGAGTTCGTAATGCCCATAGGCTGCTTTTTTAAGTTGGTTCATATTTAAATTTTGTTGACGCCAGGTTTGCTTTGAGCAACCTGGCGAGGGGTTTTTAATAATTCTTGTTTGACAGCTTGAGATTTAGCAATGGCAGCTGCCAATCCGCCACGTGGAACAGCAGGTGCAGATTCTTGTACTGGTGCAGGTTCTGCCACAATGTCAGGCATGGTTTCTTCTAATGCTGCCAACTCTTCCATGGATTCAATTTCGGGAATCTCAAGGATCTCGTGGATTTTGTCAAGTTGTTTTTCAACTTTGACTTTGGCAGCTTTTTGTTTTTTCTTAGATGGAACACCGCCTGCGGTTGGTATTTCTGTTGTGGTATTAGAAACTTGACGACTATAATGCTTTTGAAGTTGTTTGTTTTTGGGCTCAACTACTCGATTGGCACTGTCAAGAATATCACCACGAGCATTGACATTCATATTGCCCACTGCACGAACATGTTCGTTTTCTAAAATCAATGCACCCAGGTCCACAATACGACCCATTGCTGATTTGTATATTTTTTGTGACATAACTATTCCTTTGAATATATGTATATTTAACGCAAAAACTCTTCCACGTCTAAATTATAGTAGATGCTGTCAACTTGATGAACACCCAGTTTGTATAGCACATAGCTAGCAACACTAGATCCACGACCCAGGCCCCAAATAATATTATTTTTGCGCATGGTATCTACCAAATACATCATGTATCTTAATAAATCAAACAATCCGTGGTCTTGATAGATCAACAATTCGTGGCCACAGCGTTGTAGTTCTGTTTCATTTTTGCACAATCCCAATACATGTTTAGCAACATCTAAGTCTTGGTATTCTGCTGGCATGTGCCAGTTGCGTTGCTGTTGTGAATGAAATTCCACGGGCGTTTTAGAAGAATGATTTTCATAGTGCCATGTTGGTGCAGTATCTAATAACTCTGAAAGATATTCTAACTGCACAGTTGAATCCACAGTCATATTTGATAATTCTGTCGCTGTGTGTCCTTTCATTATCAAATCACAAACATCTGATTCTGTAAAGATTAATTCGCCAAAATTATTTTGTTTCATCTTTTTTAAAATTTACAAAAACAATAGTGTTGCCGGTATCATCAGATTCGGGTGTTTCCGAGTCAGGCTCACTAATGATATCTTCTGTCCATTGTAAACTTAAATCGCGCCAGGTAGTTGCAGAACTTAAACTCATTATGTTTTCAGTTTCTGTTATTGTGTGATGATAGTGAATTAGATTGGATTTGTTCCACCATCCGTCTTGTTCGTATGGTCCAACGGGTTCGTCGTTGCTGTGAATGTACACTACATCGCCGCCATGTGTACTACTAATTTCAACTTCACCGATGATCATTTGATCTTCACAAATAGCATTTAATTTGCAGTATAGCATGATACCAACAATCTGGTCAACCGGCTCATCAGGTAATGTGATAATTTTAACGCCGGCAGCCAGCAACAATTTACACTGTTCCTCGTTGTCTTTGGAAATGAATACTCCAGAATCTAACACTTCATTTACAAAAAATTTAATTCTTTCAAATGCAATGTTATTGTTTTCTGGATCAGGAGTAGTTGTCATCATCCATAAACGAACTTGATAATTGTTCATCCATAGCATGTTATCAAAATAAAATCCAGCGGTAAATTCTATGGGATATTGTAATCTTACATTCATGATATGTCAATAATTTGGTCAAAGTTGGGACCGTTGCCGTTGCTTTTGTTAAACAAGGCAGTGGCTTTTTCTAGGTATTTGTTTTGGTAAGTTTCTAGCGCCATTTGAATTTGGCGCACAAGATCGTGATTGCCTAGTCTTATGGCAATACTCATTTTTTTATTGAGTTCTGATATTTTTGAGTTTAATTCGTCAATAGTTAACGAATCTACGCTTGATACTAACGGGTGTTCCATGCATTAATTATACAACAGGTTGACAGTGAAGTCAACCTGTTTGGTTAAGCAAGAGTTGGGAAAGTGTCGCTGGCACCCGGGCCGATACCAGTTACAAACCACTTTGAATTGATATACATCAATGTAGCAGTTTGCCCGAATTCAGTGAATGTAATTGTACCTGTACCAGATGCTTTCCACCCTGCGTTAGAAACTGTAACAATGCGAGTGTCGCTTGTGTTAGCTTCGGCATTGTATGCCAACACTTTAATTTGGCCAGCAGTTCCAGCGGCCAAGGTATTAGTTTCGCCAGTGGCGGCTGTGGTAAAATATGAACTAGTGGTTGATAAACTGATAGCACTGGCATTGGCAACTAGCCCAGTACCAGTCAAGAACAATGGATTTATAAATCTATTGCGCGGACGTGTTAGTTCACTCAGATATATTGTGTATCCGCTGTCATCAGTGTGGAACACAAATTCATATGTGCCGGTTTCGGCAAAAGTAATAATGTTAGATGCAATACCTTGAATGCCTGTCACGCTGGCGGCGGCACTGGCACTGCCTACTGCGGCCGGTAAAGTCACTGTGTGTGCTGTGCTTGACACAGTAATTCTCACTGTGACAGAACTTAGTGTTCCTGCTGTGGTAAAATTGCTAAAGCCTAAACTGATACTGCCATTGGTTGTGACTGTTTGATATGACCCAGAAGCATAGTTAACTGCAACAGCTCCTGATAGCGAACCAAGTGCAACTCGTGTTTCGCTGATGTTTTGAAGTTGAGCATTGCTCAAAATAGACCCATTCATGTTGTTGTCTAGTACAGTTCCTGTCAAGGCCGACTTTAAAACAACTTTGTTTTGAAGTTCAGTAATTTCATCAGCGGCATACTGGAAATTAGTTTTGGTGTTGGTGAAATTATCACGAAAACCTTGAGAATTGTTGTCTTGACCGGCAACTGGGTATGTGCCGTCAATGTTGTTTGGGTTGATGTTACTTGACATAGTTTATCCTAAGTTATTAGTGTATTTAGCAGCCTAGCACATGGGTTATATTGTTCTGTACCATGTGCCGTTGCTGTTTCTATACACATACTTGTATCCAGTACCTGCAGTGGTACTGCCAGCAAAAGTTGGGGTAATATTACCAGTGCCTGCAAGCAATGTTACTGTGTTTCCAGAAATTGTAAATCTAGTTACTTGCCCGTTAACTGGTGATGTGGGCATATTTACAGTGTGCGTATAACCTGTATTGTTGGCAATCAATATGTTGGTGGAAATAGTAGTACTTAAATTTGATGTGGCAGCATTGGCAGTTATGTTGGCATAGTTAACGCCTACAATTTCTAATCCTGTGTTATTGACTTGACCTATGGTAGTCAAATTGCCGCCTGTGATGTTTCCAGTGGCAGTGATATCACCAGTGACATTTAATCCATCATGTATATTGACAAATGTAGAATCATCAGTTGATATAGCATTAGTCACAAGACTTGCGCCTGTGATGGTTCCGTAGGCATACAAGTTGCCACCAAGAGAGATATCACTTTCAGTCTCAATAGGTCCAACAGCAAGCACACCTCTGGCAGTGGCCAAGTATCCGCCTGTAATTACTCCCGAAACATTTACGTTACCAAGCATGTTTCCAGTCAAGCTCATAGTTCCAGCTACGTTCAAGTTTCCGCCCAGGCTCATGTTAGTAGATGATAGATTGCCACTGACAGTATTTCCTGTGGAATTTAATGTTCCTGTAATGTTAGCACCGGTACTGGTTACAACCAATACATTGTTAGTTCCGTTGACTCCAACTGTTACATTGCCGTTGGTATTGGTAATATCAACATTGCTGGTGCCATTTACAATGCTGTTGACATTGATATCTCCGGCAACCAGTGTGCCGGTCACAGTTAAGTTGCCAAGTACTGTATTGCCTGTGACATTTAAAGCAGTTGAGTTGACAATATTAGCAACAACATTGCCTGTAGTTGACAGTGTACCGCCAACAATGTTGCCAGACGCAGTAATTGAACTGCTGGTAACTTTACCTGTTACACTTACGTTGGTGCCAGTGTAGGTGACACCAGTCACAACGTTTGCTCTAACAGCACCGTTCACCGTGATGTTTCCGCCAGTGATGTTTCCATACACAGCCAAGCTATTCAGGGTACCAACACCAGTGATATTGCTTTGGTTATTTCCAGTTACATAGGTAGCGGTGGCAGCGTGTGCACTGACATTGGCAAAGTTTGCATCTAGCTCACTCAGCAGTATGTTTCCGGATTGTGTTGCAAAATTAAAAGGAACGGCCATTATTATCTCTCTTTAATATAGTTATGATGTCCAGTCGTTTTCCCAACCAACAGAATTATCATCGTCATTGACCCATTCAACAGGATCGTCAACATCATTGACCCATGTTACCAGTTCTGGTGGGATAGGCGGAACAACAGGAGAAATAATTGTTCTTCTTGGGAATACCAGATACTTGTCGTAAATTGTGGTATCAGAATTAAGATAGACGTTTACCGGTGTAATAAATCTCAAACTATCATCATCAAATATTGTTTGCGGACCTGGGTCAACGTCAAATGTTGTTTCGGCTGGCGGCTGAGGAATCCATTGATCATATACAGGATCCCAGTCGTGTGTTAGTGCTCGATCTAGTTCGTAACGGTCAACTTCAAAGTCTATTAGATTCAACTGTGTGCCAAATTCTTCACGAATATTGTAGGCAATTTGTCCGCTTTGCCCAGGTTGGACATAAGCAATGACCCATGCAGGTGTAAATCCCAACACACGCCCATTGGTTTGTGTGCTCAACATCCATTGCGGTAACAAATTGCTGATTTGTCCCACTGTGTCAATCACCTGGTCGCGCATGTTAGGCAAGCTGTTGGGATACACTGTGTCTATTTCGTCGGGAGTACTAGGATCAATGGGATAAGGTATCACAACTTCTTTGCCAACACTTTGTCCATCATTGTTGATTAAATCATCTATGATCTTGCTATACACCACTTCGTATATGACATTGCCGGCGGCGTCGGTTGCTTGTGCAGTTTCTATACTGCCTAGTACTAGATTTTTCCAGTAATGATTCAAGTACAAACTAGACACGTATTCTGCATACGTGGCAGCAGTTAATCCAAATGCATGATCATAAACCACTCCGGACGCACGACCAAAATTTGGATCGTCGCCACGATACAGCAAGCTCGGCGGAATAATAGTTGGATTTTGCAATAGACTCTTGATTAATTGACGATCATCTTCGGGCGGCATGGCCTGTATGTACAAGTTTTCATACGGTTTGTTGTACAGTCTAGCAACAGTGATAGAGAATTGCTTGGTAATGTTTACTTGATTGTTGGTAGTATAAGCCTCTACTGTAAACACAAATGTCATGTCAAACGTTGTTGGCTGAGTAATACCTTTGTTGATACTATTAACATCAAATGTTGTGGTTCCGCCATCTAGAGCAAAAGTATTAAAGCTACATCTTCCAACTATGTTGCCCGATGGCAATAATGTTAGACCTTGCGGTAGTAAATTGTAAACAGGATCATCGCCGGTCTGTAGTCCAGACAATCGATATTCCAATGCCAGCTCTGATGCGCTGAC
>Ga0164294_10003025_pt1 | contig 15036 bp, 13 predicted proteins | sample GEODES005metaG_FD_111479 | JGI IMG/M metagenome (GOLD analysis project Ga0164294, IMG submission 111479) | Oligotrophic lake water microbial communities from Sparkling Lake, Wisconsin, USA - GEODES005 metaG | ecosystem: Environmental > Aquatic > Freshwater > Lake | place: USA: Sparkling Lake...
ATATGTTCCCCGAGCTCGAAGCCCTGTTTCGCGATTACGCAAAAACCGGCACTGGCAAGCAGCGCAAGTACCTGCACGATACCGAAGAAGCTGCACCCTACAAGCAAGAGCCAGGCACCTTCACGCCCTGGGAAGATGTTCCCGCTGGTACCGACTTGCTGTTTTACGAAGGCCTGCATGGCGCCGTGGTCACGCCGGAGGTCAATATCGCCAAGCACCCGGACCTTTTGATCGGCGTGGTTCCGGTCATCAACCTGGAGTGGATTCAAAAGCTCTGGCGCGACAAGTCCAAGCGCGGCTACAGCACCGAGGCTGTCACCGATACCATCCTGCGCCGCATGCCCGACTATGTGAACTACATATGTCCGCAATTCATGCATACGCACGTCAACTTCCAGCGTGTGCCAATGGTTGACACCAGCAACCCATTTATCGCGCGTGATATTCCCTCGCCCGACGAAAGCATGGTCGTCATCCGCTTTGCCAAGCCCAAGGGCATCGACTTCCAGTACTTGCGAAGCATGATCGACGGCAGCTACATGAGCCGTGCCAACACCATCGTCGTGCCGGGCGGCAAGATGGAGCTCGCCATGCAACTCATTTTCACCCCCTTCATCTGGCGCATGATGGAACGTAAGAAGCGCGCAGCATGAGCCAGCCCGCAAACGCCCCGCGCCTGGTGATGTTTGACCTGGACGGGACCCTGGTCGAAACCGCCCCTGAGATTTGCGACGCCGTCAACGACACGCTGCGTCACTTTGCGCTGGCGACGGTAGCGCAGCAACAGGTCAATGACTGGATCGGCCACGGTACCCACACCCTGCTGGTGCAAGCCCTGGCGTTTAGCCAAGACCAGACCGAAGCAGAGGTGCGCGCGTCCGATGCCCTGGTTGCTATCGCCGCCGTGTTCAAAACGCACTACGCCCAGCGCTGTGGCACCCGCAGCCATCCTTACGCCGATGTGGTGCATACGCTGGAGCGCCTACGCCTGCGCGGCGCGCACCTGGCCGTGGTCACCAACAAAGAAAGCGTCTATACGAAGACTGTGCTCGATGCCCATGCGCTTACATCCTATTTCGACGCCATCATCTGTGGGGATACCTTTGCGACCAAAAAGCCGTCTCCTGAGGGCGTGCAGGCCTGCTTGATGCAGTTTGGCGTAACCGCAAGCGAAGCGCTGTTTGTGGGGGACTCCAGCATTGACGTTGCAACCGCCCGCAATGCCGGTGTACCCGTGTGGGTAGTGCCCTACGGCTACAACATGGGCCAGCAGATTGCGACTTGCGGGCCAGACCGGGTGATTGCGACGATCGGGGCTATCGCTTAGCTCGGCTTGTTTGGGTGGGTTGTCTTGATGGAGTTTGCTGAAGTTTCTCGTCCAGTGAAAGCGTTCGAGCAGGGGGACGAGAGACGCGCTGGTCCCTGTGCCTGTCGGTTTATCCCGTCTTTTCCGACAGTGCCTGGTAGATGCGCTTTCGTCCCACCGTAGGCTTTGGGCATGCGCCTTTTGGCATCTCAAACCAGCTGCGCACATCATTTTCTAACGCCAGGCCGTGCATAAAGTTGTAAATCGCTTTTTTCAGGCCTCGGCCCAGCAGGTCGTGGTCCACGCCGCTGGGGTCGTGAAAGCCGATGTCGTTTTTGGCAAAGCTAACGTCGGGCAGGGGCTTGAGGGTAATGCCGTAAGCCGCCGGGTCTTTGCCCACAGGTGAATGCACGGTGCACGTAAATCGGTGGAAAAACCCGCTCTGGATGCAACCGGCCTCAAACAACTGGCGCACGTATTCAAGCGCGTCCACTGTGTCCTGCACGGTTTGGCTGGGAAATCCGTACATCAGGTAAGCGTGGACCAAGATACCGGCGTCCGCAAACCCCTTGGTAACCCGCGCCACCTGGCCCACGGAAACGCCTTTTTTCATCAAATCCAACAGCCGGTCGGACGCCACTTCGAGCCCACCTGACATGGCGATGCAACCGCTTTGCGCCAGCAGTTCGGCCAGCCCGGGCGTGAAGGTTTTCTCGAAGCGGATATTGCCCCACCAGGAAATTTGTACCTTGCGCCGCAACAGCTCTTGCGCCAGGGCCTTTAACATTTTTGGGGGCGCGGCCTCGTCTACAAAGTGAAATCCCGTTTGCCCGGTCTCGGCAACGATGGCTTCAATGCGGTCCACCAGCGTGGCCGCCGACGCCGTCTCGTAGCGTGAGATGTAGTCCAGGCTGACGTCGCAAAAACTGCATTTTTTCCAGTAACAGCCCTGCGCGACGGTGAGCTTGTTCCAGCGGCCATCGCTCCAGAGGCGGTGCATGGGGTTGAGCATGTCGAGCAAAGACAGGTATTTGTCCAGCGCCAGCCCGTCCCAAGTGGGCGTGCCCACGTCCTCAAAAGGCACATCGGGCTCGGCCCAGTTCATGTATTTCACCTGAGCGCTAGCCGCATCCCGCACAAAGGTGCGCACCAGGCGGCTTATGGAACGCTTGCCGCGTAGGTGCTGCAAGAGCGCCAATAGCGGGCGCTCACCGGCGTCCAAGGTGACGAAATCCACATAGTCGAACACGCGTGGCTCGGTCATCTCGCGCAACTCGGTATTGACGTAGCCGCCGCCCAGGGCAATTTTGACCTGTGGGAAATGCGCCTTAATGGTTTGCGCAATGCGCAGCGCCGCGTACACCGCACCCGGAAAGGGCACAGACAACAGCACCAACTGCGGCTGGTGCTGCGCCATCGCTGCCAGGGTCAGGTCTCGCAGCACATCGTCAATGAGATTGGGGTCGGCGGCTAAAGCGGTGGCCAGAGGCTCAAAGCTAGCCTGGCTACCTGCCAGGCTTTCGGCGTAACGCACAAACTCAAAGCGTTGGTCTATGGCGTCGCGCAGCACATCGGCCAGGTCGTTCAGGTACAGGGTGGCCAGATGGCGGGCGCGGTCTTGCTGGCCGAGCGCACCAAAGGCCCAGGCCAGCGGGTCGACGGCCTCAGCGTCGCCGTACACGTCCAGCGCCGCAAACCGTGGCCCCTCCGGCAAAAAGCCACGTCCGGCGATGCGGTGGCTGAGTGTGGAGTCGTGGCCCTGCAAGAAGGAAAGTGTGAGCGCGATGGTGGACTGGTATTCGTCAAAGTGGTCCAAAAAACAGTGCACACTGGCGCTGCGCTTCGCCTCGGGCATTTCCAGGGCCTGCGCCCGGACCCGCGTCAAGCCTTGCGGAGTGAACAGCGCCAGCACCAAGGCCAGGGCCAGATCGGCCTGCACCGCGTCCTCGCCCTGTGCGCGCAAAAAACCTGTGAGGTAGGCGGTGGACGGGTAGGGCGTGTTGAGCTGCGTCATCGGGGGGATGAGGCTCAACACCCGCAAGGGTTCAGCCGGTGGGCGTTCCATCACAGGCCTCTTGCGCCAGCGCTATAGCGCGACTTAGTTGGCAAAACCGGTGTACGCAAGTTCGTCCATCAGTGCGTCCATTTCTGCAGGCTGGCTCAAAGTGATTTTAAAGAACCATCCGCCCTCCAGGGGGTCTCGGTTGGCCAGGCTGGGGTCGGATCGCAACACTTCATTCACATCGGTGACGGTGCCGCCCACTGGAATGTAAACATCGGCTGCGGCTTTGACAGACTCCACCAGGCCTGCTTTTTCGCCCGCCGCAAACACCGCGCCTATGGCAGGTAGCTCGACAAAAACCACGTCTCCCAAAGCGTCCTGTGCGTGCACAGTAATGCCTACGGTGGCGACACATGCGTCGGCGTCGCCCGAAGCAATCCAAACATGTTCTTCGCTGTATCTTTTCATGGCGCTTACATGCCTGCGTAGTTGGGGCCGCCGCCGCCTTCGGGCGTCACCCAGACGATGTTTTGCGTCGGATCCTTGATATCGCATGTTTTGCAATGCACGCAATTTTGGGCGTTGATTTGCAGGCGGTCGGTGTTGTCGTCGTTCTTCACGTACTCGTATACGCCGGCCGGGCAGTAGCGCGCCTCGGGGCCTGCGTATTTGGCCAAGTTGATCTTGACCGGCACCGATGCATCCTTGAGCGTCAGATGGGCGGGTTGCTGCTCTTCGTGATTGGTGTTGCTTATGAACACGCTGCTCAGACGGTCAAAAGTCAGCTTGCCGTCTGGCTTGGGGTAATCAATGGGCTTGCACTCTGCTGCGGGCCTGAGGTACTCATGATCAGCCTTGTCGCGGCGCAGCGTCCAAGGCATACGGCCGCGCAGCACAAATTGCTCAAAGCCGTTCATCACCGTGGCCACCGTCAGGCCGTACTTGAACCAGTTTTTGAAGTTACGGTCTTTGTTGAGCTCGGTGTGCAACCAGCTTTTCTCAAAAGCCTCAGGGTAGGCGCTGAGCTCGTCGTGCTGGCGGCCCGCCACCACGGCTTCAAACGCAGCTTCGCCAGCCAGCATGCCGGTTTTAATGGCGGCGTGGCTGCCTTTGATACGGCCAACGTTCAGATAGCCTGCGTTACAGCCCACCAAGGCGCCGCCGGGGAAAACGGTTTTGGGCAGCGAGTTCAGGCCGCTGGCATTGATGGCACGCGCGCCATAAGACAGCCGCTTAGCAGTGACTTCCCCTTTGTCGTTCTCAAAGTAGTAGCGCACATTGGGGTGGGTTTTCCAGCGCTGCAGTTCCTCAAACGGACTCAGGTAAGGGTTGGTATAGCCCAGCCCGGTCACAAAACCGAGCGCCACCTTATTGCCATCCAGGTGGTACAAAAACGCGCCGCCATAGGTATCGGATGCCATCGGCCAGCCGGCGGTGTGCATCACAAAACCAGGCTGGTGGCGGCTGGGGTCGATCTCCCAGAGTTCTTTGATGCCAATGCCAAAGCTCTGCGGGTCGCGCCCGGCATCTAACTTGTATTTGGCAATCAGCTGCTTGCCCAGGTGGCCGCGCGCGCCTTCGGCAAACACGGTGTATCTGCCCACTAATTCCATTCCGATCTGAAAACTATCCATCGGCTGGCCGTCTTTACCAATGCCCATATTACCGGTGGCCACGCCTTTGACGGCTCCATCCTCGGTGTACAAAATTTCAGCGCCGGTGAAGCCAGGAAAAATCTCTACGCCCAGAGCCTCGGCCTGCTCGGCCAGCCATTTTGTAACAGTGCCAAGGCTAACGATGTAGTTGCCGTGGTTGTCGGCAAACGGCGGTAGCACCAAATTAGGCACCCGAAAGCCCGATTTTTCGCCTAAAAACACATAGGCGTCGTCGGTCACGGGCTGGTTGAGCGGCGCACCACGGGCTCTCCAGTCGGGAATCAGCTCGGTCAGCGCCTTGGGGTCCATGATGGCGCCGGACAGGATGTGCGCGCCCGGCTCTGAGCCTTTTTCCAGCACTACCACCGACACTTCCTTGCCGGTTTCAGCCGCCCGTTGTTTGATGCGAATGGCCGTCGCCAGGCCGCCCGGACCACCGCCGACCACGACAACGTCGTAGTCCATGGATTCACGGGGGCCAAACTGAGCCAATATTTCTGATTGCTTCATAGGAATCTCGCTGGATAATGGTCCGAAGGTGCGCACAAGGGCGAAATGGCAGCGCAGTCTGCGACTGTAAAGCCCATAACAACCTAGCGAATTTTATTCCTTGGCGCACGCCGTCAATTGCGCTATTTGTATTCAATCCAGGAGTTTTGATTTATGGCTTACAACATTGACCTGTCGGGTCGCGTCGCCTTCATTACGGGCGCCAGCGGCGGCCTAGGCGCCCAGTTTGCCAAGACGCTTGCCCAAGCCGGTGCGGCCGTAGTGCTGGCCAGCCGAAGGGTGGACAAGCTCAAAGAGCTGCGGGCCGAAATAACCGGGCAGGGCGGGGACGCCCATACGATGGAGCTTGATGTGACCGATCATACGTCCATCAAAGCCGCAGTAGCCCATGCGGAAACCGAGGTCGGACCAATTGATATTTTGGTCAATAACTCGGGCGTCAGTACCACCCAGCGCTTACAGGACGTCACGCCGCAGGACTATGACTTCATCTTCGACACCAACGTAAAGGGCGCATTCTTTGTGGCCCAGGAAGTGGGTAAACGCATGCTCGCTCGGGCTAAAGGAACGGCGCCTGGCGGGTTTACTGGGGGGCGCATTGTCAATATTGCGTCCATGGCAGGTTTGCGGGTGTTGCCACAAATCGGCGTGTACTGCATGAGCAAATCGGCCGTTATTCAGATGACCAAGGCCATGGCCGTGGAGTGGGGCAAATTTGGCATCAATGTCAATGCCATTTGCCCCGGCTACATCGATACCGAAATCAACCACCACCACTGGGAAACCGATGGCGGTAAAAAACTGGTGCAAATGCTGCCGCGCAAGCGCGTGGGTCACCCAAAAGACCTGGACGCCTTGCTGGTGATGCTGTGTTCAGACCAAAGCCATTTCATCAATGGCGCAGTCATATCGGCCGATGACGGTTTTGGCATCTGAGGGTTTAGCGCGGTGCCAAGCGAATGGCCCCGTCTAGGCGAATCACCTCGCCATTGAGCATGTCATTCTCAATAATGTGCCGCACCAGCTTGGCATAGTCCTGCGGCGTGCCGAGGCGCGAAGGGAAGGGCACGCTGGCAGCCAGCGAGTCTTGCACCTCTTGGGGCATGCCAAACATCATCGGCGTGCCGAAAATTCCAGGGGCAATCGTCATGTTGCGGATGCCGTTGCGTGCCAGGTCGCGGGCAATCGGCAAGGTCATGCCCACGATGCCGCCCTTGGACGCGCTGTAGGCAGCCTGACCAATTTGGCCATCGTATGCTGCGACCGATGCGGTGGAAATCATCACGCCACGCTCGCCGGTGGACTCAGGTTCGTTTTTGCACATGGCGTCAGCGGCTAGGCGAATCATGTTAAAGCTGCCGACCAGATTCACGGTAATGCATTTGGTAAACACGTCCAGATTGTGCGCGCCGTGTTTGCCCACGGTTTTTTCTGCTGGGGCGATGCCGGCGCAGTTGACCAAGCCCATCAGATTGCCCAGAGAAACCGCTTTTGCGACAACGGCTTGACCGTCTGCTTCGCTGCTGACGTCGCACTTGACAAAGGACGCGCCGATTTCACTGGCAATGGCCTCGCCTTTTTCGGCCTGCATGTCAGCAATAACCACAGTACCACCCAGGGCGCTGAGCATGCGCGCTGTGCCCTCTCCCAATCCCGATGCGCCGCCGGTGACGATGAATACTTTTCCTGCAATGTCCATGAAATGCTCCGAAGTGATGAAAATGGGGTGTGGTCATGGCACCTTGCGAAGTGCGAGCCTTGAGGAGCAATTATGTCGCACCGCTGTTGGGCTGAGCGGTCAACGGGCGACCTGATCCTAGGGGCAGCGCGCGTTAGTCTGGCTAAATAGTGATTGCTCCTTGATCGTGCTGCTATACTTCAACGCTGAATTTCAGGCGCATAGCTCAGCTGGTTAGAGCACCACCTTGACATGGTGGGGGTCGTTGGTTCGAGTCCAATTGCGCCTACCAAAAACGTTATATAGATCAAGCACTTAGCGGAAACGCTCGGTGCTTTTTTTGTTTGGACGGATTGGCCAAGGCCAAGATCAGACCAACCATTCCTAATTAGCCATTCGGTCGTGTTGACGCGGCGCAAAGGGAATGCAGCAGTGCTACCACCTGCGCTGTCTGGGTGGGGCGCACCAGACGGTCCAGTTCCTGGCCATCACGCAGCAAGACCAGAGTGGGCCACAATCTGACGCCAAAAGAGCGCCCCAGCGGGCGGCCTGCGCCGTCTTCAATACGCAAGTGGTCGATGCTGGGAAACGTTTCCAGCGCCGCGGCAATGGCGGGTTCTGCGCGCTGACAGTGCCCGCATCCGTCCACGCCAAACTGTAAGAGCAGATCACCGGAGCGTGCGTCTAACTCGCTTCGGGTCAGTGCACAGGCTTGGTACAGGGTAGACATGGTCGTGGGTCACAGGCTGGGGTTGAGGTGGCTGGGCCAATGCGAGCAATTCAGACTTCGGGTGGCGACTGGCGGCGGATGGAATAGTGCGGCAGCTGCCAGCTCACCAACACGCTGACTCCTGCAATCAGTGCACACAGCAAAAACGCAGCGTGCGTGCCGCTAACCAGGCCTTGGCGCGCCGCCTCCAGCAGGGGCTCCGGGTCCTGACCCAAGCCGCGGGCGAGCGCCAGCATGGCGTCTTGGTCTTGCTGGCGAATCAAGAGTTGCGGCGACGACAAAATGGCGACCAGCTGGGCGTCGCCAATATGGTGACGCGCCAGAGCAGCAGCTATCTCACGGGCGTAAAAGGCGTTGACCAGCACACTGGCCACGCCTACGCCCACCATGCTGCCAATCATGCGGGTGGACTGCGCCAGTGCCGACGCCACTCCCATGTGGGTACGCCCAGCCACGGCCATGATTTGCAGCGAAAGGTTGGGTAGCTGAAAGCCCAGACTGCCGCCGCAAAGGGCAAAGACGGCCATGAGCAGCGCGGTTGGCGTGGTCGCATCCACTTGCGTCAGAGCCAGGCAGCTCAGCATGGTGCCCATCTGTCCCCAGGCGATCAAGCGCTCGGCGCGCTTTAGGCGCGGTAGAAGGCGCGAGTTGACGATGCTGCCAACCGTGATGAACACCAACAGCGGCGTCATCACCACCCCGGTCTGGTGCGGCGAATGACCTAAGCTGCCCTGGAGCAGTAAGGGTGTGTAAAAAATCAACATGAACATAGTCAGACCCGTCATCATGCCCAGCAGCATGAGCTTTCTTGCACCCTGGTTGTCCAGAATTTCTGGCGGAACAATAGGCGCCGCTGTGTGGTACTGGTGGCGAAAAAACCCATAGGTCAGCGCGCCGGTCGCCACCCACACCCCAAGCGCCTGGAAATTTGCAAAGCCATGCAACTGGCAGTATTCGGTCGCGCCCAGCAAACCGCCCATCGCCAGTAAGAGCAAGAGCGCGCCCGACCAGTCGATGCTGCGTCCGCCCGCTACCAGCCCTTCGTGGTGCACGATGTGCGGAAAGTAAAACCACACCATCAGCAAAGCGGCTAGCGCCACAGGCAGGTTGATGTAAAAAACATAGCGCCAGCCCACGTTCTCGGTGAGCCAGCCGCCCATCCAAGGACCTACCGCCAGCGCTATACCGAAGCCTGACGACAGCAGCACCTGCCAGCGCACGCGCTGCACTTCATCCGGAAACAAATCGGGCACGCAAGCAGACGCTACCCCCAACAACATCCCTCCGGCCAAACCCTGGCATGCACGCGCCAGCACCAGCTGAAGCATGGTTTGCGATGCGCCGCAGGCAATGGAGGCCAGCGCAAACAAGAGAACTGAAGCAAGTACAAAGGGCTTGCGTCCGTACAAGTCGCCCAGGCGCCCGGTGATCGGAATCATCACCGCGTTGCCGACCAAAAATGCCGAAGCCGACCACTGGTAGAGCGCGTAGCCGCTGAGGTCGGCCACGATGCTCGGCATGGCTGTTCCGACCACCGAGGTATTCAGGGCAATCAGCATAAAGGCCAAGGAAATCCCCACCATGGCAGCCAAAGAGGCAAAAAAACTGCGGTCAGACTGCTCCATGGGCGACGTTATTGGATTCATGGGCAAAAAGTATGCGGGCGCGCGGTGTAAAGCCGCAGAGTGGAGGGCCGCCTTGCATTGGGGCTACAGCCCGCCATTCTCCGCTAAAGGTCCGTCTATTGGCTAGTTTTCCTAAATGGCAGTGCCAGCACAAACCGGTGGAATAGTCGAATACGGGCACGAATGATGGTTGAGTTACCAGTTGCCGTAATGGGTCACGAGACCGTACCAAAGTGCCCCGGCCTCGCGAGCCATCGTGGTTTGCCCGGAATTGGCGGTGGTGTTGGCAGCTAAATGGACCATTACTAATTTCTGAACCGGATCCACAAATATTGATTGGCCGTAGACCCCCAAAAGGGCAAAGCGGCGCTGCAAGCCTGGGAATGTCCACAACTGGTAGCCATAACCGTAATAGGCGGTCGCGGTGTTAGGCGCAAAAGCGGGTGGATGGCGCCTCCAATCGGTCGCTTCCAGCAAAAATTCCTTGGGAATGATTTCTCCCAGTTCCAGTCGATCCGGGCGTTGGCCGTCGTTAGCAAGAAGTATCCCAAAGCGGGCATAGTCTTGTGCGGTCGCGTTAAAGTTGCCGCTGGCCCACTCTAAGCCGTCAGAGCCAGCCCGCCACAGTCCGGACGTTTGCGCTCCCATAGGCTGCCAGAGTCGCGTTTCCAGATAAGCGCTGAGAGTTTGTCCTGTAGCCCCGAGCATGACCAAAGCCAGCATGTCGGTTTCAGGGCTGGCGTAGTTGAAAAATTCGCCTTGGGGGTGAAGCCGCGCAGTGATGACCTTGGCCCCGCCCGCTGCCCCACCGCGATAGGCTGCGGCCCCATAACGTGCCAAGTCGTCCACGCCGTTATATCGCTCTTCAAACTTTGCGCCGGAGGACATGCGCAGCAAATTTCGGATCGTCGTCTCGCCGTATAAAGTCCCGGATAAGGTGGGCGCATAGAGGTCGGCGCGGTCGTCCAAGGACTTGATTTTCCCTTCCCGCACGGCAATGCCTATTCCCATCGCGGTGATTGTCTTTGCCATTGAGTTTGACAAAAATCGGTGGTCTGCAGTGCGCCCATATTGGTAGCGCTCAACCTGGATCGTCCCGTCTTTGATAATCAGAATCGCCATCGCGGGTTGGCGTTTCAAGTAATTATCGACGGTGAGACCAGTTTGTCTGTTTATCGCCCACCGGTAGGCTGGCTCTTGATTCGTGCGCGGTAATGGCAGCGCCTGGTCAGCGGGTCGCATCACGTTTGCAACGCCCCCAAATATGCCGGCGATCTCGGCCTGGTGGGTAAAAGAACCCACTCTGACGCAGGTGTCCATGAACCATGTGCGGGCCGTCCCCACCGGGTAGCCTTGCGCTTTGCAAAGCGCTGCCTCCTCGGGTTCCGCATGCGTGAATCCATGGCCCCAAAGCACGAACGCGATAAGAAAAATGCGCAGTTGCAACTTATTCAAAAGTGAGTCCGTCGCTCGGGGGGGTTAGCAGGCCTGGGCTAACCTCAGTATTTCTTCCCTGTTGGTCTTAGAAAAAACAAGTTCTGCTGCGACGGTCCAATGGTGCCAGGCCCAATTGGAATGCTCTTGCGGGTTGAGTTGCACCTCCATTGCCGTCGGCACGCAAAGGGAAAAACCGCGCTCCTCATTGCTGGTGGTTCCTGGAGGATAGCGATGCAAATAGCGGCTGTAAATTTCAAAATGGTTGGTAGTCCCAGTGGGCACTAAATTGTGCCCGCTATCGAGCGCATCAATTCCCGTTTCCTCTCGTACTTCGCGGATAGCAGCCTCTTCAAAGCCTTCAAATTCGGTCTCCAGGCTACCGGTTACCGATTGCCAACCGACACCGTCGGCCCGCTCGATCAGCAAAATGTCAAGCTGCGGTGTGTGGATGACAACCAACACCGAGCGTGGAATCTTGAAGTTCACTTTCTGGACGGCGGTAGATCGGTGCAGGTGCCATGCAGCGCTTCTGCGGCCAGTCCGATCGTTTCACCGAGAGTAGGGTGAGGGTGAATGGTCTTAGCTATTTGGTCTGCAGTCGCACCCATCTCTATTGCAAGGGCAATTTCGCCAATCATGTCACCCGCATGGGTTCCAACGATGCCGCCACCAACAATTTTCCCCTCGCCCAGAGCCTGCGGACTATCGTCAAAAAGCAGTTTCGTAAAGCCTTCATCGCGCCCGTTGGCGATGGCGCGGCCCGAAGCCATCCAGGGGAAAAGGCCTTTCTTGACCTTGATTCCTTGGGCCAGGGCACTTTCCTCTGTCAGCCCAACCCAGGCGATTTCAGGATCGGTATAGGCAACGCTTGGAATCGCCCGGTCATCGAAGGTACGTGAGGCCAGCTTTGGCAGGTTTAGCATTTCTCCCGCAAGCACCTCCGCAGCAACATGCGCTTCATGGCTGGCCTTGTGTGCAAGCATGGGTTGACCCACGATGTCGCCAATGGCAAAAATATGCGGCACGTTGGTGCGCATTTGCTGGTCCACACGGATAAAGCCGCGCTCGGTAACTTCGATCCCGGCATTTTCGGCAGAAATTTGGTTCCCGTTGGGCTTGCGGCCTACGGCTTGGAGCACCAGGTCATACACCTGCGGAGGCGGTGCGCCTTCCCCTTCAAATTGGACCTCTATGCCTTCAGGCAACACCTTGGCTGCAACCGTCTTGGTGTTGAGCATGATGTTGTCAAAGCGTTTCCTGTTCATTTTTTGCCACACCTTGACCAAGTCGCGGTCAGCGCCTTGCATCAATGCACCGGTCATTTCTACGACATCCAAGCGGGCACCCAGCGTGCTGTAAACGGTACCCATCTCCAAACCGATGATTCCACCGCCCACAATCAACATGCGTTTGGGTATTTTGGCCAGTTGCAATGCCCCTGTGCTGTCGACGATGCGCGGGTCACTTGGGAAGTAGGGTAGGTGGACGGGTTGGCTTCCCGCTGCAATGACGCAATAGGTAAAGCCAATGCACTTGGTGGTGCCCGTCTTCGGTTCAGCAGTGCCGGACGTATCCTCCACTGCCACGTGGTGGGTTCCAACAAAAGCCCCGCGCCCGCGTACCACCGTCACTTTGCGCATTTTCGCCATGGCGGCAAGTCCGCCATTGAGTTTGGCGATGACTTTGTCTTTGTGAGCCCGCAGCAAATCGATATTGACTTCGGGTTTACCAAAGTTAATTCCAAGCGCTTCCAGGTGCTGTACCTCGTCCATTACGGACGCAACATGCAGCAATGCTTTGGACGGGATGCATCCGACATTGAGGCATACCCCACCAAGTTGCGCATAACGCTCAACCAGCACAACCTTGAGTCCGAGATCTGCCGCGCGAAACGCAGCCGAGTAGCCTCCCGGTCCGGCGCCGATCACCAGCAGGTCACATTGGATGTCGCTGTTTCCAGAAAAACTTACGCCTGTCATCATTGATCAGGTGCTGAGTTTTCTGCCGACCTTTGCCTCGACGGAAGCGGTCTTGGACTTGAGGCGACCTTTGGGCCCAGCGCGGTAATCCACTTTGAGGGCGACGGATATGCGGTTGAAATCTTTCTCCAAAAGATGAAAACAAGCATTGACGACGCCCATGACCTCGTCCCATTCGCCTTCCAAAATTGTTCCCATAGGCGTTAACTGGTAATCAACCCCGCTGCGGTCTATCAAATCAATGATTTTTGCGACATGCGCGCTAACGCTTTCACCGGTGCCCACCGGAGCCATTGCGAATTCAATTAAGACCATAAGAAATCTCCTCTTGTTTAGAAAACTGTTCTGCTAGAGCGCTTAAGGCTTGAACTTCAACGTCGCCGCCGAAGCAGCTTTCCTGCGCTACGCAGGTAATGGCGTTAGCGTTATAGCGAACGTCAGAGCCGATGGCTGCCTCAAATTCATTCGCTGAACGAGCCAAGCCCACCGTGTCCACATCCACCAAAATTACCGCATGCGCCAACACGATCTGCCGCGTCTGAATGCGTTTCCATGCTTGGGCTGTGCCAACTAGCTTTCGTCCATGCACCGCCAGGTTAAAACGTCCGTCGCAAAATGACCCGTTGACCAACCCAGGCTCAGAAAATATTCCTAACTCCTTGAGTCCATCCGTCAACCGCGCACAGAAGCGCCGATAAATGGCGCCGATTTCTAGCTTGCTCGAATCATCTACCGCCCACACCAGCGAGAGGTTCCATATCCCCGGGCCTTGGGGCACAAGCCCGCCACCTGAAGCCCTGACTTGGAAGTGTGGCGCCGACCCCGCTTCTTCGACGGGATTGAGCACGTATCTTTTAGGCACCACCCAGCCCACTGGCGCCTGCCAAAAATGGGCGGTGGCCTCAAGCTCACTTGCCGCCAATTCCATCCACTTCGTCTCCCACTCGACCCCATTTTTCAATGGGGAATCGTATTGGCGGATGATGAAGTGCTTGGGCAGAGGCAAGGTCGTACACCTAGTGGGATCCGACGTGCTTCTTAATTAACGCATTGACTTCATTGGCCTTTTCCAGCATGACCATGTGACCCGCGCCATCAATCACCGCCACGGTAGAACCGGCTGGTGCATTGGCGGCGTGTTGGGCCGGAATAACCTGGTCCTTGGCACCCCATATCACCAACACAGGCGGTGAATTAGCATCTAATTTCAGGCCGGGCGTTTCGTTTTGCAATCCGTTGCTAAACAATGAGTGTCCCAAGGCTTCCAGCACTTCAGGCACTCCGTCCATCCGCTTGTACTTCAAAAGGTCATCAACCAGGCTTCGGGTCACCAACTCCGGATTGGCAAACAACTGTTCGACCACGGCCTTGAGTTCTCGCTTGTTAGTTGCGGCGATGAACCCATCGGTGTAGCCGGTGTTGATTTCTTTACCGAGTCCCGCGCTGCAAATCAGCGTCAAAGAGGCCGTGCGTCCCGGGTGCGTCAAGGCAAACTGTGTGGCAATGGCGCCGCCCATGGAGTGGCCGCCAATATGCACTTTCGTTACCCCAATCTGGTCCAACAGTTTTGCAACGAAGTCGGATAAACCCGCAACGGACTTTGCTGGCAATTTGGCTTGCGACTGCCCATGACCGGGTAGATCCAGCGTAATGACAGGGAAGCTTTCAGCCAATGCATCGATATTGAACAACCAATTGCCAAGGTCACCTCCAAAGCCATGAAGCAACACCAGTGGTACGCCTTCGTCTGGTCCCCGGCGTGCGTAACGCACACGTATGCCGTCGACCTCCGCATAGTCATATGCTGGGCCAGCGTCCTCATCGTCTGCACCGGCTACGGGAACCTCGAACGCTTCAACAAATGCATCGATTTCTGCGTCGCTAACGTCCGACTCAGCCATCACGCCCAGCAGTGCCCGAACCAGATATGTTTCACCAGCCTGGGCAATACGGCGTCGAAGCAGCCCGGGATCAGGCGCCTCGACCGAATTGCTAAGCTTGTCGGTGTCCACATCCATGATCGGCATTCCGACGGTGATACGTGTGCCAACATCGACGAGCCAATCGGATACGGTTCCTTCCCGCATTTCGAGGCCCCACTTGGGCATGATGAT
>Ga0164294_10003026_pt1 | contig 15030 bp, 14 predicted proteins | sample GEODES005metaG_FD_111479 | JGI IMG/M metagenome (GOLD analysis project Ga0164294, IMG submission 111479) | Oligotrophic lake water microbial communities from Sparkling Lake, Wisconsin, USA - GEODES005 metaG | ecosystem: Environmental > Aquatic > Freshwater > Lake | place: USA: Sparkling Lake...
AGTCTGGCACCTTCCCATCGTAGGCGTGGAGGCATGACGAGTGCAGTAGCGTTTGCGTGAAATGACCATTGACCGTTCGATTCTTCACATTGATATGGATGCCTTCTATGTGTCGGTTGAGTTATTGCGTCACCCTGAACTGCGCGGTCTGCCAGTGGTGGTGGGCGGAACAGGAGGTCGTGGAGTCGTGGCCGCTGCTTCATATGAGGCTCGTCGCTATGGGATTCGTTCTGCGATTTCTTCAGCAGTTGCGCGTAAGTTATGCCCTGACGCTGTGTTTATCGCGCCCGATATTTCCCACTATGTCGAGTTCAGTCAAACGTTGCACACCATCTTTGAAACGTTCACTCCACTTGTCGAGCAGATTTCTATTGATGAAGCATTTCTTGATGTCACAGGGGCATCACTATTGATGGGTGATGCTGTGTCTATTGCGTGGGCCTTACGTGAGCGGGTGGTTTCTGAAACACAGTTGACATGCAGCGTCGGTGTTGCGCCTAATAAATTCCTTGCGAAGCTCGCTTCAGAACATGCCAAGCCTCGTGCAACGGCTGGCGGTGTGCAGCGGGGTTATCAAGTTTTTGAAGTACAGCGCGGGCATGAATCTGAATTCTTGTTGCCGCTTCCGGTGCAATCCCTGTGGGGCGTCGGGCCTGCAACACTGGCAAAACTTGAAGCTATTGGCGTTCGTCTCGTTTCTGATTTAGCTGAACTTGATGTTGACATTGTTTGTGCGGCAGTCGGCGATGTGAACGGACGTCACCTTCATGCCCTTGCGCGAGGAATTGATGAGAGGACAGTCGAGCCGGAAAGAATTGCTAAATCAATCGGCCACGAAGAAACATTTTCTTCTGATCTCACTACGCACGAGGAATTGCGGGTCCAGTTGGTGCGGCTCTGTGACGCGGTGGCACGCCGTACTCGTGATGCTGGGGTCGCTGCCGGAACCTTGCAATTGAAAGTCAAGTTTTCATCATTTGAGTCGGTGACTCGGTCGGTGACGCCCTCGGTGCCGTTGACGACTGGCCCATCAATGGTTGCAGCCCTTGAGCCACTGCTAGCGATGTTGGATTACGCACAGGGTGTTCGTTTACTTGGCGTTCATGCACAGAAATTGACCGAAGAGAGCGAAGGGATTCCCCGATTGTTCGATGATGGGGGAGACACTCCGCAAGACATTGAAGAACAGTGGAAACCAGCAAGTAAGGCAGTTGACCTGATCGTCGATCGGTTTGGGGCCGGAATGATTGGGCCCGCCAGTGGAATGAATACCCGAAAGCCAGGCCAGAGCCCTGCTGGCCCCGTCCTCGACGAAGAGCCCTGACATAGAACACACTGAGGCGCATTGCGTTTCGGTGTGTGAGGTGAGACAATGAAGACGTGCCATTGTCAGACGAAGAACAAAGAATCCTGCGTGAGATTGAAGCTCAGCTCCAAACTGATGAAAAGTTCGCCAACGCTGTTTCCTCGGCTGGCTTGTACCGCCACTCTGCCCGCCGTGTGTGGTGGGCTCTGGTTGGCGTATTTGTATCGCTCGTAGCAGTCGTTGCCAGCTTGCAGATTCACTTCCTCATTGCATTTGCAGCGTTTGTTGTGATGATGGGCTTTGCTTTGGTGATTGAACGACAGGTTCGGTTGATTGGGCGCGCAGGGGTGCAAGACCTTGCCCAAACAATTCGTAAGCCTCGCGTCAAGTTTCCTCACAATTAGTTGAGATTTGCCCACTACTGTTGGCGCTATGCAAACCGCAGATACCTCTTCGAAAAGTGATTCTGCCTTTCTGTCGATTCTTGGGGCAGTCATTGTTCGGCCATCGCTATGGTTTACCGCTCTCGCCCAGGCATTGCGGTTAGTACCTCGGGGCTGGTGGCGTACCTCTCCCTTTCTGCCGGTGCCGTCTCGGGACTACATGGAGTTTCGTCTGGTGACGCAATACGGCGGCGGACACGGTGTGGCTCGCGGTCCTATTCGATCAGAAGATGTCGTCGCATACCTGCGCTGGTGCAGACGCTGGAGTAGCGAAAACTAATGAGAAGCGCACTCGTACTCAATGCAACATATGAACCACTCAGTGTTGTGTCGGCACGACGTGCTATTTGTCTTGTCCTCTGCGATAAAGCTGAAGTTATTGCAGACGATGGAACAGTTGTTCATTCTGAACGGCTTACCTTGGCATCGCCAATCGTTATTCGTTTGCGGTACGTAGTGAAAGTTCCGTATCACCGCAACGCAACCATGTCACGACGAGCGGTGTTTGCTCGTGATCATCATCGGTGTGGTTACTGCGGCGGAACCGCTGACAGTATCGACCATGTAATGCCTCGCTCTCGCGGCGGGAAAAATATCTGGGAAAATGTTATTGCTGCGTGTCGTGGATGCAATCTACGAAAGCGTGATCGAACTCCAGAAGAAGCAGGCATGTTGTTATCGAGCATTCCACGCGCCCCTCGGGAGATGTCTTGGATTATGTACGCCGTGCCGCGAATTCCCGAACAGTGGAAGCCGTACTTGGCTGAGGCCAGTTAACTCGATCGAATTCCTCAATGACTACGCCTTCAATGGAGTGGGGCCGCCATGACTGGACAGGTACTGCTGCAGATTTTCATGCAATGGAATTGCCATACGAACGTGCTTTGTGGTGGTGCAACGTTGAAACACCGACTGTGATTCTTGGTTCAACTCAATCAGTTGATGATGTAAATCAGAACAGTGCAGATGAAAGTGGCGTGTTGGTGTCGCGACGACGAAGTGGCGGAGGAGCAGTGTTTGTTCACCCTTCAGACACTGTATGGATTGATATAACAATCAGCAGAGATGATCCGTTATGGAAAGACGATGTTGCACAGTCAATGTTGTGGCTTGGTGAATTTTTTGTTGAAGCTCTTTCACCGTGGGTGCAAGCAAATGTGTATCGCGATTCTTTTTCAACTGGGGTTGACGGTCGCGTCGTGTGTTTTTCCAGTTCGTCTCCTGGAGAAGTTTTTGTGGGTGCAAACAAACTTGTCGGCATTAGTCAACGTCGCGGCCGAGAGGGTGCCAGATTTCAGTGTGTGCTGTATCGACATTGGCGACCAGGTGAATGGTCGCAAATCTTTGCATCCTCAGATGTGCGGTCACGGGTGGCAGACATCCCGGTGGCGACCCTCGATATTCCGGCTCAGACCCTTGTCAATGCCGTCTCCCAACAGCTTTCTGGCCTGGGTGGGGAAGAAAGTGGTGAATTAAGGGGGTAAGTGGTTGACAGTGGGGGCTAGTGGGGATAACCTGCCACACGGGAGAGGCGGAGTACTTCACCCAGGAAGGCAGAGACTGTGTTTGTTGGAGTGCACGAGCGACAGCTCGACCCAAAAGGTCGACTCGCGCTCCCTGCTGCATTTCGTCCCCGTCTCGAGCCCCGTTGCTATCTAGCTTTTGGTCGCGATAAGTGCATTGACGTCCTAACGGCGGAAGCCTTCGAGCAAGTCGCAGAGGAAATGCTGCAAAAAGTGCGCAGCGGAGAAATGGACCGCAACGAACAGCGTGCACTTGCCGCCAACACCATTGAGGTCACAATTGACGCTCAAGGTCGGGTGAACCTTGACGAGAAACTTCGCGAGTACGCAGGAGTGCAGTTGGGATCACGAGTGATTGTTGCTGGTTCTTTTGACCGTGTCGAAATCTGGGAGCCAGATCGCCATGATCGCAACATCAGTTCGGGTACCGAACAAATAGCTGGAGCGGGCGCGTGATTCCCGATGCCTTACAAGTCTTTTCAATCAGTCAGCGGCCGACGGTCTCTGGCAGTCTCCCGGATGGCACGGTGGTTAGCTCCAACTCCGCCCGCTACCATCGCGCACATTCCGGGGATACATCCGGGTGGCAATTGCTTTCCGGGAGGCTGCCAGGGACCGTCCGTCATGACACAGGTGTCAACATGAACGCGGTCTTTGCTCATCTGCCAGTGATGTTGGAACAGATCTCTGATGTTTTTTCCGACATGAACGATGGTGTCTTTCTCGATGCAACTCTTGGCGGTGCTGGACACAGCACAGCAATCTTGACCGCACATCCCAAGGTCTCATTGTTGGGAATTGACCAGGATGACATGGCTCTTGAATCAGCTGAACAAGTTCTTGCAGCCGCTGGTTGTAGTGGACGCGTTGCCCTCCGGCGCGCCCGCTTCGATGCAGCGGCGCTGATCGCGGCGAAAGAGGGCATCGGCGCGTTGTCTGGTGCTCTCTTCGACCTCGGTGTCTCGTCTCCACAATTCGATGTTGCCGAGCGTGGATTCTCGTATCGATTTGATGCACCTCTAGATATGCGCATGGATCGTTCTCAAACATTGAGTGCAGACGTGATCGTAAATACATACGACGAAGATGCGTTAACGAGCATGTTGCGTCGAAACGCCGATGAGCGTCATGCATACCGAATTGCAAAGGCGATTATCGCTGCACGTCCGATTCATTCCACAGCACGGTTATCCGATGTAGTGAGTTCAGCAATTCCTGCCCCAGCGCGACGTCGTGGCGGGCATCCTGCGAAAAGGACATTTCAAGCAATTCGCATCGAAGTGAACGCAGAACTTGAAATTCTTCCGGGTGCCTTGCGTAATGTCATCTCTCTGTTGGCTCCAGGTGCTCGATTGGCGGTTCTTTCGTATCACTCTGGTGAAGATCGCATTGTGAAGTCCGTGATGAGGTCAGCAGAGACGGGCGATTGTGATTGTCCACCAAATCTTCCCTGCGGATGCGGTGCGGTACGTTCTGTTGTTCGTGTTCGTGCACCTCGTGATGCAAGTCGGGCAGAGTTGACTCTTAATCCCAGGTCCTCGTCTGCGCGTTTGCGTGTCGTTGAGAAAATAGCCGTCGAGGGTCAGGAATAATCATGGCTGTCGCTATTAAATTTCCTGCTGTTCTAGCGCCACGCGAGGATCGAGATAATCGTCCTACGTTGGTATTAGTCCCTCAAAGTGAACGGCGGTACATCCGAGCAATCACCGCAGTCGTTCTCGTCGCAGGAGTGATGTTATGCATTGTGTCGCTTCGCGCATACATGGCTCAACAAGAGATGCGACTAGACAAGATGAACTACGACATCACCCGTGCGCGCGCACATTTTGAAACCTTGCGAGCTGAACGTGCAAATCTTCAGTCGCCTGGCCAGTTGATGAAACAGGCAAGTCTCATGGGGCTCGTTCCAGGTTTCCCCATTCGCGTGGTAGGGATCCCGGCAACAGTTGCGGCTGAAGTTGCAGCAACAGTTGGCAAGGTTGACTCTGACGTTGTTGCTCATACTGAATCGCCACTCGATGAATTCGGCCGAATGAAAGCCGTTGTGGTGGGGTCGCCATGAGTAGGTCAGAAAGTTCGCATCGAGGAACACGTTCACACGGAACGCCGTCATCATCTCGTTCATCAAGCAGTGGTGGCAGTACTTCGTCTGGTCGTTCTCGTTCGGCTAGTCGACCACCAGTAGCAAAGAAGGCAAGTCGTCCACCAGTTCGCATTTCGGCAACAACGCGCCGGCCAGTACCAACTACCTCGCCTTTTGAATCATTCTTTAAGTCTGTAGGGCATTGGACAAGGATGTGTTTCACTGGCGAAGTGCCGGCGTCGATGCGCTCAAGCAAGATTCCGTCATCTGAAGCCCATCATCGTGTCAAGAACCGGATTCGCGGCATGGTTGTGTTCTTCGCAGTTCTCTTGACGTTGCTATTCGGCCGAGTAGTGCTTTTACAAACGGTTCAACGAGATGGATACTTTGCAGCAAGTGTTGATCAACGCACCAGGGTAAGTATTTTGCGTGCAGCTCGCGGCGTGATTTTTGATCGCAATGGAAATGAATTAGCTCTGTCAGTCCCAAGTACGACGGTGTATGTAGATCCTCGTGATGTCACTGACATCCCTGGTGTCGCACGCGCTTTATCGGTTGCGTTGGCGCACACGCCAGAACAAGAAGCCAAACTGCTTGCAGCTCTCAGCAAACCAGGTTCGAAGTTCAGTTACATCGCACGAGGCTTGACACAAGAGAAGGCTCAAACTCTTCTTGGCCTCGCTCTTCCTGGTGTGTATTCCTACAAGGAACCTTCACGACAAGTAGAAGGCGGAGTTGCTGGCGCTGTTATCGGTCGAACAGATCCTGATGGGCTTGGAACATCTGGTCTTGAAAAGCAGTTCAACAAGATTCTGACTGGTGTTGACGGCAAAGGTATTCGTGAAGTTGACAAGAATGGACGTTCTATTGCCGGAGTTCAAAGCACTACTGCTGCTCCAGTTCCAGGCGATGACATTGTCTTGACACTTGACAAGAACATTCAATTTCAGACTGACACAGCTCTCCTCGATCGTGTCGGTCAACTCAGTGCCAAAGGTGGCACTGCAATTGTGATGAATACAACGACAGGGCAGGTGTATGCCATGTCGAATGTGCGCCGAAATGCAGCAGGCTCTGCGGTTCTTGCATCGGGCAACTTTGCCGCTGTTGAGGCGTATGAGCCCGGATCCGTGGCGAAAGTATTCTCGGTCAGTGCAGCATTGAATGAAGGAGCTGTGACTGCTGAAACTGTCTTTAAGGTTCCGGGTGCAATAGTTGTTGACAATTTCCCCATTCGCGATGCGTGGCCGCACGGACCAATTGACATGAATGTGAAAGCCATTGTTAGTGAGAGCTCCAACATCGGAACCCTGATGACGGCTGAAAAAATTAGTTCTAATTCACTACACGATTATCTGTACGCATTTGGTTTTGGCCAGAAAACGGGCCTGGAATATCCAGGTGAAAGTCGTGGAACCTTGCGAGCTGCGAATAAGTGGCGAGGCACAGAAAAGGTAACTGTGTCGTACGGTTATGGAATGGCGGTAACACCACTTCAGATGATCGCAGGTGTTAACACCGTTGCGAACAAAGGCACGTATGTCGCTCCACAGTTGGTGAGCGCCACAATTGACAAGGCCGGAAAGCGCCACCCAGTTCCTGAATCTGCAACTCGCTCGGTGCTCAAGCCTGAGACTGCAGCAGTGATGACTGACATGCTGCGCGAAGTTATCTGTACTGGTACCGGAGAACTTGCTCAAGTGAAGGGCATGGAAGTCGCTGGTAAAACTGGCACCGGATACAAGGTGCAGACAAACGGAACATATTCGACAGATACTGGTGGGCGTAAATACTTTGCATCGTTCGTCGGTTATTTTCCCGCTGCAAATCCTCAAGTAACGATGTTGATCAGTATTGACGAACCAGATGCGTCCTCACGGGACCGTTTCGGTGGTACTGCCGCAGCTACCGTTTTTGCTCGGTTGGTTCCAGGCGTCATGCACGAGTTGGGTATTCAGGCAACTGGTTCAGGTACTGGTTGCAAGGCGGGCGCTAAGTCTGCTGGACACTGATCGGATCATGAAGCATGGCGCGTTACTCAGTTTCTCCGTTGACTGTCGACAGCCTCGTCATGCACGCCGACATTTCTGCCACAATTGTTGGCAATAAGAACGCAGTTTTTTCGGGGATTACTCAGGATTCTCGCAACGTCGAGCCGGGTGACATTCTGTGTTGTGTTCGCGGAGATCTATTCGATGGGCATCAGTTCGTCAATGAAGCAGTATCGCGTGGAGCTGTAGCGGTTCTTGTCGATCATGTTGATGAATCAATTGAGCCTTCGGTCGTTCAGATAGTTGTACGGGATGTACGTGCAGTTCTTGGCCGCATCGCGTCTGCAGCGTTTCGCCACCCTGCGTCATCTTTGAAAATGATCGGGATCACAGGAACGAATGGCAAAACTACAACTGCGTCCATCCTCGGGTCGTTGATAACGGCTCATGGCGGCTCTGTGTACGTGATGGGAACATTGACGGGAGCACGGACCACGCCAGAATCAATTGATTTGCATGCTCAATTGCGGTCGTGCGTGGACTCAGGAATCGATCACGTTGTGATGGAAGTCTCGTCGCACGCATTGGAGCATCACCGCGTGGATGGAATCGTCTTTGATGTCGCCGTTTTTACGAATCTCGGGCATGACCATCTTGACTTTCACGGCAGCATGGAAAATTACTTTGCTGCCAAGAGAAAATTGTTCACGTCCGAACGCACGAGAGCGGCCGTAGTGAATGTTGATGACCCTCATGGGCATCTGTTGCAAACGGAAGCAGTTGTTCCGACATCGTCATATTCGCTATTAGATGTGAGCAACGTAAAAATTAGTGCTTCGACGGTTTCGTTGACTTGGAAGAATCTCGATATCCGACTCCCCATCGGTGGCTCCTTTGCAGTGATGAACGCTCTCGCAGCAATTTCTGCAGCCAGTGAACTTGGTATTCCTCATGAACGCATCGTTAGTGGATGTTCTTCGGTACAGACTGTGCCAGGCCGATTTGAATCAGTTCCGAACGACGCAGACATAGACGTTGTAGTCGACTTCGCACATACGCCTGAGGCGCTGGCAGGTCTGTTGGTTAGCGCCAGAGAAATTACTCGCGCTGGGTTGATAGTGGTATTCGGATGCGGGGGAGATAGGGACAATGCAAAGCGGCCACTGATGGGGGACATCTCATCTCGTGGGGCGGACCTTGTGATTGTCACCTCTGATAATCCACGCAATGAGGACCCCGAGCACATAATCGCCGAAGTCATGTCAGGCGTTGTGGTCAATCATGCATTGGTTAGTTCCATCGTGAATAGAGAAAAAGCAATTGAATCCGCCATCTTGGGTGCAAAGCGTGGTGACATGGTGGTTATCGCTGGCAAAGGTCATGAAACGACCCAAGAAATTGGCGGCGTGATGACAGCGAGCAGCGATGTGGCAATTGCAGCCAAAGCACTTCGGGTACGAGAGGAGAAAACAAAATGATCGCAGTTCTTATTGCTGGAGCAGTGGCAATGGTTTTATCTCTTTTTGGTACGCGCGCATTGATTTCATTTTTTGATTCGATAGGGAAAGGTCAACCAATCCTTGGTTCTGATGACCATGGACCCGTCCATCACATGAAGAAGCAGGGGACAGCGACGATGGGTGGAATTGCCATCATGATGTCCGCGTTCGTTGGTTGGGCGGTAGCGCATCTGCGCGGCGGGATTGCTCTGTCCGACCAAGCCATGATTATGTGGGCCATCTGCGGAGTCCTGTCAGTTATTGGTTTCCTTGATGACTTTCTAAAGGTGCGTCGCGCACATAATCGCGGAATCTTCTGGAAGAAGAAGGGCCAGATCACCTTTGGTCTCGTGGTCGTGATGATGACGTGGTTGCTTCTCGGAACAGGTGTAAGTGAAACGCTGTCTTTTACTCGTTTTGATTTTCCGGGATGGCAACTATCGCCGGTTCTGTGGGTCATCTGGACATCCGTCATGGTGTGGGCGACAACAAACGCTGTCAACGTGACCGATGGTCTTGACGGTCTTGCTGCAGGCTCTGCACTATTCGGATTCCTCGCCTTCACGGTGATTGCATATTGGGCATTTCGAAATCCTGATATTTACAATTTGGTCAACCCACTTGACTTGGCAGTGTTTTCTGCGGCAATGGCCGGAGCATGCGGCGGATTTCTGTGGTGGAATGCGGCGCCAGCGCGAATATTTATGGGTGACGTTGGCGCGTTGGGAATCGGCGCTGCGTTGGGGTTGTTGGCAGTGACCACTAATACGCACATGTTGCTTCCACTTATCTGTGCGCTCAACGTGATGGAAGCAGGTTCGGTTGCTTTGCAGATGGGTGTATTCAAAGCGTCGGGACGAAAGAAACGACTGTTCCGTATGTCGCCAATCCATCATCACTTTGAACTTCTCGGTTGGCCTGAAACAACGGTCATTATTCGATTCTGGATCTTGTCTGGAATTTGCGTAGCTGTCGCTGTAGGAATGTTCATTGCTGACTTCACCCATATTGCCGACTCCTTTGCTGGGAGGTGACATGAAACGAGTGGCGATTTTTGGCCTGGCCCTTACCGGTTCGGCTGCTGCGCGTGCTTTGGTCGCGCGGGGCATTGAGGTAGTTCTGTCAGACGATGTGGTCGTGGATCAGCATCATCATCTTGCACGTGAACTTGGCTGCACAATTGTTCCAGTAGTTACTCAGTCGGATGTCGTTGCGTTTCTTGACGGCATCGATGTGTTGATTCCTGCACCAGGCGTGCCCCCGCATCACCGAGTCATAGTTGAGGCGCTTGCGCGCGGCGTATCTGTTCGTACAGAAATTGATATCGCATATGAATGGGAACAGCAGAGAAGTGGCGGTCCGCGGCCCATTCTTGGTGTAACTGGTACAGACGGCAAGACAACAACCACGATGATTGCTGCTGCCTTGTTGCGCGGCGGTGGACGTTCGGTTGGTGAAGTGGGGAACACGGACCTTCCCTTTATGGCAGCAATTGACCAACCTTTTGATGCCTTTGTCGTGGAGTGTTCAAGTTTTCGCCTGCAATTCACAGACGTTTTTCGATGTGATGTATCGGTCTGGCTCAATCTGGCCCCGGATCATCTTGACTGGCACAGCTCGTTGAACGATTACACGGGAGCAAAACGTCGACTCTGGGCGCACTCAAAAACTAGTGACGTAGTAGTCGCTCCTGTGAACAATGAACTGATTCTCGAATCAGCTCGAGCAGCGCGAGCACGTTGTGTCACGTTTGGTCTTGATGCTGGCGACTACACGGTGTCGTCGGGGTCTTTGATTAGTCCACACGGAGTCATCTGTTCGGTTGATGAATTATGGCGTTCGCTCCCTCATGACATCACTAACTCACTAGCCGCTGCGGCATTGGTTATCGAGTCTGGGTTAAGTGGTGTAGGGGACGTAGCAGCACCACTACATAATTTTGAATCCGCACATCACCGCATCGAACTCGTCGGCCACTTCGATGGGTCAGCGTGGTACGACGACTCCAAAGCAACAAGTCCTCATGCGGCGCTCACCGCTATTAGATCTTTTGAACACATCGTGTTGATAGCTGGCGGGCGTAATAAAGATTTGGATTTGGGACAGATGGCTACAGAGCCACAGCGCATGGTTGGAGTTGTTGCAATTGGTGATGACGCCGATGCAATTCGGCGTGCTTTTGAAGGTGTGTGTGTCGTACGTGACGCTGCCACCATGGAAGAAGCGGTTGCCTTTGCGCACGGCATGGCAATGAATGGCGCATGTGTTCTGTTGTCGCCGGGGTGTACTAGTTATGACTGGTACAACAATTACAACGAACGTGGTGATGATTTTCAAGACAAGGTACGAAAGTACTTCAATCAAACAGAATTGAGTTCATAATGGTTACAGATAAACGAACCTCTCCAAGTCTCAAGGAACGTCGCCTTGAAACTCTTCGCCGAACCGGTGTCGCAGACCGTCAGCGTGTGGCAACGGAGAAGCCCTCTGCTGCTTTTTACTGGATTTTCATCATTGTTGCCTCGTTTGTCATGTTGGGTCTTGTGATGGTGTTGTCATCATCTTCAGTCACCAATTTGCATTCCGGAGGGTCGGCTTGGGGGATGTTCCAACGCCAATTGATTTGGGCTGGGTTGGGAACAATTGCAATGTGGGCTGCATTCGCATTTCCCTACGAAACATGGCGCAAGAAATTTCTCTTGCAGTTCGTAGTCGGATTGGTGGTAGCTCTGAATGTTCTGGTGATTTTGAGGGGTGCCTTAGTTAATGGGGCACGCGCATGGTTAGACATTGGCCCGTTCCGAATGCAGCCCTCTGAATTCATGAAGATTGCAGTAGTTCTTTTCTGCGCAAACTTGCTGTCTCACCGACATCGTTCGGTTCAGATAACGAGCATTGTGTTGTGGCCGATGATTGCTGCATTAGGCATTAGTGCCGGATTATGTGTCCTTCAGAAGGATTTTGGTGGAAGCTTGATCTTTGGTGGTGTTGTTCTCGTCATGATGTTTATTGCGGGACTTCCAACTCGGCAATTAGCTGCTATCACTGTGAGTCTTCTATTTTTGGGAACACTTGTGCTTAATTTTGCCAGCAATGCCAGTGAGCGAATGTTTGCATACCTACATCTTGAAGCTACGAAAGATGACAGTGGGTACCAGGTGTATCAGTCTTTATTGAGCATTGCTAATGGCGGCTGGTCTGGCACTGGAATCGGATCTGGCACAAGTAAGTGGGGTTATGTGCCCCTTGCCTACAGCGACTTTATATTTTCAGTCATCGCAGAAGAGATGGGAATTTTCGGTTCATTAATGGTGATAGGTGGATTCTTGGCACTAGTAATTTTCGGGTTGCAAGTTGCACTGTCAGCACCAGATACTCACGGCGCATTCATTGCTGGTGGAGTCTCCGCCTGGTTCGGAGTGCAGGCATTAGTCAACATTGGCGGGGTTGTGGGCGCACTGCCAATGACTGGATTAACACTGCCATTTTTGTCTTACGGTGGCTCTTCACTTATCTCGTCGATGGCTGCCGCAGGATTGTTGTTGAATGTAGCGCGAGCCGTAAAGACGTCTCAGTAGACCATGGTGTACGCAGTAGTTACTGGTGGCGGTACAAGTGGTCACGTAATTCCGGCGATTGCAATTTGCGAGTTACTTACTGAGGCGGGTCATCAGGTATCAGACATTCGATATGTCGGTTCTCGGCGCGGAGTCGAGCGAGACTTGATGAAGTCAACTCAGATTGAATCTGAGTATCTTCCGATCTCTGGGTTACAGCGGTCGTGGAGTTTCCAGGGTATGACACGAAACGTTGTGCTCCCGTGGCGACTATTGCGTAGCAGAGTTCTGGCTCGTGGCTTATTGAAATTATGGAACCCAAGTGTGGTGGTGTCGGTTGGTGGGTATGCAAGCGAACCAATGTCGCGTGCGGCCCTTGCGTCAAATGTCCCGTTGGTGTGCGTTAGTTATGACAGAACTCCTGGATTGGCCACTCGTCGTCAAGCGAAACTAGCCACTATCTCCGCTGTTGCGTTCCAAGGAAGCTCATTGCCGCGCTCGGTGCTGACAGGTGCGCCAGTTCGTAATCAACTGCGCCTGTTAGATGTTTCTACGTCCCGTGGATCGTCGCGTGCCGCATTAGGCATCGCTCCGGATGCGCACATGGTGGTTGTTATGGGTGGGTCTTTAGGTTCTGGGGTACTCAACGCAATGGTTGCTGATTTATTGATCGGGCTATCGGGAACACAGTCGGTGGTGTATCACATCTGTGGTCAACGCTTTGAGCGCGACCCCATGCCACATGTGCCTGTTGGTGTGCAATACATCCGTGTTGGATATGAAGACCGTATGGCCGATGTGTACAGCGCACTAGACGTTCTGGTTTCGCGTGCAGGTGCAAGCTCGGTTGCAGAGATTGCCACTGTTGGTGTTGCTGCTGTCCTGGTTCCGTGGCCTGATGCGGCTGATGGTCACCAAGAACTCAATGCGAGATGGTTGACAGATGTCGGAGCCGGAATTCTGATGGATGATGCTGCGTGTAGTGACGGACGTGCGGTGGCCGAGGTCACTCAATTGCTCGCAAACACTCAGCGAATATCTGAATTGGCGCACTCTGCATATCAACTGGGGGCGCTGCATCGAAGTAATGCATTGGTCGAAGCAATCGAGGGGGCCGCACGCATGCCTGTCGCGCGTGGAACAATGGATGACTGATGAACGTCTCTCGCCGAATCGCTGAACCGCTCATTGTGCTCAATGTGCCGATCCGCTGCCACATCGTTGGTATCGGCGGGCCTGGGATGAGCGCAATTGCTCGCTTGTTGCTCGAGATGGGACATGCGGTGACAGGGTCAGACCTGCATGATTCTGAAGTCATCAAAGAACTTCGTCAGCGTGGCGCAGTAATTTCCATCGGCCATACAGCAACAGTCGTTCACGGGGCAGATGTAGTTACCTATTCGACGGCAATTCCGTCCACCAATGTTGAATTGGCAGAGGCAATGCGGAGTGGAATTGAAATACGACATAGGTCTGGCATGTTGGCGTCGTTATGCGCAGTTACTAATGCTGTCGGTATTGCCGGCACCCATGGAAAGACAACTACAACAGCTCTACTTACTGCGATGACAGCGGTCGCTGGTCTGGATCCTTCTTCAATCATTGGCGCAGATGTTCTCGGTGGTACTGGGAACGTGCACGGGGATGGATCACTTCTGATTATTGAGGCAGACGAAAGTGACGGGACACTTGATGTTCTTCCGTTGTCATCTCTCGTGGTGACCAATATTGATATTGATCATCTTGATTACTTCGGAACCTTTGATGCAATCAAGGCATGTTTCGGTGATGCAATCAAGCGCACCGGTGGAATGATTGTGTTGAATGCAGATGATGAAGGGTCCGCCAGTCTTGTGAAGGCGCTTGGCCAAGACCGTCGTGTCACTACTTTCGGACGCTCAGAGAATTCAATGGTTCGTATCATGTCGTCTATTCCAAACAATGAAGGGACATTGGTTGAGGTTCGAGTTGACGAGCAGGTGTACAAGTGCGAATTGAAACTACGCGGTGACCACAACACCATGAACTTTGTTGCTGCTCTTGCGGCAGCAGTGCAACTTGGTGTTGACCCGGCTGTCGCTTGTACGGCGGCCTCAGCTTTTCGTGGAGTCGCACGTCGGTTCACTGAACGCGGCGATTTCCGTGGCTCACTTTTGATTGACGACTATGCGCATTTGCCAGCTGAGATCTCAACCACAATCGATGCAGTTCGTTCGCATCCGGCTTTGACTGGTCGTGTGGTGGCTGTGTTTCAGCCGAACAGATATCACCGCATTGCGACGATGGCTGATTCTTATTCCGATTGTTTTACTCAGGCGGACCGCATAGTGATAACTGACGTTTACGCATCAGGCACGCAGAAGATTGATGGGGTGACGGGGGAATTGGTGGTTGATGCCATTCGCCGTGCGCATCCAGTAGCTGATGTGGTGTGGGCGCCATCACGCGCCGACACTGTTGCTGCTGTTCAGTCGTGGATCGCTGCTGGTGATATCTGTATTTCTATGGGTTGCGGTGACATTGAATCGTTTCCGGACGACTTGCGTGGAGTCCTCAAATGAGCGTCGGTGCACTCATTGCCGAGATGGCTGCAGCTGGCTTAGACGTTCACAGTGACAGGCCTCTTGC
>Ga0164294_10003027_pt1 | contig 15028 bp, 14 predicted proteins | sample GEODES005metaG_FD_111479 | JGI IMG/M metagenome (GOLD analysis project Ga0164294, IMG submission 111479) | Oligotrophic lake water microbial communities from Sparkling Lake, Wisconsin, USA - GEODES005 metaG | ecosystem: Environmental > Aquatic > Freshwater > Lake | place: USA: Sparkling Lake...
CCCACTTCTGCCTAGATTTATGTATAAAAATGGTGTAACTGATGATTCAATTTCCTAAGAATGATGCTCTAGAGAAGCATTCGGCATGGACCAATATTACACCCTCTCAGCTTTACCATCTGAAGCCCCTAAACCATCATATTTTATGCTTTAAGGCCGAATTTGAGGCTAATGACCCTAGTTTTCGTGAAAGTTTATTACCTAAATTAAGCCAAGAGAATAGAGAGAAAGTGTTGCGCTTGAGGAAAATTCAAGACCAAAATCGATCGATTATTTCGCATATCTTATTAGATCTGATGCTGAAGAAATTTGGTTGCAATATGGATCAATTAGAGACCAATGAATTCGGAAAGCCTTATTTAAATAATCATGCCTTAGAGTTTAATTTGTCCCACAGTGGAAATATGGTGCTTCTAGCTATATCTTCTTTTTATCCCATTGGAGTAGATGTAGAAAAAATTGACGTCGTGGATGACTGTGGTAGCTTCATGCAGATTTTTCATCCTAGTGAGATAACCCATTTCCAAACGATTAAAAGAGAGAAGAATTATTTTGAGCTCATGAAGATCTGGACACATAAAGAGGCCATCTCCAAAGCACTTGGACTGGGTTTACAGATTGATATGAATAAGATAGCGCTGAATCACAATGATGGCATTATAAAAATTAACATCATCCCATCCAGATTTCCACAAGAATGGAGCCTGCATACCCTACATCCATCTGATGGTTACATTGGGGCAATTGCAGTACCATGTTCAGAATGTGAAATACACACGTACACCATTGATGTATCACAATTTAACTAAGAATCTATGAACAGCAAATGGTTTAAACCAATTAGAGTTAATAAAGAAGCAAAAGTAGACCTTATATGCTTTCCCTTCGCAGGGTCGGGTGCATCTATTTTTTATCCATGGGAGAAATTCCTCGACACTAAGATCAATTTATATGCATTTCAAGCCCCAGGTCGTGAAGATAGGATAGGCGAAGACTTGATAGACGATCTTGCTGAGCTTACTCATCAAGCAGCGGATGAGCTTTTAACAATTATTAACCGTCCATTTATCTTCTTTGGCCATAGCCTGGGTGCTGTCATTGCATTTGAAATAGCTAAAATCCTTGAAAAATCAGCATCTAATCCTTCATTACTGATTGTTTCAGGCCGGCAACCACCCCACCTCAGCCTAAAAATGCCGCCAATCTCTGGCCTAAATGATAAAGAGCTGCTGGAGGGCCTCATGAATTTACAGGGTACAGACCCTGAAATTTTAAAACACCCAGCACTGCTAGAGATCATTCTCCCAATCATTCGAGGTGATTTTAAAATTGGCGAAAATTATTTTGCACCAATTGATGATCATAAAATTCTCTGTCCAATCATTGCGATTGGGGCACTAAATGATCCATGGGTAGATCTTAGTCAAATTGTCGAGTGGAAAAATTTTAGCTTTGCTAGCTGCACAGTTATGACGGTGAATGGCGATCATTTTTACGTTAAAAATAACTTTGAGGAATTAATCAACTTTATTAATAAGAAAATACTGCAAGAATAGTGGTTTAAATTTTTTCCGCACTAACGGGAATAGTTAAACAAAATACTATTTCCTCGTTATCGACAATTGCATTTATTGAAATACCAATTTTGGTTCCAATTTTTTTAACTAGCCATAGACCAATACCCAAACCAGGATTGCCTCCAGAGCCAATACCACGATAATACTTATCAAAGATCTTTGTACTGTCGATTCTATGATTAGTAAAAATCAGATTTGAAATATTCAAAATTAGGTAAGCATCATCTTGATGTAGATCGATGTTAACCACTGAGTCAGGCAAACTATATTTCAAAGCATTATCAATTAAATTCTGGAGTATGGTGGTTAGATAAAATAGATCAGTATTGATTACGATTTGATCGCTCCCAGTGATACGAAAACGCTTTTCTTGGCCGGAAACCTCAGTGATCCCTTGGATCACACTAAGAATATTAATATTATTCGAAATCTTGGAGATCTCGAAGGTATTAAATAAGCTAAGCCATGAAAAACGATCGGTTACTGAATTAATTTGCTGCGCTGATAACTTCATTTTTGACAAAGTTGAATCAATCAAATCAGACTTCTTTAGCAATAATATCTCGAGGCGATCAATTAAAAAATAGAGTGCAGTTAAGGGTGTCTTGAGTTCATGTGAAATTACTTTATTTAACTCTTCTTGCTCATTTCTTAACTCTACCTCAGCTCGTACTTGAGATAGAAGCAATAACTCTGACTCCCTAATTTTTAAGTCTTTTAAAGATAACTCTGAACTATAGAAGGTATAAAGAATATAAATAAACATAGCGGTGTAATAAATCCTAAACCACTCTAATTCATAATAGTTAATACCTGGAGGCACAGGAATCAAATTATAAAATAACGCTAACAGAAAGACGGACATAAAAACGCCGGGCCAAACAAGTAAATAAAGTTTTTTTGACCTACTTTGCTTTCTCAATTCACTAGTCAAACAGAACACTAATATAAATAAATTTACAGCTAAATTAATGGCTGAAAAACTAGCAGCCGAAAAATTAACAAAGCCTATATAAGTAGCTACCAAAATTAAACTGTAAATAAAATTAATTACTCCGATATATCTCAAATATTGATTTTTACTAAAATCAAGTAAAAAGAACGCTAAAAAAAGGCTAAATGAAGATCTGTGTATAAGGTAAAAGATACCTAAATAGTAAATTTGATCGTCAACATTTGATAAAGGAAAAAAGGCTTCGGTGAAATGGGGATCTCGAAAAATACCACCTATAAATAATAGGATAGTAGTAATCAATAAAGTAATTAAGCATCTCTTTTTATATTTAACGTAAAAAAATGTAATGAGCAATAAAAATACTCCAGCAACGCCGAGATATAGACCTGTATTGAAAATTTGATTAAATTTTTGACTTTTGAAATCAGAAGTATTGAGAACATCAACCGATAAAATCTGGGTAAATTTTTTATTAACCTTTATAAAAAAGACTGGCTCTTCTACTCCCTCCTTCATTTGTAACTCAAAATAATTATCCCCCCTTGGAAACTGCCCCCCCTCTATTAAGCTCTTTTGAGAAACACCATCGATCAACGCATTCGAATAGACTATTAAGTCAACTGATGAAAAACTTGGAAAAATACTCAAAAAGAATTTTTGGTTTCCATTTTTTTTAAGGATTTGAACTCTTATGAAAAAAACTGATGGTAAATTTAAGGTGCTAAATGAGGGGCCGATCGGCAGATGCTCAATTCCTTCCAGAAATTGTAGATTAATTGAATCATTTTTGAAATTTTGTAGTATCGATATTGAATAGCTTGGCGATTTAGCATCAGTAGTAGCTGTCAAATCCTTTGCAACAGCCCCATGTGACAACAGCAATAGCATCATGCTTGATGCTAGAAAAAAGAAGTTTAAAAATTTATTCTGCAAAATAATAAAAAGGGGCTTATGAAGCCCCTTTTTTCTTGTCTTACACGAACTATCAAACTGTTGCTGCTGAACTCTCAGCAGGATCTGCTGAAATCTTCTTGCTGAATATTCTTTTTGCCTTAGCAATTTGAGTAGAATAAATTGATTTAGCGTTCTTTAATTGCTGATTGTAGACAGCCTTTGCCTTCTCGAACTCCCTATCAAAAACAGCTTTTGTTGATTCTAGATCAAAGTTCAGTAGATTACCGTTATTTTCAAAATGTTTAATAAATAGCAGGCCAATAGCATAGGTGGTTGCGTAAGATATTGCTGGTTGAGTAATAAGTGAAACGACTGAGCCAACATATGGAATTTTTGACACTCCAAAACTGGTTACCTTAGTGGCGATAATAGTTGTAAGACTACCACCTAATGCAGCACCAACAATTGCCAGCACAGCCTCTTTCTTAAATGGAATTTTATAAATTTCACACAAGTCATAAACCATTTTTAACTGAACGCCAGAAATAGTAACTGTATCTAATCCAACCACCGGAATAAAGCCTGCAGCAGTTGCCCACTGAGAGGCGTTAGTAATAGTGGACTTAGCTAACTGGTGACGATAATCAATCACAACAGTATCTTCACCTGAATGAAGATCTGCCCCATCAAATTCTGCAGCTAAGATTTGATCGGCAGAAGCTGACTTAGGATTAATTTGATCAGTACTGACATTATTTTCATTGGGCATATTTTTTCTACCTTTGTTGATTAAAGTTCTTGATTGTGTTGCATAAGTTTGTACTGCAATTTTTTTTGTTACCTTAGGAGTTACAACCTTTTTTAGAGCAACTTTCTTAGCCGCTACTGCATTTGTCTTAGTAGTTATTCTATCCAAAGGGTTGGACTTAATAGTTTTTCTGGGGGCTTTTTTTGCTGGCACAAGGATCTCCGTTAAAATTCAGTAGTACTACACTTACCTGCTTAAGTTAATATCGAAGCACAATCTATAGCTGGACTCACCCCAAGAACTTTTGATTATCTCAGTAGAGCCATGAATGTGCGGTCTAATTTTTTTTCGTATACGACTCATTAAATTCTCTAGCTGCTCTCTTGATAAATCCTTGGACTTAGAATTAAGCACCTCCTGAAATTGATATAAATTTACATTCCCGCTTAAAGCCAACAAACTAAGTGCTAAATACTCTGAATTTGATAAATCTATTATATTATTTTCTGGAGAAATTAAAACTAATTTTTTGGTATCCAATATCCACTTCTTTTCGTCAAGGGCGTCCTGATGTACTCTGGTGGATAAGTTTTGTACTGCATAAATGATCTCTTCAGATCTGGTAGGTTTGGTGATATAAACATCGGCTCCAGCCTTATAACCTTCAGTACGATCTGAGCCCCGAATGCGTGCCGATAAGATAATGATACCTATATCTGGTGCAGCCTTTTTTACCCTTGTGACGATAGATAGGCCATCCTCATCGGGTAAATTCAAATCAACTATTAGTACATGAATTTTAGTTTGGATGAGGATGTCATTCAAAGCATCTCCACAATCAGCCGAGAAAACCTCATGGCCAGCTTGAGTAAGGCTTTTACCCAACTCTTCCCTTAATATTTCATGGTCTTCTACTATGCCGATATTCATTTCTATTCAGTCACTAACTACCTTTAAGTTATGAACGCCAATACCACTTAATCATCACCCCAGTGGATTGGTACAAGATATTAAGTATTAATTTAATGGAATTTTGCGACTTTTCCTATGACTTTCTAGTGTTTAAATATATATTTTGAAATGTTGCAATAAGGATGTTAAATTTAAGCCTTATTCAACCCCTCTCACTCGGAGAACATTATGAACGCAACTGCAACTGTTGTAGAAGTACAAGAATTAACTAAAGAAGATCAATGCAATAGTTTGATCAATTCAGCATCAACTTGGGCGGCTGCGGCTACTTTAATTCCCGTTAATGGCGTAGATATGGCCGCATTAGCTGCAGTGGAAGCAAATTTAATTATTAATATTTCCGCCGTGTACGGAGAGAAGCTTCCTAAGTATGCAGTTAGCGGTGTTATTTCAACATTACTAGGTACATTAGTTCCGATGTATGGTGCCAAGTTAACAATACCATTCTTACTAAAGTGGATCCCATTTGGTAATTTTGTTGGTGCAGCTACCATGGCTGGTTTTGGGGCAGCAGCAACCTACGCAATTGGTAAGGTTTTCGTTAACCATTATGAAAATGGTGGAACCTTCGGCTCTTTCAATGCGTCCACAGCATCTACTCAATTAAAATCAGACTTTGCAACTAAAATCAATAGCTAATATGTAGTTAAGTCAGCATAGTAAAAAAGGGATTTGTTTTCACAAATCCCTTTTTTTATTTATGATTTCCATCATTGCGATGCAATGATGGGAGTCATCACTTGACTAGGACAGCAGGTGAAGGAGGAATAGAACCGCTTACTTTATTTAAGTTGAGTAACTGAGCCATCATATTAATGACCAAAGCTGTATACCCATTGTCTTCACTTGGAATCACATAGGTATCACCGCGATAGCTTATCTTAGCCAATGGCTTAGAAACTGACTCGTTTTTCTTTACTACAATAATTGGCAAAGGTTTACCAACAGTACCCTGAACAATGTAACTAGGATCAACTACAACCTGAATGTTAGGGTTAGTGGTTTGAATCTTTAAGATTTGCCCAAGGTATTGATAAATGTCACGATTAGATCGGATGTTAATAGCAATCGAAGTCTTTCCCTTTTCAGGAGTATTAGTGCTAGAAATACCTAGATGCTTACTTTGATCTGAAGGATTCGCAACCGGTTTAGCGCAGAAATATTGATCGCCATACTTGCTAATAATTTCTTGGACATACGGAGTCTCAGCCAAACACATAGTTGCCATTTGAGTTACTGTAACCAGCTGATAGTAAGGCTTTTCTTTTCCACTGCCAGGGAAATACTTCATCTGAAGCTTTCCTAGTTCCTTAGAGGCAATTAAAGCATTCAAAGTGGTAGTTGCTTGAGCTTCAGTAAGTTTCGGTCCATTTGGAATTTCAGCATTAGTAATTTGTGTTGTTAAGCCGTACTTAACCATCAGCTTAGCAATAGCTTGGAACTTAGGAAAAGAATCCAAGCCAGGCGAATTAATCACCTTCTCTACCTGCCCATCTGCTGAAACTAGATCAATTGAATTCACCAAAAGACTGATGACCAATTCAGGGGGCATATTAGAAGTTTTGAAAAAATTCACTGTTGTTAATGGGATAACACCATTGAAACCATTTTGAAATGCCGCATTATCTAAGGATGACTGGGTATAGTTAAAAGAATTTGATACTGTGATGCTTGGATTTAGCATTAATGAGGATGTGGAACCATTAATGATGGAGCCTGAAAGATTGGCCGCTGTGAAGCTAGAGGCACCAGTACCTGCGCTAAAGTTTCCTGTACCAATAATGCTAGGGATATCCAGGAAACTGAGGGGTAAGTTATTTGAGCCCCTAACAATATTCAAAAGAATATTGTTAAAGTTATATTGTTCGATGGTACCTTGATACTCAGCTGCCATATCATCCATCTTAGGGTTTGGAATCGAACAGCCTGCAAGCAAAGTACATACTCCGGCAATAGCAATAACATTGAATGAGCCTTGCTTTAACAAGGGCAATAATGATTTCATGGAAAAATTATCCTTATAGTAAATATGATGACACCAACAATTAACAATACGATGAAAAGCTGCATTAAAAAATAAACCCACATAAGGGCAAAACCCATAAAACCTTTTCTTCCAGTCTTTTTGACCTTTAACCAGGACATAAACATAATGACTGCGCCAATAAACAATGCAAGCAATGCTAATTTAACGGTCGCAGCAGTAAAAGACAGCATTAGCATGTAGTAACCTTTTTTTAATGTGACAATCTACAAAAATTTTAATTAGATTACTATTAATTCCTATGAATAAGCTATAAAGCCTCTAGCCTGTAAATATAATCCTCAAAGAATAGTCGTGTATGATTCTGAAACAGTTAATCAATAACAAATTTGTGGGTTTTATGCCACATATCATGCGCTATTTTTGGAACCAGTAAACATGAATCAGCCTAAAGGTTTATCTCTCAAATACATCATTCCTTTAGGGCTTACCTCAATTGTTTTAATAGTTAGCATTCCAGCAATGAGGATGTATGAGGCCCACATAAAGTCTTTGGATCAAAATTTAACAGAGAAACAAGCCCTTGAGAAATCCGCTGACTACCTGAATCCAACCGAAAGCAACAAGAGCAGCACCTCCGAAAAAAATACCGCAGCAAATACAATCAATGCTACGGATGAAGAAACTAAAGAATCTAAGAGCAAGTCAGATAAAGAAATGTCTTCCATCTTAAGCCAAGAACAAGGTGAGATTAACCAAATGGAGAAATTTGAAACCTGCATGCTTACCGCTGTGAGCTTTCAGTTTCCAAATATTATTTCGAAAACCTATACCAACAGGCGTGACAAAAGTTGTGATGTAGAGGGCTTTAACAACATGAATGGCGCTTCAGTAAAAGCCCAACTTGAAACCACTAATACACCTTTTCAAACTGGAAAAATCGGTCCTTATAGGGATACAGCCTCAAAAAATCTCTCTACCTCGTCTTTTCCATTTATATATGTGGGTAATCAAAGATATTCAATTAGCTTTGAAGTGAAGATAGGTTTGCTCGATATCATTAAGCACCCTGAATTTGCTCTCGGAGGCAGCATCTTCAGTGACGCCACCTATTACCCCCTCAAAGCGCGCCAAAATTTAAATTTGTTCTGGGCGCCTGGTGATCCAGCCTATTGCCTTGTTACTCCAGATGGCCGTATCTATTTAATGACACAATATTCTGCTGCCCTACTACCACAATTAAACAGGGATAACCTAGAAATACTAAGTAGATTACTTGTTCTACCAACAGGCTGGAAGTTCATCAAAGTAATGGTCACTAAACCTGTTTGGATAACTGATAGTTACGAAAATGGATTTATCGTAGAGAAATTATTTGATAATTTAGGTAATTTTTATGTTCGAGCTAACTTAATGGATTCCAAAGAATATGCTAGAGAAATTTCTAGTTTTGGAAAATAATCGTTTTTTTCATTACTTGATCCTCAGGATCCCGCTAAAACACACCCTTAGTACGTAATTATTTTTTGCTCGATTGATTTCTTAAATCGTCAAATACCAGTGGCAAACCAGCTTGACCCGATCCGAAGATCACGATTTTTGCGTTACTGGACTCTGCTAATTTAGTTGATGCTTCTATACCCCTGAATTTTAAATAGTTTTCCGTTAAACCGCCCGACACAGTTTCTTGGAAATCTCGAATACCGCCTGCTTCTATCTTTTTTCTTTCCGCCTCTTTCTTAGCGCCCTCAACAACGAAAGTAAGAGCCTCAGCCTTTGCTCGTTCAGTTACTTTTTGCTCTATTGCATCTTCGACAGACTTAGGAAATACAATATTGGTAATTTGCACACTATCAATATGAATTAGGTGCAACTTAGTCAAGCCAGCTGGCTGTATGGTGTTAATAATGCTCTGATTGGCATCGATTGAAATATCATCAGAAACAGAAGTAAGGCTAGTGGTAAATGCCTCAGAGGAAGAAGTATTTCCCAAAATCTGACGAGTAATTTGAACTACTTGCGGTATTACCACCTTACTAATAAATTCTTCCCCAACATATTTATGCAAATAGCCAACTGTTTTTGGATCGAGTTGGTATTGAAATGAAACTGTTGCTTTTGTTTTCAAAAGATCTTTTGTTAGGACTTCAATAGATATTTCTTTCTTTTGGGTTTGAATAGAATACTCGGTCACAGTATTGAAAGGCAATATGAAATGCAAGCCCTCCTCCAAAACCAATGAAGTATCTACCCCATTTGCCAGTGGTCTATAGAGAACGCCAACATTTCCTGCAGGTATAGTGTGGATAATTACTCGCCATAAAACGATAAGGGTCGCTAGAGCAACAATCAAGATGACTGCAAATGTTAAAACATTGGCACGAAACCATGCCTTCACTTGCAAAATTTTATTGGCGGAACTATCAATATTTGTCATTATTTGGTATTCACTAAAGCCCCATTACTGATCTCAAAAATACTATCACATAGATCATAGTACCGATCATCATGAGTGATGGCGATAATGGTCTTTCCCCTACGCTGTAGCTCAGGCAAGATAAATTGGTAAAAATACTTTCTAAATTCAGGGTCTTGATCTGAAGCCCATTCATCCAAAACAACAATTTGTCTATCTTCCAATATAGCGGTAATTAAGGCAATACGCTTCTTTTGTCCAGTAGAGAGATGAATATCAGAAATTGCTCTGTCAACGATTTTGATCTTATCACCCATTTCGAGCAAGTCGATAGTGGCATCCACAACAGCATCATCTGCTACGTAAATGCCATAAAGCTTTTTAAATAAATAAAAATCACTGAAAACAACTGAGAATAAATTTCTATAAGCAGAACTACTTGGCTGATCTACTAACTCACCATTGACATAAAGACCCCCTGCAGTAGGCTGATAAAGGCCAATCAATATTCTAATTAATGTTGATTTTCCAGAGCCATTATTACCCCTAACAAAATAAATTTTTCCGGCCTCAAAAAGATAGTTAATTGGCCCCAGAGTAAATATTTCTTTCTTCTTGGTCTCGTCATACTGATAAATAATATTACGCAACTCAAGAGTCTTCATAACAGGTGGATCTTGTTCATCAGAGTCAACAGAATCAACTTTGATTTTATTGAGTTTCTCCTCTAGCTGAAATAACTCTTCTGCTGAAGCATTTGCCTGGGCTATAACCGGTATATTTGTTACCAAGCCAGTAAGAGCTCCAACCAGAAACATAATAGAAGTTGTAACGGACTGGACGCTACTAGAGTAGTCCTTAAAAAGAACAGGTAACACAAATACTGCAACAGCAACTAAAAGATAAAAAAGTAATTGGGGTGTATTGGAAGTATTAACCAAGGCAAACATCGCCTCAGTTTTCATAAACTTTGTTTTTCTAGATTCAAAAACCATCTCCTGCGAAATCTCTGCCGCTCTTTTCGAGTTCATTTTGATTTCTTTGAAGCCATCCATGAAATCAGAAAAAATTTGAAAATTTTCCCCCTCTTGATGCCAAGCTTTTTTGAAGGCCTCATTAGTTTGTATAACGCGCTTTGATACCAAGCTAAAAATTAGGCAAGCAGCTATGAAAATCATAACGAAAGCTGGAAATGAAACGATTGCGATGTAAATCATCAAGAAGATGATGGTAGAACCAGATTGTGCGATTTGCACTAAATTCAGTATGGACTGAGAAACAGTTTGAGTGTCTCTAACCAAGGTTTGTAATATCCAAGGTCTACCAATGCCATCGATTGTTTTTAAATCTGATTTGAGTACCTGCGACATAATGCGCAACTTAAAAGAATGCATCAGCGTTTGCGTACTTGCTACATTCTCCTTGCTAGACTTTCTTAAAGCCACCATATAGACGAGTAACAGCAATAAAAAGGCAAAGAATTGCCAGGTAGCTGATTTACCAGACGCTTCAATACCAGCTGATTGATTAATGAGCGCAACAAGACCTGTAGCCGAAAGTCCGCCTAAGCAAGATAAAAATATCAACCTCTTAAGCTGAACAGTTCCCTCCTGTTGAATAAAGCGAAATAAAGGGGCATTAAAATTCATATCTGCTTTTTAAAAGTATTGATATTTAAAAAATTATTGGGCTCTGTGCAAAATCTCTTTTGCTAAAGATCGATAATCCTGGGCCGCTAAAGATTTTTTATCGTATTTGATAATACTTTCACTATAGGAAGGCGCCTCTGCTAAACGGACATTCTCTCTAATAGTTGATTTAAATACCTGATCACCAAACCGTTCAATCAAGCTTTCCAGTACCTCTTGAGAATGCCTAGTACGCAAATCAACTCGCGAGGGAATGAAACCTAAAATTCTTAAATCCGGATTCAAAAGCTCTTGAACATTAGCAACGGTATTCATTAATTGTGCAACACCAGCAAGAGTCATCACATGTGTGGTTACAGGAATCAGTAATTCCTTTGCTACAGCTAATGCGTTAAGCGTTAGCAAACCAAGTGTCGGTGGCGTATCAATTAAAACAAAGTCGTACTCTTTGGAACTCATTTTATGAATACGTCGTTTTAAGATAGTCTCTACAGACAATTCGCCTGCAAGTAATTTTTCAATTTGCGCTAACTCTTGGGAAGCTGGAATCAAATCGACCCCTTCCACCCCAGTTGATTGAATCAGGTCATCTATTTTCTGTTGGGACCTGAAGATCTCAACTGAACCACCCTTTGATTCATCTGTATCAAGCCATTGGCTGGCATTAGCCTGAGGATCAAGGTCAATTACTAATACACGTAAATTGATTTCAGCCAGACATGCAGCAATATTCACAACAGTCGTTGTCTTGGCGCATCCACCCTTTTGGTTGGCTATAGTGATAACTCTCATTTGATTTGATTTGGTGTATGCTGTTCTTAAATTTATAAAAATAAAGTTAAGACATATTACACTCTTCAGCAATCATGAACGATGAGGCTTAGACCTCTAAACCACATAATCATAGCAATTAATAGCTTTAAAGCATTGAAATTTTTAGTATCCACAAATGTCTAATGATTTAATGATTCTTAAACCAGATGTTGTAATCGAGCCCCTAGTGTCTCGTTGGCACGCTTGGTCTCACTTAATTTCCCCTGCTACCTCAGGACTAAATTTACAATTTCGTCTTTTGGCTCAAATGGAGTCATTTGTTAGTGATCCTGCTCTTCATGAGTTAGCCCTTAAAAATCCAAGTCTAAGGGGGGGTCCATTTGTTGATCTCCCGATTGACAAAGTTGATCAAGTTAAAGCGCTCATTACTCAAACTAAGGAGAAACAGGCTAGCTTAATCACCTTTGGTTTAGCTTTAAAAGAAGCTTTTTTGCAGGTCCTAAAACGCGCCGATGGATCTAGTTTAGAGTCTCTTTATACAGAACTACCTGAAGCTATTCGCGGATACGTAGAGCTTTCATACTCCTTAGGTGGATCACCTGACATTAGGGTAATTGAATCCTTGCTTTACAAGGGAGCCCTTTATGACCCAAGCGCACAAAGCGCAATGATTTACCGTCAAAATGGAGATAATCGCCCATTTGTCTTTAGCACGCCTAGGTTAAATGATGAAAAGGCTATTGAGTTAGATTTACCATTCAACCATCCAATTTATGATGAATTGGCTCGCTTGAGAACGGTAGCTGAGCCTCTTTCAACCATTATGGAAAAAGTAGGGTTTACCGGACCTGATAAAGATCTTTTTTTAAGTTTTTTAGAGCCTTCATCCACTCGTCAAGATAGCGACCCAAAGCCTGAAAGTGGACGAATTCGATGGCGCTATTTTGGTCACGCATGCGTTTTAGTTGAATCGCCCAACGGTAGCAATGTATTGATCGATCCAGTAGTTGCCTATGATGACGAAAATGGAATTGCGCGATACACTATCCGCGACCTCCCTGAAAAATTAGATTATGTGGTTTTAACCCATAACCACTCAGACCATGTCGCTATTGAAACGCTCTTGGCCTTGAGATGGAAAATTGGCACGATTATCGTTCCTGCTGCAGGCGGCTGTCTTGCTGACCCTTCCTTAAAGCTGATGCTGAAGGCAATTGGATTCAAGAGTGTAGTTGAATTAGGGGCCATGGATTCCATCCAGCACAATGATCTAGAAATAACAGCTATTCCTTTTTTAGGGGAGCACGGTGATTTGGATATCCGCACAAAATCAGCATGGTTGGTACAAATAAACAATAAGAAGCTTTTGTTTGCTGCTGATAGCAATAATTTGGATCCATCTATGTATGACCATATTGGCAAGATAATTGGAGATATTGACTCATTATTCATTGGAATGGAATGCCAAGGCGCACCAATGAGCTGGGTTTACGGACCCCTTTTACCTCTGAGCTTAGATCGCAAGAAAGATCAGACAAGACGTCTGAATGGATCTGATTTTCCACGGGCCATGAAGGTGGTTGAGAGCCTAAAATGCAAGAAAGTATATGTTTATGCTATGGGAGCTGAGCCTTGGATGCAATACATTACCAGCATTGACCCCAGTGAAGACACCCCCCCAATGGTTAATTCCAAGGCATTTATTAAAGAGTGCAATGAACGAGGAATACCTGCCCTCAGACTCTATGGGCAATATGAGCTGTATGAAAGCTAATAAATAGCAAACAATAGCTTGTGCCACTATTTTTTTTTAGTATCCTTGTGGTAAATCCCTCTCCTTTTCATAAGTCTGGGGGTGGTTCAAAACTTTACGGAATAGATCATGAACGGATTAACAATTGACGGTGACCTCTTTAAGGTTCTAGTGAATACAGAAGGTCAATATTCGCTCTGGCCAGCAAAAAAACCAGCACCTGATGGTTGGCAGGAAACTACATTTACAGGCAGTAAAGCTGAATGTGCAGCCTATGTTGATGAAAACTGGAAAGATATGCGACCTTTGAGTTTGCAAAAAGCCATGTCTAATACTCATTAATCGGCTACTTTATCTGACAACTTTTTAAGAATGGTTTATTGAAGTAATGTGAGCTCCTTAATTGTTAGTATGTCAATTTTAGTGAACTTGTTTGAAGAAATTAGTTGCTGATAGGTTCTTTCAATAAAAAACCTACTCTTCATTTACTTGCATGCCTGTAGCTTATGTCTAATACTAAAGTAGCACTTTCTTATGGCCAACAACGTCTCTGGACTTTAGACCAAGTTGATGGGCCATCAGCCACTTACCATATGCCAACGGCCCTTTATCTAAAGGGTCCAATCCGCATTGAAGCCCTTAATAATGCAATAGCAGCGCTAATTAATCGCCATGAATCACTTAGAACAGTGATTCGTGCTGATGAAGCATCAGGACTACCCGTGGGGCATTTACTTCCCTCTGTCCATTTAAATCAAGCACTTCATGTTATCGATTTAAGTCCTGAAAATCAGGGTAATGCCTCTCCCTCCCAGTTACTTATTAATCAATTGATAGATGATGAGGTCACACGTCCATTTAACTTAGGTTTGGACCTCTCCCTTCGATCAAAGTTACTTGTACTAGATAAAGAAAACTCTATCCTCATCATGACACTGCATCATCAAGCTGGGGATGGTGTATCGCGTAATATTTTGGCTAGGGAACTCAACGAAGCCTACAGTGCTTATATTGCTGGTCAAGAACCTGCTTGGGAGCCTTTACCGATTCAGTATAGTGATTGGGCCGCTTGGCAAAAAGCAGATCTTGAAGATGGTCTGCAAGATAAAATTGCCCGTGCTAAAGAACGCTTGGCCAATGCTCCTGAGTTACTGACCTTAGCACTTGATTACCCTAGAGCTGCAGAACGAGAACATCGTGCTGCTTATATACCAGTCGAGCTTAGCAGTGAACTGACAAGAGCATTACAAGCCCTAGCGCGTCAAGAACGTACTACCTTATTTAGCGTGCTCTATGCCGGGTACGG
>Ga0164294_10003028_pt1 | contig 15023 bp, 16 predicted proteins | sample GEODES005metaG_FD_111479 | JGI IMG/M metagenome (GOLD analysis project Ga0164294, IMG submission 111479) | Oligotrophic lake water microbial communities from Sparkling Lake, Wisconsin, USA - GEODES005 metaG | ecosystem: Environmental > Aquatic > Freshwater > Lake | place: USA: Sparkling Lake...
AAATAAAAATTTATTTATAAAAATTATTACTTGGCCAAGTTTAATCGTTTTCTTGCTTCCAAATTTTTGTTTAACCATGATTCTTTTACAACTTGGTTTAAAAGATTAAACTGATGATTTTCATATTGTTCAGGACTATCATAAAATAAAACTAGTGAGTCTTTTCTACCATTATTACCGCTAGCATCCATAACCTTGAAAAATAAGTCTTCATTTAAACTTCCAACTAAATATGGAGTTTTAGCACCTGTGACAGCATTTCTTATTTTTGTTCCAGTATCTCCAGAACCAAAAAGTTCAATTGTTACTTTATCATAATATTTACCATCAGTCCATTTTATCTTCAATTCCTTAACATATTTATCATATTTTGTATCAGTTTTTTTTACTTCTTGTAAAATCTTATTTTTAGAACTTAAAACAATATCATTATCAGTATCAAAAAACATATTTTTCTCGTAACTCATTAATCACTGTATATTAAAATATAATATAGCTTTATGTTGTTTTAAAGATATATTATAATGAATCATTTTTTTCCTGATTTGTAATCATCTAATTCAGTCGTGAGTAATCTTATTTTTTTTAATAATTCATTAATAAGATATGTTTTTTCTGATAATTTTTTTTCATATTCATTTATCAGATCATTATTAATTGGTTTATTATTTGGTTTATTAATATGGGATAAAAATTTGTTTTGTGATTCTAGCATTTTATTATGTTCATCAATTCTTCTAGCTCTATCTTCTTCCAGCTGTTTTATTTGTTCCATTACTTTGGGTTTATTTTCTGGCCTACCAGGTTCATAATTTTCCAAAACTTTATTCATATCATACATATAAAATTGTTTTAATACAGGGTCTTTTATAAAATCATCTACTGTATATTTAGATAAAACAGCTTTTGTTGCTTCAGGATTTTCTAATAATTTTTCTTTATTTAATGAATTATGTTTATGTGAAAAAACCAATATAGATTTTAAAGTATCTAATTGAATCAATGGAATTGTATATCCCTTTGTAAATTGTGTTTCTTCTGCTAATGCTTTTTCATCATCATATTTTGTTTGTTTTAATAATTCTTTTCTGAAGGCAAATGTAGCAGCAGTTGAATGATATTGTTTATACGGACCGCATTGATATACGCAATTTCTAGATTCAAAATAAACATGCATTTCAGATGAACCAGCGATTAAATATTGTGGATTTTTTAATAATGTTTCAACCGCATGTGAAAATCTTTCCTCTGGATAATAATCATCATCATCCATATAAATAATAATATCTCCAGTACACTTACTATTTGCTAAATTTCTTTTTTTTCCTAACAACATTTTTTCTTCATAATAAGAATATTTTACTTGTGGAATATGTTGAACTAAATCTCCAATAGGATCAGTTCCATCATCAATAATAATCCATTCAATTCTGTCTTTTGGATAAGTTTGATTTAAAAAACACTTGATCATATAAGGGATAAATGGTCGTCTATTAAATGTAGGAGTAACAACACTAATAAAAGGCAAAGAATCTTTTTTTTTGATTTTATTTTTATTTTTACTCATTTTTTACAAGTTATAAAATATGATTTCAAATTATATTTAAATCATTTATACGAATCTTATATTATATTTTTTTTGTCCATTAATTTTGCTTTTTTTTCCACCACTTTGTGATCCACCATTTTGTTCTTCAGGGACAGTACATACATTAAATGGAACCGCATTAAACTCTACATCACTTTTATTAAAAGCTACTTTTGCGGGTTTAATTCCAGTTGATTTAGTAAAACCATTCGTATTAATTTCAGGATTTTCAATTCTATATTCTCCGATAATATATAAAATAATTATAGCAGGAATAATAGCTAAAGCAATATCTAATGTAAAAAATTTAAACGCATTAATTAGTAGACCAATGGTTGCCAAATCCAAGAAAAATTTTGATTTATAAGTAAAAGAATCTAATATTAAATTTAATACATTGTAATTTTTATTATTAACTTTAGCACCAGCAGCTAATGGTGTTATAAAAGAATATAATGTAAAAAAAAATGGAGTTAATAATGAAGAAATTAAAGCACCAAAACAATTAACTCCAAGTAATATTAATGGAATAATTCTTAAAAATGATATTTTGTTAGTTGGTTCCCATTTCTTTTCATTATTTTCGGAAGCAGCTCTAAAAAACTGAGGGATATTTATAATATGGTAGAAAAAAGTCCAAAGATATGAAACACTAAAAAATATAAAAAATAAAGGCAAAGCGATTGAACCATAAATCAACATAATTACAGATTCAGGTAAATAACTTAAATAATAAAAAAATTTATTTATAATTTTAAAGTTGATAGCAATGATTTGATCATATACTTTGGAATAATATAAAGCTGTATTAGCAAATACACCAGATTCAGGTTTTGCTTTTAATTTTAAAGCACATAAAAAGCTATCTTTGAAACTAGCTAAATATTCTTGAGAATTAAAATTAATTTTTTGTGAAATTGTATTTTCATTATTGAATGAGAAAAAATCATGCCATGGTTTAACAACATTAATATCAATAGGAACATCTTTTATTATTCTATTAATATCGGAAAAAGGCGCTAAATCACTATTATCAGGCAATATATGAGATTGGGCAACTTTAGTAGTATATAAGCCGAAAGAACCAATTACAAATACAGAAATAATAATTGTTCCAATAGTAACACCTAAATAATAAGTTAAAAACGGAATTACCTTGTTTTGTTTTGTTTCTGAATTAGTATTATTTTTTTTATCATCAATTGTATTAGTATCTTCAGTAGACATTAGTTATAATAATTATATATTAAAATTTTTATAAATAATAAAAACAATTATAAAAACAATAATAAAAAATCAAAATTAGTATTCATATAAAAAATAATATTATTGTATATAAAAAATGAATTATAAATATACAATAATATACACAGTAGTTTGTTTATTACTTTTTTGGCTAATAATAAAATGGGGTTCATCAGTAATTCAAAACAATTGTTTTAAAAAAAATTTGGTAGAGGGTTTAACAGACTTTGAAAAATATTCTTATAAAGTAGTCCCTTACCCAAAAGATGCGTTAATAAATTATAATGATATAAATTCTCCATTATATAGTCATACAGTAAATTTACCATTGACTGATCGTGTTAGTTGTCAAAATTTTTGTGGTCCTAAGGCCCAATGTGTTATAACAAGAGAGCAATGTACAGCAGATATTGATTGTTATGGTTGTAATCCAGGTCCAAAACCATTAAATAGTTGTGTAACAAAAGATGTTGCTCCATATGATAATGGAGGAAAATTGACTCAGAATGAGGGTTTACATTATAGTTCATTAACAACGGGATACGATAATCATGGTATAGATTTTGAAGAAGTTTATCCGGGTTCCAAAGAAGCACAAATAATACAGCCATATTGGGGACTTGATAAATGGAGTCGTGGATTTAATGAAGGATTAAAATTATACAATAAAAAGCAGGCATTATATGATAAATATCAAGAAGAAAAATATAATATTGGGGATACAGAATCTGGAAAAGTACAAGATTTTGAGCCAACATATCCGACAACAATTTCAGCAACAGGGGCATTTTTTGAAACCACACCTCCTGCTTCAAATGCGTATCTAGTATAAAGAATCTTTACACATTTTCTCATTTTCTAATGTTTGTGTTTCGCAAATACCGAATTTTTCTAAAAATAAATTCAACGACATTGGATACCAATTAAAATAAGTTCCTTTGCCATATGTGCTACTACATTCAGTATAATATTCAAAATATATTTCATTTTTACTATTCAATTCAGTATAAAATAAATATGCTTCTTGCTTTTCTTCATCACTCATTATTTTCCTATATATTTTTTCAAATAATATATTAGCAAAATCGTTATCGTTAAAATTATATATTCTTATTCCAAAAATACCGCCATTATCATAAATTCCCATTTTATAATAATATCATATAATTATTATTATAATATAACTCAGAGAAAATGTGTAAAGAACCAATAATCAAAAGAATTATGTCGCATACATTAAACCAACATTTCCACCAATAAAGTTAACAACATTGATTCTTTCTTCAAACAAATGTAAATCAAAATTATAATCATAAATACGCCATGTAGGTTTATTAATACCAATTACATTACCAGTTTCTGGATCACATATTGTTAAACTTTGTGCTAATGGGTCTAATGGTGGAATAATAGTAGTAAATTCTAATTCAATTTGTGAAAATCTACTCATATTTATTGCTCCTGATGGTTGTAAATCAGAATTATTTGAATGAATTCCAAAATTATAACAATATAACCCATCGGGAGCATTACCAGAAGTTCTAGTATATTTCTCAATATAATCAAAAATACCAGCAGCTTGAATATTTTCTCTATAAGAACCATCTAATAAAATACCCATAGCTACTAAAATTGGTTTTATATTTTGAAGATTATATGTTTGATTTATTACTAATCCAGTTAATGTTCCATCTGGATTAACACCTGGACCAATATCAACAGGAACTAATGCTCCTAATTGAGTACGATAAATAGTATAATTACCCGATGTTGGTGCTTGTATTACATTAACTGGTCTATAATTATATGGCCAATTTGTATAATTAGACCATTCATTTCTTAAATTAGCATCACTTCTTTGGAAATAAAATAACCAACTAGAAACCATTCCTAAGGAATCTAATTGTATTTTATTGGGTCCGGTAACATTTGGAAATATTTGTTCATGAACTTGCTTTATTAAATACTTTTGCTCTTGTAAAGCAAACAATCTTTCTTCCTCATTTGATAAAAAACAATAAGTACAATTTAAATGAATATCAGCATTCCATATACCTCTTTGATCCGGATATGAATTTATATCAAGACATAAATCGGGTGGAGGATGTAAAAAACGATAAAATTGCATATACCACGAGTTAAAATTAGGTGCTATATATGGATAATTATTAAAAGCATCAAATACATCACGTATTTGAAATAATTGATTGATAGGTCTAAAAGTAACATTGATTTGTAATTCATTATATTGTAATGATGTTAATGGAAATGCCATTTGTGATTTTAATCCAAACCAATTGTTTAAAGGAATATATAATATTCTACCTCTAATGGATGGTTCTGGACCTGCTATATCTCCTGTATAATATGCGTTTGGATATGAATTTACACGTGATTCAGCATTAGCAGGATCTACTAATTCAGGAACATGACCAATCATATTATAAAACAAATCCTTTTTAGTAAGAGAAAAATCTCTTTGAACCGCAGCTAATAAATAATCACCAGAATATTCTTGTAATGTATAATTACCACATGTAAAACTAATTTTAGAAATCATTTTAGCTCCAATATATTCAATCCATTTGAATTCGTATGGAGCCCATTGTTCTATATTTCCTAGACCTTGTAAAGTAGTATTTTCAGTAATTTGCTGAGGTGGTAAAATAGGAGACCAAATATTTGGTAAAATAACAGATATATAACAATCCATTAAAAGATCAGCATATCGTGGAATTTTAAACGTAAAGGTAGATTCTTCGGACAATCGCAAAGTTTTTGAACCTTCATAATCCACCCTGAATTTCTGTAAAGCAAAATTAGTGTATTGATGGTAAGTTGATTTAAAGAAGCTTTTGCTGGGATTGCCGTTTAATACTATATTTTGTTGTCCTTGACTTACAAGTTGCATTAATCCTCCTGCCATATTTTTTATAATATATGATAATATATTTAATTCTTTATTCATCATAATATAATTTCACTATGTTTCCTACTTTGTTTAATAATTTCTAAATAAATTATTGATAATTTTAGAAATATAAATTGTTTAATGGTATACTTTTTTTTAAAAGTATAATATAGTATGAATAATATTTCAAACGCTGAACAAAATATATCTAATGTAGTAAAAAATATTACTCAGATGAAAGAATCAACAGCTGTAGTACTAATAAGTTGTATAATATTTATAATCATATTAATTTCATTTTTATGTTATTTTTATTATAATGGTTTAAGAGGTAGAGAATGTAAAAATATGAACAAAATTTATGGCGATCTTAATGGTAAAATAAGATCTATAGATGAAACAGATCAATTTAATTATACATTTAAAGATTATTATATAAAATCAGCATATAATTGTTGTAGCGGTGGTAATTATAAAAATGATTTTGTTGATACATGTAATTTAAAATCTCTTTTGAAGCAAGGTGTTAGAGGGTTGGACTTTGAGATATTTTCAATGAATGATGGTCCAGTTGTAGCAACTTCTACAAGTGATAGTTATTATGTTAAGGAAACATTTAATTATGTAAATTTTGTAGATGTAATGAATATAATAAGAGATTATGCTTTTTCTACTTCAACTGCTCCAAATTCACGTGATCCAATTATAATACATTTACGTATTAAAAGTACAAATCAAGCAATGTATCAAAATTTTGCTAAACTTTTAGAAAATTATGATTCCATATTATTGAGTAAAGACTATGATTCTGAAAATAATGGTAAAAATTTCGGTAATGTTCCTATTAAAAATTTAATAGGAAAAGTAGTAATTATTGTAGATAGAAGTAATATATCATTTTTAGAATGTCCTGAATTTTATAGATTTGTAAATATGACAAGTAATTCAGTTTTTATGAGAGCATTACATTATTATGATATTAAATATACACCAGATATGAATGAATTAATAGAATTTAATAAACAAAATATGACAATTGGTATGCCAGATAAAGGTTCTAATCCAGAAAACCCTAGTTCATTAGTTATGAGAGAAATGGGTTGTCAACTTTTAGCAATGCGATATCAAAAAATTGATGTAAATGTGGAAGAAAATGATGTATTCTTTGATGAAAAAGGTTATGCGTTTGTCTTGAAACCAGAAAATTTACGTTATATTCCTGTAACAATTCCATTACCATCTCCACAAAATCCCGAATTATCATATGCTACAAAAACAGTTCAATCAGATTTTTACAGTTTTAATATTTAATAAAAAATTGAATTGATATTATGACTACAAATCTAAGAATTAATTATAATAAATAAATACAAATGTCAGCTTCAGAAGAATATATTATACCCGCCAATAAACCAAAAAAGGTAATAATAAAACGAATAAAAAAAAAAATAATAACAACTAAAACAGAAGATGAAAAAAAAAGAGAACAAATTAAAAAAAGGCAACAAAGAGAGAATATTAAAAAGAGTATACGTGATAGAGAAGAATATTTAGAGTTAGAAGGAAAACATTTTATTTATCCAAATCAACAAGAGGCCGCTGATAAATGTATAGAAGCATATAAAAATGGCGCAGTTGCTGTTTGCTTAATTGCTCAACCTGGCACAGGCAAAACTGGAACAGCTCAAGCAGTTATGATTTTTATGGCAACTAATGAGAATGACGAAGAAATAATATATTCAGAAAATATTATTAATTGCACTGGAATGTCAGATAACGATTGGGAAACACAGTTTAAAGATAGTGTATTATCAGCTTTTAGAGATAATATATATCATAGACAAAATCTAATTAAACAAAAAGAAAAATTATCTTCGTTAAAAAATGGATTACTAATTCCAGATGAATGTCATATAGCATCTGGAAGTAAAATGACTATAGCCAAAACATTAAAAGAAGCAGGTATTTTAGATTTAAATGTTTTAGAAATGCGAAATATAAAAATGCTTGATATATCAGCTACACCGGATGCCGTATTACATGATTATAAAAAGTGGGGTCCAAAATGTGCTATTATAAAAATTAAACCAGGTCCATCATATAAAGGATTTGAAATAATGTTAAGCGAAAACCGTATTATAGAAGCACCTAATTTAGAAATTATAGAAGATTATTATGAATTAATAGAAAATTTAGAAGAAAGATATAAAAACACCACAAAAAAATTCTTTGTATTTAGATTATTAGATCCGGTTAAAATAAATATATTAGAAGATGTATGTGATAATTTAGATTGGAAATACTTAAATCATAATTCAGATGAAAGAATTGATAAAATAGATGAATTAATGAAAAATCCTCCTATAAAACATACAATTATATTTATTAAAGGTTTTTGGAGAGCCTCAAAAAGAATTTATATGAAGCACATTGGAGCAACGTATGAACCAATTCCTAAAAAACGTGATGTTTCTGTTACAGCACAAGCATTAACAGCTAGATTTTGTGATAATTATGAATATGAAGGAGACCAATTAGACATTAATTTGCGTCCTTTACATTATTGTGATAAAGTAGCTATAGAACAATATGTGGAGTGGTTTAATAATGATTGTGATTTTAATGTATCAAAATATAAATCACAACGTATATCTTCAAATGGTAAAGGTAGAGTAACATCTAAAGAAACAAAAGTAAATCTAAAAATTGTTTCTGGAATTGATATTGATAGTAATGAAATAAAAGAACCAGTAATTAATAAATTTGATAGTCAAGAAGAAGCAAAAGACTACTATAATACAGAATTAAAAGAAAAAATGAAAGGAAGGGGGCCAAATGAAATAGAACCAAACGAAAATGGATTTTATGAAGCAACTATTCGTTCAACTAAAAAAATTTATAGTTGTGATGAAATAAATAGTGAACGAAGACAGGGATTAACCGAAAATAATTATAGATTTTACCCTTGTTATGAAGATATTAATAATAAAACAACTTTACAATGGTGGTTAATCCATTATTAATAAAATAAAATATTTGTATTGTGACGTGATTTTTTTCTCTAATATAAAAAATTATTTTGTCATTAATATATAGATATATTAATGAAAAACTATGAATTATGTAAAGAACTAACATTTAGTGATTGTGAATTGGCTATTTTAAGAACAGCAGTAGATAAAGCTGAAGAAATACAGGGTAGACAAACTGCTAATTCTCCAGAAGTCAAAAGCATAATTAATATTGTAGAAAATTTTTTTAAGAAAAAAACATCTAGTTTGTTATGGAGGTCTAAGTATAAACGAACTCTTACCAAAACAAGACCAATTCTATAATAAAGATATTGAAATTCCTGATTATGATTTTTATAGTCCAAACGCGTTAAATGACGCAAAAGAATTAACAGATAAATATGTTGAAAATGGATTCCAAGAAGTAGAAGCCAAATCAGGTCAACATCATGGGACCTTTAAAGTATTTGTAAATTTTATACCAGTAGCTGATATTACTTCATTACCTAAAGATTTATTTAATTCTATTAAAAAAGAATCTATTAGAGTAGCGGGTATTTTATATGCTCCACCAAATCTTCTACGTATGGGAATGTATTTAGAATTATCAAGACCTGCGGGGGATGTTAGTCGTTGGGAAAAAGTATTAAAACGTCTGACTCTTTTAAATAAACATCATCCACTTATTGGTAAACAATGTTTTCAAATTGAATTTCAAAGAAAAATGGGGCATAATGAATTTTCTGATAAAATTTATGATAATATTCAACATACATTAATAGATCAAGGTGTTGTATTTTTTGGAGGATATGCTTTATCAATGTATTCTCAATATATGCCTAAAAAATTAAGACATAAATTACAAAAAATTCCAGATTTTGATGTTTTATCTGAGGAACCATTACTTACTGCTCAAATTGTAAAAGAAAGATTAACCGATATTGATGTAAAAAATGTCAAAATTATTAAAAGGCCAGGTATTGGTGAAATTATTGCTCCTAACTATGAAATTAAAGTAGGTGATGATACAGTAGCATTTATTTATGAACCATTAGCGTGTCACAGTTATAATATTATTAAAGAAGGTGGTTACACTATTAAAATTGCTACTATTGATACAATGCTTAGTTTTTGGTTAGCATTTTTATATGCGAATAGACCTTATTATGATAAAGATCGTATTTTATGTATGGCTAATTATTTATTTAAAGTTCAAGAAAAAAATAGATTAACACAAAAAGGGTTGTTAAAACGATTTAGCATTAATTGTATGGGACATCAAGAAACCGTTGAAGAAATGCGTGCGGAAAAAGCTGAAAAATTTGCTGAATTAAAAGGAAAACGTAATGATCCTGAATATGAAGAATGGTTCCTCAGATATAGACCTCTTGATAAAAAACTTGATAAAGAAGAAAAGGAAGAAAAGAAAACAAAGAGTAATAGAAAAAAGAAAAACAAAACAAAAAAACGTAAAGGTTTTTTCTTTTAATTTTTAAGCTTTAAACTTTAAACTTTAAACTTTAAACTTTTTATTAGATGATTTCATTAATTTATTCTTTATTAATTTTATTGTAAAATAATTCTTCGTAAATACTGAATACATCTGTAGCAATTAATTCATCATTTTTATAAAATAAGGGCGTATTTGTTTTATCATTTACATCAAAGAAATAATAACTTCCATTAATATAGGATATATTCTTACGATTATTTTTTATATGCGTAAATAATTGTTTACAATCATCGCAGTCATACCATACAAGAGTATAAATATTATTTGGATAGTTTTGTTCTTGATGATTTTGATTAATAAAATTAGAATCAGATTCATAATTATAATTGTATTTTTGTTTTCGTTTGTTGTTCCAAACATGATCGTCGTCAAAACAAGTAGTTGTTAACTTAAGATTTAGACGCATAACATTTAGACACAGGGTTTTTTTTATGGAAAAGCGATTCAAATTTAGGAATCCTTTAATAAATGTATTATACGAAATAATAATAGCAATAAATAATAATGTTGGAAACATTTTCTCTAAAATTTTGTTCTATTTACTAATTATTGGAAAACTAATTTAATTTTCAATTTTTTTATACATTTTCTTATGTGCGTTTAAAATGAAAAAAAATATATAATAAAAAAATCATTTTTTTCTTTATTTTTTCTTTATTATATTTATAGATGAATGATAATAGTTTAATTCGTGGTATTCAAGAGTTTTTAACTAAATCTTTAGACAAAAGTGAAATTACTAAAAGCTTTGAAAAATTGAATAAAATATTAGAAAATTATTTACACAAAGAGGAAGAAAAGCCTAAAGAAATTATTACCTGTTATTTCTTAGCAAGTGAAATCTCTAAAAACAAGACTTCTTCAAGTTTATCTACCCAAGGTAGAACGGACTTTTTGAATAGTACAAGATTTAATATTTATAGATCAGATGATAATAGTGTTATTGGAGAAATAGCTGCGTTATATAATAAAGTTAAAGGAAATTTAAGTAATAAGTTTTTATATAATATTATATCTACGACTTATTTTTTAAGAGGAAATGTTCTTAAGGGAAATAGTTCCGCAATTTTTGATAAAGATGAAAAAAAATTTTTATTTCCCCAAGGTACTATTACAACTTTTGATTTTAACAGTAAAAAAGTAAGAGTTGAAAAATTACCAGACGATTACGATTTATCAAATCCTGATAAAGTTTATTCCCGAGTTTATTTTTTTGATTAATGTTTAGACATGTTCATTTTTACATAATCTCTCTATAAATCTATCACTATTTCTATCTTCATTCATATAAATATTAATTATTTCAGCAGGGGAATAAAAATCTTCTTTTATATTTTCTAATTTATCATTTTCTAAAATCTGATCAAATAAATGATTATAAATTTCTTTTATTATTTTACGTGAAACATATGATAATTCTAAAGTAATATCTATTCTTCCTGGTCTAATTAAAGCTGGATCCAATTCATTATAATGATTTGAAGATATAATTAAAATTCTTCCAGGTGTTTCACGAATTCCATCCCATAAGTTTAATATATCATCTAATGTTATAGGTTCTTCATCTAGCGGTAGTTTTGGGAATTCACATATTTTTTCTGTAGCTTTTTCAGTAGCTACTATTGTTTCTAATAAATCACCAACATTTATTTTTGAATTAGCAGATAATTCTTCAAATTCTATTTTTTTTCCAAATCCCGTTATAGTCTTATTTTTCTTTTTTTCTCTATCTAAAACTATATCACCTATACAATCTATATCTTCAAATACAATTATCTTTTTGTCAAAAGTTATGCTACCTTTTTTATTATCTAAATTATACCGTTCTTCAAAAAATATACTATCTAATTGTTTCTTTGTTTTTATTAACTTCAAAGAAATAACCACAACATGTCTATTAGTATAGTTGGCAATTGTTTTTATTAATGAAGTTTTCCCAGTTCCTGGAGGACCATGCATACCAATACCCAATGAATATGGAATGCCTTTTTCAAAATACCATTCTTTATTATTTAAAAAAAAATCCAATTTTTTTATTAAATTTGGTTTCTCCTTAAAAAATATATTTGTAAATTGTCTTGTACTTGAAAAAACATTTTCATCCCAAATTTCATATCTACAATCTTCATATTTTGTTTTTGTTAGTGTATATATAAATTTCTTATTTTCACGTAAGTCTTCTATTGATGATACATATTTTTTTGTTATATTTTCTACAAATTCTTTTATTGTTTTAATATCACTCTTATAAGAAAATAGTTCAATTTTGATTTTTTCAATCTTACTTGTTGATTTTGAACTTTTATCATTTTTACCCTCTTGTTCTTGTTCTTCATTATTAATTGAAGTATAAGCATAAATTTCATGTTCTTTTGATATTAAAAATTTATCACTTTGAATTACCATATAAATTCCCAAATCTCTTTTATTATCTCTAGATGGGTTTTCAAATGAATATTCTTTTATATGCTTTATTGTAACATTGTCGCCAACATTATCTATTATATATGCCCATAATGCTTTAAATCTATCACTAAACGCATTTGTTTGATTTAATTTGCTGTCATAATAATTAGTTGATAACGATATTTTACCATCATATTCTACTACATTTTTCTTATAAAACCAAGATTTATAATCAAAATTAATATTTTTTAATTTTCCCATTAAATCATATAAATTATTATTAATAAAATGAAATAAGTATGTAACTCCTGTTAATAAAAGTGTGGTTATAAATGTATCTATTACAGGATTTCCAGTTTTTATTTTATCAAATAAAATCATATTAACTATATTTCCAGACATTAATTTTAATTGATAATCTAATGGTCCTATACCAAACATAACTAATATATTTATGAAAAATATGTTTAAATATGTTTATTATATTATATATGTTAGTATGTTTACACCATATGTGCCATTATAAAGAAAACAACATTTATAATTTATATTTTTAATTTATATTTTTAGACCTAACCCATATTTTAAATAATGCCAAAAACTTTTTCTATCTTTTATTTTACAAACATTTGTATCTGTTATTACTTTTATCCAAGTTAGATTCTTATTTTTCATTAGAGTATCATGAATTTCACCTCCGTATGATATAAAACCTATTATTAATAAAAAGATTATTATATAATATATAATTGTTTCTATTTTATTTATAAATTTAAAATCATTTTTATTAACAGGGAATAATCTTATTTCAAAAGGCCAGTTAACAGTAATCCAATATTTATTTTTTTTATAAATTTCTCTATCTTTTTCATTATTTATTGTATCTTCTCTATCTAAATAAAAATCTTTATTTAATTCTAAAAAATAAATTACAAAAATTAATAATAGAACTAATACAGAGATTACAATATCTAGTCTCATTACTATTAAAAATCCTAAAAAGTAAAATATAGAATAAATAAACTTTTCAATTGGAGGAGTATATTCTAATTTACCTGTATCAGATACTAATGTAACTAAAAAATAAAATAGAAAAAACGCAATAACTAGTTGTAACCATCTATGTTTAGTAATATAATTTATTTGAAAACATGTAAATAAACTACTTGCTATATAGTTTCCAACTAACAATAAATAAAAAATAGCAAAAGACTTTATTAAATCGGCTTGTCCTGTTGAAATCTCTTTAAATATTTTTAACATTTAATATATATAAATATTTTTTAAAATATAGTTTTTTAAAATTTAGAAAAATGTTTTACTGTTTTTGATAATGAATAATATACAAATCCAAATAAACCACAAGATAATATCAAACCATTTATATTATAATTTCCATCTTTATGGCAACAAAATGGAAAATATTTGAATACTATTTTTTTCAAAAATGGTAATTGAAATAAAAAATATAATACTGCTAATAAAATTGGCCCTTGTAATTCATCATAAATTGAATCTAAAGAATTTTCCATTTTTTCTTTTTTATAATATGAATTTATATCATCATCTGATTCTATTATATATTCGCGTTCTCTAGGTGCTGGTACATAATTGGGCTGAACTTGTACATCATTTGTCAAAATATCTGTATTTAATGATATATCTCTACTTGGTAATTGTGTTGCACCTGCTAAACTTGCTTGTTGTAAACCATTTACTATTTGACTTATTGTTGTTTGATCTAGTGATAATGATTTATTTATTGGTTGTTGTGAAACAACTGTGTTATTTATACCTTCTAATTCATTTGTTACTAAACTAATATTACCTCCAATAGAACCTCCATTAGTTGGATCTGTTGGCAGATCATTTATATTTGTTGAATTTATTTCGGCCATATATTTATCTAAAGATTCGGCTATTTTAAAATTTACGCAAAATTACTCCCTATAGGTATTATTTGTTTTTTATTATCGCATTTTACAGCATGTTTTTCTAATTTATAACATTTTCCGTCAAAATTATATGTTTGATTGTCAATTTCTTCCATTGGAGGCGCGGATATTACTCTACAATTTTTTCCTTTACATACTGCTCTGAATAATGATGCTAAACCTACTCCTAATAAAATTGACATTACTATTTTTCCTGTATTACTATGAACAAATTTATCCAAATACATTTATATTATACATTTAAAAAAAAGTAAAATATAAATCAACATATAAATCAAAATATAAATCAAAATATAAATTAAAATATAAATTAAAATATAAATCAAAATATAAATCAAAATATAATTATAGTTTATTATTTTATTCATTATTGTTGAATTGGAACTGTTTTAAG
>Ga0164294_10003030_pt1 | contig 15019 bp, 9 predicted proteins | sample GEODES005metaG_FD_111479 | JGI IMG/M metagenome (GOLD analysis project Ga0164294, IMG submission 111479) | Oligotrophic lake water microbial communities from Sparkling Lake, Wisconsin, USA - GEODES005 metaG | ecosystem: Environmental > Aquatic > Freshwater > Lake | place: USA: Sparkling Lake...
AATGGGTTCGTAAGCAATGGTCCTCAACTTTCTATCAATAACTTTAATGCCACCAATGATGGCGATTATACAATTACTTCCACCAGCGATGGATGCGGCACGGCTTCTAAAACGCTTAAATTAGAATCACAAAAACCAATAGCAGATTTTACCTCTATACAAACAGGTTGTGTACAAGACTCTGTGTACATAAACACAGGAAAATATGATGCAGTAAGGTGGATATGGGACTTAGGAAACGGCGTTAAAATTGATACAAATAAAATTGACATCAAACCCATCAAATACAATACAGCTGGGGATTATATCATAAAAATGAAATTGATTACTAGCATTGGTTGCATCGCTGAAGAAGCATCAAAAACAATCAGCATTACACCAAAACCTATTGCCAATTTCTCCATGCCATCTTCTATTTGTGTTGATCAGGATATTACATTCACCGATGCCTCCACCATTGAGTCAGGATTCATCTCAAAATGGTTTTGGAATTTAAATGATGGCAGTGGCATAATTTCAGCCAACAACAACAACCCCAAAACAACAAGGTATCAACAATACGGATTAAAAAACATTGGCCTTCTTGTAACCTCAAATTCTGGCTGTAAAAGTGATACTTTTTTTATCAATCCAAAATTGATCGTAAACCCTAAACCAGAAATTGGATTCATCATACCAGAAGTATGTTTGGAAGATGCCAATGCAGTTTTTATAGATACAACGCGAGCTGGTGATGGAGCAACTAATTTTTTATACCAATGGAATTTTAATGCTGGACCATCGCCCGTATCTCCCGGTCCCACATTTACAAATGCTGATATTTCAAAACAAAATCCATCCATCAAATACAACATCGCTGGATTTTATCAAGTGTCGCTGACAGCCTCTAGCAAAGGTTGCTCCAATTCACTTACTTCAAATTTTACGGTGAACGGTTCAAACCCTGTTCCCGGATTCGACATCCTTCAACCGAATAATTTATGCAGCAATGATTCTGTAAGAATTCAAAATACATCAACAGTTTATCCTGGTAACGTTAGCCGAATAGAAATCTATTGGGATGCAAACGATTTAACGCAAAAAACCATTGATGAAAATCCTGAAATCAACAAAATTTATTCCTTCAGATACAAAGATTTTCAATCACCCGGCAGCAAAACTTATACCATTAAATTGGTAGCCTACTCCGGTAGTGCCTTGTCGTGCAGCAAATTCATCTCCAAAAACATTACAGTCAATGCCAGTCCAAAAGTAACCTTCAACAACATTCCCGGTATTTGTTTTGATGCAACACCCAAACAGCTAACGGAGACAACTTTTGACCCACGCGTTGCGGGAACATTTATTTATTCCGGTAATGGCGTTGAAGCATCTGGATTATTCAATCCAGCCCTTGCCGGCGTTGGATTGCATGCCATTAAATTCATGTATACTTCAAGTGTTGGCGCTTGTAAAGATTCCGCTTCGAACACTATTTTTGTTTGGTCTAAACCTGTGGCTGACTTCAATTTCTCAACATTAAACTGCGAAAAAAATACAATCATTTTTACCAGCAAATCTTCAACAGTTACTGGAAAAGTAATTAAATACAATTGGGATTTCAATGATGGCAGTACCATTAGAAACATATCAAATGCAGATACCGCACACCATATTTTTAAGGCGTCAAACTTATTCAACGTAAGGCTCAGGGTTCAAACTGATAGTGGTTGTTTTAGTGATCAAAAAGTGTTGCCAATAACAATTCATCCCCTGCCTATAATCAAATTTGATTTGCCCAAGGTTTGCCTTCCTGTTGGCAAAGCTGTGTTCATGAACAACACTTCAATTGCTGATGGAACAACCTCATTGTTAACCTATTTATGGAATTTTGGGGATGCAAATGATGTAAGTCCATCAGTATTAAAAGATGGTCAACACAATTTTAAAACGCTCGGAAAATATAATGTAAAGTTGATTGCAACAAGCACCAACAACTGCAAAGATTCTCTAACACAGCAGCTGGTGGATGTATTTTCTCAACCCAAAGCAAGATTTTCAAGTGAAGATTCGCTGTGTATTTTAGATATAGCTCATTTTAAAGATGAAAGTACTGCAAGTGATGGCACCATTGACAAATGGTTCTGGAATTTTGGCGATAATAAAACGGATATCAGTAAAAACCCAAATCACCAATACACAAACTCAGGTTCAAATACCGTGATTTTTTATGCTCAAACTGTTGATGGATGTTATTCAGATACAATCCAAAAAATCATCAACATATATGACTATCCAAAAATATCTGCGGGTCCAGATTTAAGGGTAATAACAGACGGGCGAAAACCAATACAGGCAACAGCTTCAGGGAATATCATACGCTATATTTGGACACCGTCAACCTACCTTAGCAGAACAGATACGCTTCAACCATATGTGGTAAGGCCGCAAGAAGACATTACCTATCTTGTTGAAGCAATCGGCAGGGGTAATTGTTCGAGCTTTGATTCTGTGAATGTAATAGCCATTTTCATGCCAACGCCACCAAATACCTTCACACCCAATGGAGATGGAATCAACGATGTTTGGGAGATCAAGTACCTCGACCAATACCCAGGTTGTGTGATAGAGGTATTTACATCAACGGGAAAATTGATTTATCAAAATTACAATTATTCAAAACCATGGGATGGCAAGTATAATGGGAACTACATGCCGGCAGGAACCTATTACTTTGTAATTGATCCCAAAAATGGCAGGCAAAAATTTGCTGGATACGTAACTATTTTGAAATAATTTCAATTGGAATCAGCAATTAAGTTGACATCAGTCATTTGTTCATTCTTTTAGAAGCAATAATGTTGTTATGGTCTATATTCAAAATAGAACATAACATGAAACACTTAATATTTTACACCCTTTTTAGCACCGCATTATTTTCTGGATGTAAGGGACAAGAAAAGAAAGACAACCTGATTTCAAAAGAAAGTAAATTCAAAAGCATAGAAGAAAGGCAAAAGGAGTCAGTAAAAACTTATGGTAGTGTTACAGCGCCAACTTCACAGGGGATGCTTAATTTCAGGCGTGCCGCAAAGAGAGCCACACCAGGAGTCGTTCATATAAAATCTACTTTTTCAATTAAATCAAATCCTGAATTGCCTGATTTATTTAGGGACTTTTTTGGTGATGATTTTTTCAGAAAAAATGTCCCAAAAGACAACATTCCCAGGGTTGAAAGAGGAAGTGCCTCAGGCGTAATTGTTACAGTAGATGGGTTTATTGTAACAAACAACCATGTGGTGGACAATGCAGAAGATTGGAAATTGTACTTCACGACCAGCGTATTTACAAAGCAAGGGTCATAGGAACAGATCCCGCCACCGATCTGGCACTGTTGAAGATAGAAGAAAAGGATTTAATCTTTGTAGAATTCGGCAATTCCGATTCCGTTGAAGTGGGGGACATGGTATTGGCTGTTGGCAATCCCTTCAACCTGGCCTCAACAGTGACGGCTGGAATTGTTAGTGCCAAGGCAAGAAACATCAATATACTCACAGACAGGGCAGCCATAGAATCGTATATTCAAACAGATGCTGCCGTAAACAGCGGGAACAGTGGAGGCGCCTTAGTTGATGTCAACGGAAGGTTAATAGGCATCAATTCAGCCATCTCAACTCCAACCGGAGTGTATGCGGGCTATTCATTTGCAATACCCGTTGAGATTGTCAAGAAAACGATTGATGACCTGTTAAGGTATGGAAAAGTTATGCGCGGATATCTGGGTGTTATAATCAGCGACATGAATGGGCAAAAAGCCAAAGCATTGGGGTTAGACATAACAAATGGTGTTATGGTAGATAGTTTACAGGAAAATGGTGCAGCGAAACGCGATGGAATCAACGTAAAAGATATCATTATTAAACTCGATAGCAGAAAAGTGTCAACTTCAACTGAACTAAGAGAACTGATTACAAGACACAAGCCTGGAGAACAAGTTAGGGTCACTTTGATACGAGATGGCAAGGAAAAAACAGTAACTGTTACATTGATGCCATTGCAAGAAACTTTGGTGTCAAAAGACACAGAAGACATCTTACAAAAATTGGGAATTGAGGTAGAAAAAATCAATGAGAAAGACAAACATAATTTGGGGATTGATGGAGGCGTAATAATATTACGCATCTCAAAGGGTATTATTTCATTTTATACCAACATGAGAGAGGGTTTCATTGTAACAAAAGTTAATGGCAAAAGAATACGCAATATTGAAGAGTTCATTCAGGAGTTGAGAAACAGCAAAGGAGGCACCATGCTTGAAGGAGTATATCCTGATTTACCAGGCATCTACTACTATGCATTTGGCCTATAAAATGTTAGAGAGGAATGACCTGAATCAAGTTCATTGGTGACCTCACTCATTGACGTGTCCCATAAATACCAATTACTTTGTATCCGTAATAACAGACATTTTTATTAATCCTAAAAAATCAAACCAATGAAAAGCGATGTGCAAATTCAAAATGATGTAATGGAAGAACTCAAATGGGAACCATTTTTAAACGCATCAGAAATCGGTGTTGCGGTAAAAAATGGCATTGTAACATTATCCGGACAAGTTGATTCTTATTCAAAAAAAATTGCTGCAGAAAAAGCAGCGAAAAAAGTGTCTGGGGTAAAGGTAATAGCAGAAGACATTCAAATTGGGGTATCGCCAACACACAAAAAGACTGACACAGAGATTGCAGAAGCTGTTCTAAATGCATTGAAATGGCATACCGCTATTCAAGAAGAAAGAATCAAAATCAAAGTTGAGGATGGAAATGTTAGACTTGACGGAGAAGTAGATTGGGAATACCAGCGCACGAATGCAAAAACAGCCATTGAAAATCTGAGTGGGGTTCGATCCGTTATCAATTTCATTACAGTTCGGGCCAAAGTATTGGCCTCAGATGTAAAATTGAAAATCACAGCTGCTTTTCACAGAAGCGCAACCATCGATGCCGCAAGAGTTAAAGCAGAAATAACGGGTAACAAAGTAATACTTCGTGGAATGGTTCGGTCTCTTGCTGAGAAAGAAGATGCAGAAATAGCTGCGTGGAATGCCCCTGGTGTTACTGTTGTAGAAAACAGACTACTTGTTGAGGAGCCTGAATATGTACTTGAAGATCAGTAATTAGGTTATTGATGATAAAGTTTACTGCTTACTTTTTTTAATCAAGTTTAAGTGAGATTAGATTTTGTAATCAGGAATTAAAATAAATGGGACAGCCTTGCTGCCCCATTTATAATGTATTTTAATTGTTGAGATTGCTCAAAAATCGATGAATCAACTACCAAAAGCCATTTAAATTATTGGTAGTACCTTTTTTATGATTAACTACTACACGACTTCCTTCAATTGAAGCTGGAACCCTATTGCTATTTATGTTGGATTCCAAATTTACATCCACTAAAGGTCCTATCTCAATTGTTTTCTTAATACTTCCCTTAACTTTTGATTTTGGATCAACCACAATAGAATTAGAACTTACATTGCCATGAATAATGCCAGTTGGGCTTACTACAATAGATTTATGAGCAACAGCATCACCATGTATAACGCCACTCACAACAAGCTCGTAGCATTTAATATTTCCTTCTATCACCCCGGTTTCTCCCACAATCACTTTACCATTTATTTTTACATTACCCTTTATAAATCCTTCAATCCGACCTGACAAATTACCTTCAATAGTTCCAAAAATGCTAAGCTCATTTGAAATAAAAAATGAGTTGGTGATTACGTTTTTTTCAAAAAATTTCATAACTAATCGTTGGTGTTATTTGATACAATGTATGTAGAAGAATTACCAAGGTCAATGCCAATTGACTTTGTAGCAGAATTTTGTTGCATTTTTAGAGAATTGTGATAATATCCAACAGCTGCCAATGTATCTGGCTCAGCAACCATTTCAACAGGAACAACCCTTTCAAATTCAACTTTGAAACATTCACGTATTTCTTCATAGTTAACACCTCCGCCACATACATAAATCTTCTGCAGACTTTCAAAGTCGCGGTCAGAAATCATACTCCTGATAGTATCTGAAATGTATTCTTTGTAAAATGATTTAAGAATATTTGTGCGAATTCCTTGTACATTAACATTTGTTCTGTTAAGTATTAGGCTTCCTTTTTTAAAAGCCTCATCAAGCTGATGGTCTGTCATGAACCCAATTAGATATTCTCTCTCAAGTTCATCCCTAAAATTCTTGATACACCTGATGATACCAGGAACTGAAATTACAGTCCTTTTGTTAAGACCCCCATCAGTTACAATACCGATTTCAGTGGTACCAAAACCAAGACTGATCATTAAAAAGTTGTTCTCATGGACTTTGTATTCCCTCTTTAGTCCGATTACACATGCTGCCAATTCTGGAATGATATCAAAATTCTCAATATCGATCAACTTCTTCTCAACAATGCCATCTCTCTTGTAAACTGAAGAATCATACTCAATGGTGAAGTTCTTTTTTTGCAAAAATCGCTCAGTCAATGGCTTAAACATGTTGTATGTAGAAAATGGAAAACCCAAAGTGAGGTTTATCTTCTCAGAATAATGATCAGTAGACATCAACAACGCAGATAAAAACAATACCCTATAGTCAATCTCATCAGGTGTTGCATTTACAATCCTATGTGGATTCCTTCCTAAATTCTTACAAGCATCTCCTACAAGATACCAATTGTCTTCATGCTTGATTCTCAAACCACTCAATAGTGAGTTTGCTGAAACCGCTGTTTTGCCGTACGATGTCTCCAAGAGACTAGTAAAACCTGTTATTTTCATAAAACGAATATTTAAAAATTTATAATTCAACGGTAATTGAATGGCCAATTATTTTTAAAACCAAACCAATCAACCTTATCCTAATCAATTACACCTGATTAATTTGAATTGCTTTTACTTTAAAAATCTATTTAATCATAAATTTTATAGATTATAAATAACACTCTGTGATATCAATTAAAAAATGCAAGGGTTTCTTTTACGCAATTAAAGAGCATAAGTACCTTTTTGTAATTTCTTAAAGATGTTTTTAGAAAAACACTGATTGTTTTATTTATAAACAATTACAAATATTTGATCTTTTAGCTTTGAAATCAACATGAAAGTGATTTGATTTGTCCATTTTTCGAAAAGTTGAACAAATAAGATAAATTTTTATTTTTTTAGACAATGTCTAATTTTAATTTTACCTTTTTTGGACTAATTTTCAGGATTATTAGGACAAATAACATTTCATAAATTTTTTACTGCAACTTAGATGTTACTATATATTTCTCTTTTAACCATTCTTCTTTCAGTAATAATAGTGTACTTCAACTGGGAGATAAACAAAACGGCCATTTATTTAGGCCTCGGGTTGATTATGATAGCGATATATGCGATCGCTCACTATTTTATTATTTATGGAGAAAATCCTTTTTGGATTGCCCTTTTTCTTAACAACTTCACACCTACACACCTGCTCATCGGACCTCTCATATTTTTTTACATAAGGGGTACGCTAACAGATAATACTTTACTAAAGAAAACTGATTGGATTCATTTCATCCCTGCATTTATTCATCTTTTGGGTGTATTACCTTGGTATTTTAAACCATGGAATGAAAAAATAGACATTGCAATTCAGATTATGAATAACAAAAATCTGCTTACTCATTTCAACTATAATTTGATTTTTTCATCAATTGCTTCCTTTTTTATTCACACATTCCTACTATTGGCATACCTCTTATTTTCATTCTACTTGGTTCGTAGTCACCAAGCCAAATCAAAAAAAGATTTTAATCAAATCCCACAAAATCAGTTCAAAATATCCCATCGTTGGCTATTTATATTGCTCTCTATCCTCCTTGCCGGTAACATAAGTTTCATAACTCTTACCATTGATAGTACCACAAAAAATCTCGTAGAATCAATTGCTACATTTCCAGGAATGGATGTACTTACTGCATTTATTTTGTTAGTTATGACCATTTCTTTGCTTTTCTTTCCACAATTGCTTTATGGAATACCCATTAATACATTGACTGAAAAAACTGCAGTAAAAAAAGTTCAATTAGGTTTAAAAAAGAACCCGGACTTAACTCCTCCACCTAATCTTAGCTCATTTATCGAATTATCAGAGAAAATAATTGAGTATATGGACAAAGAAAAACCTTACACCAATATTGACTTTTCAATAGAGGACTTATCAAAATCGCTTAATGCACCACTTAATCACATAACATACTGCTTAAACGAAATCCTCGATACAAAATTCACAACACTCAGAATGCAATACAGGATAATTTATTCAAAGGAACTGCTTGGGGATGAAAAAAATGAGCAATTTACCATTGAAGCCATTGCCAATAAATGCGGATTCAGTAGCCGATCAACCTTTTATGCGGCATTTAAAGAGTGTTACAAAATAACTCCCAAAGAATTTATTTTCAAAAATCAAAAATAGGTTGACAGTATTTTTTCGTCAAAATATTGTAAGATTTTCCCTTAATTTGAAATACCTTTTGTGCCTCTCTAAAATTTTCTGAATGAAACCTCTTTTATTTATTGGTATATTATTAAGTTGCTACATGATGTCTTCAGCCCAAAACCCCAATTTCTCCTTTTCAGTACAAACCAACACAGATCTTGGTATCATTGAAGGCAATTATGACACCAAAACGGGCATTCAAACCTATTTTGGAGTCCCTTTTGCCCAACCTCCGGTTGGTAACCTAAGGTGGAAAGAACCACAACCACTAGCCCCTTGGCAAGGAGTGAAACAAACAAAACATTTTGGGCCTAGGCCTATGCAGCCGCCAGTTTTTGGCGACATGAATTTTAGGTCTAATGGCATGAGTGAAGACTGCCTATATTTAAATGTATGGACCCCTGCAAAACGCAATACAAAAAACCTTCCTGTACTTGTTTATTTTTATGGCGGAGGAAATGTTGCGGGAGATGCCTCTGAACCTCGATATGACGGTGAAAGCATGGCAAAAAAAGGCATCGTGGTGATTACCTGCAATTATAGATTGAACGTATTTGGAAATTTTGCCCATCCTGAACTTAGTGCAGAATCAAAACATAAATCTTCTGGCAACTATGGATATTTTGATCAATTGGCTGCTTTGCAATGGGTAAATAAAAACATTGCATCCTTTGGTGGTGATCCAAACCACGTTACCATCGCAGGAGAATCAGCTGGCTCTGTTGCCGTAAGTTATCAAATGAGCTCGCCCTTATCCAAAGGCTTGGTTCATGCTGCCATTGGAGAAAGTGGTGCCGGCATTCCTCCTACCATGGCGCCCGTCCCGTTGGTGGAAGCTGAAAAAGCTGGCAAAGAATTTGCCGAAAGTCAGGGTGTAAAATCCTTGAAGGCTTTGAGAGCCCTCAGCACCAGAGATGTATATGATATGTATGTCGAATCAAAAAGATTTGGCTTCCCTGTCGTATTAGATGGATACTTCTTACCAAAACAGTTGAATGAAATTTTCACCACCAAAGAACAAGCACAAATTCCTTTGTTAGTGGGTTGGAATTCGGCAGAAATCTCTGGCTCAGCTTTTATGCAGGGGAAACCATACATAACTGAGAACTTTAAAGAACGTGTCAAGAAAGATTTTCCAAATCATGTGGATGAAATGCTAAAAGCCTATCCGGGCATGACTGAAAAAGAAGTAGAACTCTCTGCTACAGCATTGGCGTCTGATCGCTTTATCGCATTTGCCACTTGGAAGTGGTTCGACCTTCACCGCAAGAACAGCAACGCTCCTGTTTATCGTTATCTATACAGCAAGCTCCGTCCTCCTTTGGTTGATCAAACCTTGTCGGCAGGTTTGGCTGGTGGTACTGTAAAAAAAACCAACAATACGCCTCTACCACCTGCTGTTGGCGCTCCTCATGCTTGTGAAATTGAATACTGCATGGGAAACCTTCATTTGATGAAAGAATATGCATGGACCACAGACGATTTCCTCGTATCCGAAACAATGTCGAACTACTTTGCCAATTTCATCAAAACTTATAATCCGAATGGAAAGGGCTTACCCACTTGGATGCCCGCTGAAAAAACAGATGCTACTCCGCCAGTGATGATTATTGATGTTAAATCTAGGATTGAAAAAGCGCTTGACGATAAACGGTATGAAGTCCTTGATAAAATATTCAAAGGCAACTAGCTTTTTTTCAGTTGATGAAATATCAACTGTTATGCATTAAATCAAAAAGATAGGCTGGAATTGAATCTACATTTAAAGGTTCAATCCCAGCCTATCTTGATTAAAATACCAACGTCACACTCTTGCCTTCAAATACTCCCTGTGGAACATCCACAATCATCAAAGTGCTTTTAGATGCAACATTGGGTATGCAAATTAGCCCTTCTTTTTTCTCATTATAAATTCCTGAAACCGTTACGGAGATGCGGCTAAGCTGTCTTGATGGATCAGACAAGGATAGTTCCTTGATTCGATCTCCCTGCATTTTAATCATAGCCATACCCTGACTGTCCATTTTCAATGTAAATCCTGGCGCTACGGTTAAATCTCCTGAACGATAAAATGCCGCTTGCACCATGTTTAGTTTTGTATGATGCACTGCTTGGATGGTATCATTGTTGGATAATATTTTTATACCCCTGTTGTTTTGTCCAGATGCCATCACTTGATCTGCCTCAATATCAGGTACCACAATGTATTGATAAAGCCCATTGTTTGGTGATTTGCCATGATCAAACCACAGCTTAAACACCTGCTCATTAACAAGCTCCTTGCTTATGTTCTTCTGATCTGTTATGGATGCCCAACTACCCGTCTCATTTTGATTTGAAATAGTAACTTTTGTAGGTTCTGGGAAGATATAAGCAATGCGATCATGATACACCCACTTCACTTTATCCGCGACCCTATTTCCACTTGGAAGTACATTTTTAACGCCATCCTGCATAACAGTTACATCACCTTTTAACAAAACCTGATTCACCGTAGTGGCTACAGGCATTTTGATGTCGGATTGAATATTGGTACCCAGACAAACATATTCCTCATCAAAAAAGAACCAAGATTTCTTGGCTTCAACCATGTCGTGCGGACTCTTGAAATCAAATACCACAGCGCCATACATATTGTCTGTTACAGCACCAACAAAGTTTGTCAAACCCTTTTTCTGAATTTCTTCTGGTCCATGCAACTTTGGTTTTTGCAATACTGTGGTGCCAGAAATTTTTTGCCAATCATATACTGGCCAAATGTTGAGGTATTCGTTTCCCTTCAACACAAGATAGTTGGTACCATCAGCACGGTGATGGGTTGGTTTACCCGGACCATTATAAGGCATTTCCATGTTGTAGTTTCTGGTAGAAAACATCCTTACGGTTGTGTAAAAATTCGGACGCTGAAAAACAAAATGTTCTGTTTGCCAAAAGAATTTAGCAAATGATTTTGTTGGTATCTGTGTGCCTTTTCTGAGTTTTATCAATTCTTCCAACTCAGCTTTTCTATAATCTGTACCGATGAGGAGTCTTTCAATTTCTAAGGTGCCACGTGGTTGAAATGATGACTTGCTCGTGATGTCGCGATTCTTCACACTCACGTCTTCGTAAACACCATATACCAGTTGTTTGCTGATGCCATCAATGTAGTAATCTACCAACTGATTGATTTTTTCTTTTGAAAACTGATACTTGGTTCCTGAAACGTAATACAACCATTCACCAAAAGCATTTGCATACTTGCCATAACCGTAAGACGTTGTGTTGTTAACTCTGTCGACCCGGTGGTGAAAACTATAATCCTGTTGAATACCTCTTCCACCTGTGTTAAATTTTATTTCCTCTTCTATGATTTTGATGACTTTTTCAAATTCAGGAAGATTCTCTTTGAACAACATGTTCTTGGCCAATATACCTGCAATAACAATCCTATCGCCACTTGGCCTAGCACCCGAAGCGTTCATGTTTGCCCTTCCGATGATGGGCTGTGCTTTTTCAACCAAATCTTTTGGAAGTTCACTGCCAATAATCAACATCATATTTCCCAAAATAGTTGGTGTGGTGATTTGATTGTCGTGCCAATTATCTCCAATAAAATCTTTTGTTACCCAATAAGTCAACCCTTTTATGATAACATCTTTGATTGTTGATGACTGATATGATTTTGAATCTTTTGTTTGATACGCCCTTGAAAGATAGAAGAGGTTGTTGATATGCCGCTGGTGTGGAAATCCTGCAACGGTGCTCACATCAGCATAATCGATGCCAGTGAAGCTGCCATCGGCATTCATGGTAGAAAGAATATTTTCAACCTGAGCATCAGAAACTTGTGTTTTTGATAATTCCGCAAGAACACGTTTTTTAATAACCGCGATATCTGATGTTTGTGCAAAAATGAATCCAGAAAGCATCAAGAAAAAAACTGTCATGAAAGCTGACTTATGCATTGCGTTTTTTAGAAACATTTTTATTTATTTTTCAATTCCCTTTGAAGGTAATAAAAACTTCAAATAAAAAATAAATAGATGTGTTAAATGAATTGAATTTGAGTAGTAATAATGTTGCAATTGGATTTTCTTAATGATGCAAGCTTTAAAAAAAATTGAATACATATATATCCAGTTAGTTTCATTGAAGCTTTTAAATCAAGGAATAACTTCAGAATAACGCATATAAATTATAAGTGAGAGTTAATTTCTGAATATTCATTCATTTTAGTAATAAAAAAAGAGACTGCCATTTTACGACAGTCTCTTGATAATTGAAAAAATTATTTATTAGTTAGTTCCTTTTGCTCCAAAATATGCAGCAGGAGCAGGTGATTTATATTCCTTTCCATTTAAGGTTAAACCTGTTGTTGAGAAGAATGGCGTAAAGTTTGTTTTTGCACCAGTCAATGCAGGAGAACCTGCTTGTAACCTAAAATCCCATGAAGGATCAAAGGTAAAGCTCAGTAAAGGAACAGCGTTCAAAGAGAAATTAACAAATTTCGGATCTTTTGCAACGTCCCCTGCAGAAGCAGCGAAAACATCATTTGTACCTCTTACTACATCCTTAACACCGGCTTTGAATCCAGCAAATGCAGTTATAGTTCCATTAGTAACATGCTGAGGTATTGCACTTTGTTGACTTCCTGAAGCGTAAAAGTTATAATCTATTTTACTATTCAAATCCGGCCCAGTTGTTGCATTAATACCGAAACTAGGCGCCTTTGCCCCAAACATTGAGTTTACAATCAAGTTATTGTATATATAGGCAAGAACACCTTCTTCTAACCATACAGATCCACCTTTAGGTTTGCTTGGATCTCTTCTCCAACCTGCATTGATGATAGTATTATTGTATGCGTTAATTTGTGCCTGCGGCCTTGTTGGACTAGCACCTGAGTTAGATAATTTAAAACCGTTGGTATTGGGGCTGAACATGATATTTCCAGCTGCATCAACTTTTGTTCCTGCTTTGCAGTTTATGGCTTCACCACCTGCTTCTCCAACACCATAAAATAAATTGTTGGTAAAAATACAGCTACCACCTTGTACATAAATAGCATCTTCACCATTGCTTCTAAATGTTGAATTTGTTACAACGTATTTACCATTTGGATTATTCGTATTAAAGGCAACCATATTTTCTCCACCAGCTGCTTTAAAAATTGCAGCAATGGAAGATGGAGAAGTTGCAGTTGTGGTTGCTCCTGTGAACTCCACAATTACATTATCCAATAAAATTTCTGCACAAGTTGTACTTCCTATGATACCACCCCAAGCACGTCCAAAAGTATTTGCTGCTGTTCTTTCTGCTGCAGGAATTGTAAACTTAACCGGAGCAGATTTTGTTCCAACTGCATAGAGATTTCCGTTGATGATAAATTCAATTTTAGTTTTGTTAGCGTCTACACCACCGGTAGCAATTATTATTTCAACGCCTTCTTCAATTGTTAATGTTTTTCCAGCTGGAACAAAAATATGCCCAGTAACATTTACAGTAGAATATTTTTTCCATACCCCTTCAACATTTCCTGCTGCAGTTACAGGGTCATTGTTGCTTACTGTAACTGAACAAGAAGCCGACTCAGATTTTTCAACAGAAGTAGCAGTAATAGTACTACTACCAGGTTTTACCGCAGTAATTAAACCGTTAACCACTTTGGCAATTGATGTGTCTGAGCTAGTCCAAGTTACTGCTTTATTAGTTGCATTTAACGGCAAGATAATACTAGACAATGTAGTAGTATCACCTGGTTTTAGGGTTAGGGAAGATTTAGATAATGAAATTCCCTTTACAGTAAGGTCTAACTCTTTCTTACAACCTAATGCGATTGTAATTGCAAATAACGCAAAGATTAATTGTTTTTTCATGTTTGTTTATATTTTGAATTTAAAGCCTAATTGAATATTAATGCCATTTATATCATTCCTTAATAATGTTCCCCTTTCAAATTTTTCATACCCAACAATATCATCGTTAAATTTATTATACTTTTTTAAATACAATTTGATAGGTGTGTTTAATAAATTATTTGATTTGATAAAGAAGGTTGCCCTTTTTACCTTTTTTTCTAAAGAAGCATCTAATTGAACAAAACTACTTTGCCAGGTATCATTATTCAAAAACCGTGATATAGCAAACAATTTATCCCCAGTATATACTGCAGATACTTGAAAATCTATTTTTTGCTTAACACTTTTGTAAATGAAAGTTAGGTTTGCCAAGTTAGCAGCTTGTCCATTCAATTGTCTGGTTTGTGTGCCAGTTTTAAGTACATTTCTAACAGTAGCATTGGGGTCGGTATTTAATTCATAATATACCTTAGAAGTTGTAATTGAAGAATTTGTGTACGTATAATTAAATTTAATACCAAAATTGTACAAGTACTTGGTTAGATCGATTTCTAACCCATAATTTTTTGCAATTCCGAAATTGGTAGGGGCATAAAATGAAGCTTGTCCTTGTTCAATTATACCTGTTTCAATTGGATTATTGATATTTTTATAAAATAAACCGATGAGAAATTG
>Ga0164294_10003031_pt1 | contig 15017 bp, 15 predicted proteins | sample GEODES005metaG_FD_111479 | JGI IMG/M metagenome (GOLD analysis project Ga0164294, IMG submission 111479) | Oligotrophic lake water microbial communities from Sparkling Lake, Wisconsin, USA - GEODES005 metaG | ecosystem: Environmental > Aquatic > Freshwater > Lake | place: USA: Sparkling Lake...
ACCTAGCGGTCTGCGTATCGTTACTGAAGAAGTTCCTTCGGTACGCAGCGCCGCGATTGGTATTTGGGTAAATGTTGGATCTCGTGATGAAACCCCGGCTGTTGCTGGGGCTTCTCACTTTCTAGAGCATTTATTGTTTAAAGGAACTAAACGACGAACAGCTTTAGAAATTTCTTCATCAATCGAATCTGTTGGTGGCGAGATGAACGCCTTCACCAGCAAGGAGTACACCTGCTTCTATGCACGTGTAATTGACACAGATTTGCCTATGGCAATTGATGTCGTTTCAGATTTAATTACATCATCGATTGTAACAGCGCTAGATGTCGATGCTGAGCGCAAAGTCGTACTCGAAGAAATCGCGATGCGAGATGATGATCCCAGCGATTTGGTGCATGATCTATATGCCGAGACCTATTACGGGGATACCCCATTGGGTCGCCCAATTCTTGGAACGATTGATTCAATCAATCATATGTCGCGTAATTCTGTGTTCAATTACTATAAAAAGCGATATTTGCCGCAGGATTTAGTTGTTGCCGTTGCCGGAAATATCAAGCACAAGAAAGTTGTAGCAATGGTTGAAGCCGCACTTTCTAAAGATGGCTTTTTAGATGTTATGGGTGCACCAGTTATACGTCCAAGTACTCCTGTGAAAAAAAGTGTGCAGCAATCAGTTGGCTTAATCACCCGTCCAACCGAGCAGGCCCATATGTTTTATGGGATGGAAGGCGTTGCACGTCACGATGATCGGCGCTTTGCAATGGGTATTTTGGCTTCAGCCCTTGGTGGTGGAATGTCATCACGTTTATTCCAAGAAATTCGCGAGAAGCGTGGGCTTGCATACTCTGTTTATGCCTACGCCCAGCAGTTTGCAGGCAGTGGTCAAATAGGATTTTATGCAGGGTGTAATCCATCAAAGGCGATTGAAGTTGTTGAGATCATTCGCGAAGTCTTGGCAGATGTTGCTGACAATGGAATGTCTCATGAAGAAATTGAATGGGCTAAGGGCGCTGTTCGAGGCTCACTTGTCTTAAGCCAAGAGGACTCCGGTTCACGCATGAGCCGCATAGGAAAAAATGAGATTGTGTATGGCCACATCATGGACTTTGATGAAATCTTAAAGGCAATTTCAGCGGTCAATTCCACAGACATCAAGGAAATTGCCAGCGACTTCTTAACAAAAACGCCTACGCTTGCTCTCGTAGGCCCTTTTAAGTCTGAGTCCAAATTTGAGAAGGTGTTGAGCGCATGATCAATGTTGCAGTACTGGGTGCTCGCGGGCGCATGGGAACAGAGGTTGTAAAGGCAATAGATGCTTCAGAAGGTTTGTCATTAGTTGCAGCCTTGGATTTAGGAGATTCACTGGATCAACTAATTGGATCAGCAGCTCATGTGGTTGTGGATTTCACAACGCCAGATAGCGTTATGGGCAATCTTGATTTTTTAATCAATAACGGAATCAACGTTGTTGTTGGCACAACAGGCTTTGATGATACAAAGCTTGCAACAGTTAAGGGTTGGCTAGCAGCAAATCCATCTGTCGGAGTATTGATTGCCCCTAATTTTGCAATTGGTGCGGTATTAATGATGGAGTTTGCAGCAAAGGCAGCTAAGTACTTTGAGTCTGCTGAAATAATTGAACTTCATCACCCTGCAAAGGTGGATGCACCTTCAGGAACTGCTGCGCGCACCGCAGAGTTAATGACCGCTGCACGCAAAGAGGCTGGTCTTGGAGCTATGCCAGATGCCACTACAACATCTTTGGATGGTGCTCGTGGCTCATTAGTAGGAGATATTCCTGTGCACTCAGTACGAGCTCGTGGATTAGTCGCACATCAAGAGGTTCTTTTTGGCGGAGTAGGGGAGACCTTAACTATTCGTCATGATTCAATTGACCGTGCAGGATTTATGCCAGGAGTTATTCTTGGAGTACGAAAGATTATTAATCACCCAGGCCTAACTCATGGCCTAGATAAGTTCATGTAAGGAGTAAAACATGTCAAAAGATCAAATCACTATGTATGGCGCCGAATGGTGCGGCGATTGCCGACGTTCAAAGCGCTTATTTGAAGAGCTTAATGTCGAATACACATTAATTGATACAGATTCAGATTTATCCGCAGCTGACAAGGTCGTTGAAATTAATGGTGGAGCTAAGTCAATTCCAGTGATTGTTTTCTCTGACGGAACACACCTAACTGAGCCATCAGATAATGATCTGATGGCAAAGCTTGTCTCGCTAGGAATTATTTAAAGCCAGCGGTATACAGCTGCAGATGAAACTGCAGCTGAGAGAACAACAACTGGAAATGGCGCATTGAGAAATAGTGCAATTATTGCAACGGATAAGCCAACTAGGCGTTGGTCAATCATCAACTGTGACTTTTCGGAAAATGATTGAACGGCAACTAGCGCACTGAGCAATGCAATTGGAATGAGTGCGTTAATGCGCTGGATCTTTGGGTGTGACAGCCAGCGCTCTGGAACAGAATGTCCTGAGTACTTGAGCGCAAAAGCGATGACGCTAGTTCCTATCGTCGCGATCCAGAATGTGCTCATCGCTTCAACCCAACGGCAATTGCGATAAATGTTGTTGCGATGATGGGAAGACCCGCAGGCAAAATGGGCGTCATAGCGATTGCAAAGAGTGCGCAACCAACGGCCAATATACGCTCAAACTTTCCTGTTAATCGTGGCCACACTAATCCTAAGAAGGCGGCAGGAACGGCGGAATCAAGACCAAATGCGCGGATATCGCCCATGGCTTGAGCACCTAGGGCACCTGCAAGTGTGAAGAGATTCCAAAATACAAAGACACCAATGCCGGTGTACCAAAAACCTTTGCGCATGGCATCGGCTCCATGAGGTTCTTGGCCGAGAGCAACTGCTGTTGATTCATCAATAGTTATTTGTGCCGCAACTACTCGGGTCAATCCAGAGACTTTAAGTCGGGGAGCCATTATGACTCCATAGAGTGCATTTCTAACACCGAGTAAAGATGCAGTTGCAATTCCACTTAATGCAGATCCGCCGGCTCCTAGAACACCTATAACAGCAAATTGAGAAGCACCAGAAAAAGTCAATAAGGAAAGCAAACAGCTTTGCAAAACGGTAAAGCCATTTGCCACCGCGGCTGCGCCAAATGCCACCCCATATGCACCAACGGTGAGTGAAACACTGAGCGAATCGCGCAATGTGGTGGAGGCAACCTTGGACACGCGGTCATTGTGCCGTATAAATCCAAGGGCTGCTAGGGGCTACTAGATAGGGTGCGACCATGAGTGAAGAAATTATTTACCGTGATGATGTGACCGTTGAATTGGTCAAGGCTAGTGCCAGTGATGCAGATGTTATTTGGGCTGCTCGCGTGTCAACTGCTGGTGAACAATCGATGGAAGAGATTGGTGAAGATCCAGCACGTTCTGCAGGTTTGATTAACTACCTTGCTCGTGAGCGTCACGGTTCTCCGTTCGAGCACACATCGATGACTTTTTTTATATCTGCCCCCATCTTTGTGTTTCGTGAATTCATGCGCCACCGGATCGCTTCATACAATGAAGAGAGTGGTCGCTATCGCGAACTAAAACCTGTTTTCTACATACCATCTGCCGAGCGTAAACTGATTCAAGTTGGCAAGACAGGTGCATACACATTCGTAGATGGCACAAAAGAACAGTTCGATGTAACTGTCTTGGCCATGAAGGATGCATATGTTGTTGCATACGAGAGCTATATAAAGATGTTGGATGCGGGTGTTGCACGCGAGGTTGCACGTGCAGTTTTGCCTGTAGCAACGTATTCATCGATGTATGTATCAATGAATGCTCGCGCACTAATGAACTTTTTGTCATTGCGTACCGCCCGTGAAGGCTCACATTTTCCAAGCTATCCGCAACGTGAAATCGAGATGGTTGCCGAGAAAATGGAAGCAGAATTTGCAAAATTGATGCCACTTACATACGGGGCATTTGAAAAGTCTGGACGAGTCGCCCCTTAATAAGGGTAGAGTTCACCGCATGATGATCGCACCTCCTTTTGGTCGGCTTTTGACCGCTATGGTCACGCCATTTAAAAAGGATGGCGCGATCGATTGGGCAGGTGTTGAAACACTCGCCGCCCACCTTGTAGCTCATGGCCATGATGGAATTGTGGTTAACGGAACTACTGGTGAAGCACCAACGACTAAGTCCTCTGAAAAAGAGGAGATCATCCGCGTTGTCAGAAACGCCGTTGGATCAACGATTAAAGTTTTATCTGGTGCTGGTGACAATGAAACTGAGTACTCAATCAATCAAGCCAAGCGCACAGAAAAAGCGGGAGCAGATGGTTTGCTTGTAGTTACTCCGTATTACAACAAGCCACCACAAGCCGGAATTGAAGCTCACTTCCGTGCCGTTGCAGATGCAACTGATCTTCCAATGATGATGTATGACATTCCTGGTCGCACTGGTGTTCCAATCGAACCAGACACAATTGTTCGACTCTCAGAGCACCCTCGTATCGTGGCTCTTAAGGATGCAAAGGGAGATGTTGCTTCAACTTCATGGGTAATTAAGCGTTGCGGTATTCCTGTTTATTCTGGAGATGACATTCTTAACTTGCCACTTCTTTCTGTTGGCGCGGTTGGATTTGTCTCTGTGTGTGGGCACACCGTCGGAAAAGATTTGCGCGAGTTATTAGATTCTTGGTTTGCAGGAAATGCTGCGCGTGCATTAGAGATTCACCAAAAGCTATTGCCTGTCTATACGGGAACATTCCGGACACAAGGCGCAATTCTGACAAAGGCTGCGCTGACAATAATGGGCCTACCTGGTGGCCATACTCGTCTTCCTCTAGTCGATGCTACTGAGGCACAGATCGCGCAACTGCGTGAAGATCTACGTGCTGGTGGCGTTGCAGTTAACTAATGAATCATCCACATCCTAATTTAAGTACACCGCCCACATTAGTTGACGGTGGGTTGCGCATTGTCGCTCTCGGCGGTTTGACTGAAATTGGTCGAAACATGACCGTTTTTGAATATAGATCAAAGCTCTTGATTGTGGATTGTGGTGTGCTATTTCCGGAGGATACTCAACCCGGTATTGACTTAATTCTTCCTGATTTTTCTTACATTCGAGATCGACTTGATGATGTTATAGGTATCTTTTTAACACACGGTCATGAAGACCATATCGGCGCTGTTCCTTATTTATTGCGCGAACGCGGCGATATTGCAATTTATGGTTCTGCTCTGACCCTTGCACTCATTACCGCCAAACTAAAAGAGCATCGCATTACTCCGCTTACACGTGAAGTTAAGGAGGGTGGAACGGAAGATATCGGCCCCTTTACCCTTGAGTTTGTTGCTGTTAATCACTCGATTCCTGATGCATTAGCCGTGGTGATCAATACTGGTGCTGGTCGTGTTCTTGCAACAGGGGACTTTAAGATGGACCAACTTCCTCTAGATGGTCGCATTACAGATCTTCGAACCTTTGCCCGACTTGGGGAACAAGGTGTGGATCTATTTATGGTGGATTCAACTAACGCAGACATTCCAGGATTTACGCCATCAGAGCGCGAAATCATGCCAGCTCTTAATCGTGTGATCTCATCAACAAAACGCAGAGTTATCGTCGCCTCATTTTCCTCACATGTTCACCGCGTTCAGCAGGTAATTGATATTGCAGCACAGCATGGTCGCAAAGTTGTATTCATCGGTCGGTCAATGGTTCGCAACATGAAAATTGCCGAAGAAATGGGGTATCTCAATGTCCCTGCCGATCTGGTTATCGATGCAAAAGATCTCGATCAATTTGATGACAATGTAGTTTTGATTTGCACTGGTTCACAAGGTGAACCAATGGCTGCCTTGTCTCGCATGGCAAATGGTGACCACCAAATAAGAGTTGGCGAAGGTGACACAGTTATCTTGGCTTCTTCCCTAATCCCAGGAAATGAAAACTCAGTTTTTCGCATTATCAATGAGTTGACTAGATTTGGTGCACGAGTAGTCCATAAGGCAAATGCAATGGTTCACGTTTCGGGCCACGCTGCTGCAGGTGAGCTGCTCTACTGCTATAACATCGTAAAGCCAAAGTATGTACTGCCGATTCACGGAGAATGGCGTCATCTGAAAGCGAATGCAGAACTTGCAATCCAGTCCGGAGTTCCACGTGGCAATACTTTTATAGTTGATAACGGAGTGGTGATTGATTTAGTTGATCACGAGGCAGAAATCGTTGGTGCAATTCCTGTTGGTTTTGTTTATGTCGATGGTCAAAGTATTGGCGATATCACTGAGAGTTCACTCAAGGATAGAAGGATTTTGGGAGAAGAAGGTTTCATCTCATGTGTTGTTGTGATCGATTCTCAAAGTGGCAAGATCGTTGCAGGCCCTGATATTCATGCACGAGGTTTCAATGAAGATGCGGCGATGTTTGATGAGGTGAAGCTACGTATTGAAAAAGCTCTTGCAGCAGCAGTAGTTGATGGGATCAATGGAACCCATCAGTTATCTCAGATTGTTCGCAAAACAATTGGTGGCTGGGTTGGGGGAGAGCATCGTCGAAAGCCGATGATTGTCCCTGTCGTTATTGAAGTCTGAGGCGCGGCGCGCCTAGTAGGTTCCAATTTGTTAACCCTTTACGATCGTGCGTGTGGCAAAAAGAAAAAAGAGTAAATCTAAGGGTGGTGCCGTAGGCGGTGCACTTGTTCGCGGAGTCGGTGCTGCATGGAGATTTGTTTCAAAGTCCTTAGGAAAAGGCGTTCGCTATGTTGCACGCGGTGCCCGAGATTTAGACTCGGTGCATCAAAGAGATGGAATTGCATTTCTCATTCTTATTCTCGCATTGATAGCCACAGCTGGAACGTGGTTTCACTCCGACAACCTTGTCGGGCGAGCGGTGTATTCAGTCATCTATGGTGGTTTTGGTCGTATCGGATTTGTTGCGCCTTTAGTGCTAATTTATTTCGCATTTAGATTGTTTCGCGTACCTGAAGACTCCAAGGCAACTGGGCGAATTATCATCGGCACTCTGGCTCTTGCCTTGTCCTCTACTGGACTTGCTCACTTGTTCAATGGTTCAGTTGGGACAGGTGCAACTGCCATGCGCAATGGTGGCGGATGGCTTGGATACGCAGTGACAGAGCCACTTGTTGCGGTGATGACATCTGTTCTGACATATCCAGTTTTGGCCTTCCTTTTCATCTTCGGTGTATTAGTAGTTACCGCCACCCCTGTTTCCGATGTTTTACTCAGAATTGCTCATACCAGCAAGTGGTTATGGTCTAAACGACCTGAGCGATCAGAACGCACTGAACAAGATTTTGAAATTACAGATACACCCGCCTTTGACACGCCGGTGGTTGCTGCATGGAATGAACCAGAAGAGGAAGAAGAGCTCGACGAAGAAAGTTTTGATGAAGAGTTCACCATGCCAGTTCCAGTGGCACCGATTGTTCACGCTGCCGAAAGCACAGTTGCAGCACGTCGCCCAGAACAGTTGTTGTTGACCGCTGATGTGACATATGAATTACCAGCACCAGATGTCTTAAGAGCAGGACCAGCTGCAAAGGCAAAGAGCAAAGCTAATGAAGCCGTTGTTGCGGCTCTGACAGAGGTCTTTGTGCAGTTTGAAATTGACGCGCAAGTAACGGGATTTATGCGAGGCCCAACTGTTACTCGATATGAGGTTGAACTTGGCAACGCTGTAAAAGTTGAGCGCATTACCGCGCTGGCCAAGAATATTTCCTATGCTGTTGCAAGCAGTGATGTTCGGATACTCTCACCGATTCCAGGTAAGTCTGCTGTCGGAATTGAGATACCAAATGCTGATCGAGAGATCGTGGCATTAGGAGATGTTTTGCGCTCAAGCGTTGCAGGTCAAGATCTTCATCCTATGTTGGTGGCGTTAGGTAAAGATGTAGAAGGCAATTTTGTCTGTGCAAACCTTGCCAAGATGCCTCACTTATTAGTTGCGGGCGCAACTGGTGCGGGTAAATCCTCAATGATTAACGCAATGATTACCTCGATTTTAATGCGTGCTACTCCAGATGATGTGCGACTTGTTCTCATTGATCCAAAGCGCGTTGAGTTAACCGCCTATGAAGGTATTCCACATTTGATTACTCCTATTATTACCAACCCCAAGAAGGCAGCAGATGCATTGACCTGGGTCGTGCGCGAAATGGATCTGAGATACGAAGATCTTTCAACATTTGGTTATAGACACATTGATGATTTCAACAAGGCTGTTCGTGCTGGAAAAGTTGTTCCACCTCCTGGTAGTGACCGTACGGTGGAGCCATATCCATACCTCCTGGTCATTATCGATGAGCTTGCAGATTTGATGATGGTTGCAGCAAAAGAGGTTGAAGAATCTGTAGTACGTATTACTCAGTTAGCACGATCTGCAGGTATTCACTTAGTCCTTGCAACTCAGCGACCATCTGTCGATGTTGTTACAGGTTTGATTAAGGCCAACGTTCCATCTCGCCTTTCATTTGCAACTAGTTCACTTGCTGATAGTCGAGTTATTTTGGATACACCAGGTGCTGAAAAATTGGTTGGACAGGGGGATGCACTATTTATTCCTATGGGTTCAAGCCGCGCAATAAGAATTCAAGGCGCGTACGTCTCAGAACGTGAAATTGAAGCGGTCACAACCCACGTTAAAAAGCAGCTTAAACCTAGGTATCGTGATGATGTAACTGCACCTGTTAACCACATGAAGATGGTTGACAAAGAAATTGGTGATGATTTAGATATTTTGTGCCAAGCAGTTGAGTTGGTTGTCGGTACACAGTTTGGTTCAACATCTATGTTGCAAAGAAAGCTGCGCATTGGTTTTGCTAAAGCTGGACGCCTCATGGATCTGATGGAGTCCCGAGGCATAGTTGGACCCTCAGAAGGTTCAAAAGCTCGGACAGTTATGGTTAAACCAGATGAACTCGACTCTGTGCTTGCAACTCTTCGAGATTATTAACAAACGGTGAACAGATAGGGGAGCACCTCTACATTCACCCCTATTCCTCACTCTTGGCCCTTCTCATCCTGTCCATCTCTGCCTTAGAATTGAAAACCACTCCACATGCAGTTTGAGGACTAACACATGTCTCTTGGATCAATGATTACAGAAGCGCGTAAAAGTGCTGGGCTAAGCATCGAAGATCTCTCTGCATCGACGAACATTCGCGGTTCACTTTTGCGAGAAATGGAATCAGATTCCTTTGGCAATTGTGGTGGAGAAACCTATGCGCGCGGACACATTCGAAACATCGCAACAAAACTAGGCGTTGATCCTAAGGTTTTTATTACAGCTTTTGAAGATGAACAGATGAAGATGGACCGTTCTATGAAGGACTTATTTGTTGAAAATAGCGTAATGAAGCAACCCGAAGAGACACGCAAGGTTTCATGGAAAGTCTTAGCAACTATTTCTGTTGCATCGTTGTGTGTTATTGGATTAGCACAGGTCATTATTTCCAATACATCTTCCCCTGAAATACCTGCGCCTATTGCTTCGAACTCGACACCTGCATCCACACAACCAACCCCAGATCCAACACCAACCGAACAGGCAACACTTTCGACCGGTACCGGGGTCTCGGTGGTGATTTCTGCAACACGCGGAAAGAGTTGGCTATTTGTATCTGATGACCAAGGCCGAACTTTATTTAGCGGACAAATTTCAAAGGGAGTAACAAAGACCTTTAGCACAGATGTTTCACTAAATCTTAAGGTGGGTAATGCTGGCGGAGTTGATCTCACAGTCAATGGCAAGAAAGTGGACTCAATAGGTAGTGATGGTGAAGTTGTTAGCGTGTCGTATGGAGTAGATTCCTAATCTCTTTAAACAAGGTAAGATCGACCAAATGAAGAGAACCGTTGCAGTTGTCACTCTAGGCTGTGCGCGCAACGAGGTAGATTCCGAAGAACTCGCAGGACGTTTAGCTGCTGATGGTTGGACCTTGGTAGATGATGTTGAATCTGCAGAAGTGGCTCTTGTTAACACATGCGGCTTTATTGAATCAGCTAAAAAAGATTCCATTGACGCACTTCTTGAGGCAAACTCCTTAAAAGGGCACGGAACAACGCGTGCAGTTGTCGCAGTTGGCTGTATGGCCGAGCGGTATGGAAATCTGCTAGCAGAGGAACTACCTGATACAGATGCAATTTTGGGCTTTGACGACTACAAAGATATTTCTGCGCGGTTGCAATCAATAGTTGCGGGTGAATCACACACCTCACACGTTCCACGTGATCGTCGTGCATTGTTGCCTATTGCGCCAGTTGATCGTGCCGATGCCCGTGAAAGTGAAGAGTTTTCTAGAAAGCGCCTAGGCAACGCTCCTTGGGCACCCCTGAAAATCGCATCAGGCTGTGATCGTCGCTGCTCATTTTGTGCAATTCCTTATTTCCGTGGCTCATTCGTTTCAAGGAGACCGACTGACATTATTAAGGAAGCTCGTTGGCTAGCTGATAATGGTGTTACTGAATTGTTTTTGGTCAGTGAAAATACAACCTCGTACGGTAAAGATCTAGGCGACTTACAGTTGATGGAAAAAATATTGCCTGAAATTGCTGGATTGCCAGGGGTTGAGCGAGTTCGCTTATCGTACTTACAGCCTGCAGAGATGCGTCCAACTTTGATTCAAGCAATGATTGCGACAGATAAAACCGCTCCTTACTTTGATCTATCTTTTCAGCACACAAGCCCAACGGTTTTACGCCGTATGCGTAGATTTGGTGATAGCGAAAAATTCTTACATTTGATCAGCCAAATACGTGCGGTATCACCTGAGGCTGGAATTCGTTCAAACTTTATCGTCGGTTTTCCTGGTGAAACCCAGGAAGATTTTGATGACCTTGCAACTTTCATAACCCAGGCACATCTAGACGCGGTAGGCGTCTTTGGATACTCGGATGAAGACAACACTGAGGCTTTAGATCATCCAAACAAGGTAGATGCTGATGTGATTGCTCAACGTGTTGAGACGCTCTCCTCTTTAGCCGATGAGATGGTCTCACTACGTGCTCAGGGGCGCATCGGTGAAACTGTGCGGGTCCTCATAGAAGATGAAGAGCTGCAAGAAGGTCGTGCTGCACATCAAGGCCCTGAAGTAGATGGAACAACCTCATTTATTGGAACCTCTTTCACGGTGGGACAGTATGTTGATGCTGTGGTCATTGATTCAATGGGTGCGGATTTGGTGGCAACTCCACTATGAATCTACCGGCATTTATCACACCCAATTTCATTACGGTAATGCGTTTACTTTTCGTTCCGGTAGGGGCGTATACGCTCTTTAAAAACGGTGGTGATGATCCGACCTGGCAGTACATTTCTTGGTGCGTCTTTTTTGTTTTAGGTTTGTCAGATGTTCTTGACGGAAAGTTGGCCAGAAGTCGAGGGACAATCACTAAGTTTGGTGAATTCCTAGATCCAGTAGCCGATAAATTTATGATTGGAACGGCAATGGTCTCATTGTCGATTCTAGGAAGAATGCCCTGGTGGATTACGGTAGTGATTTTGTTCCGTGAAATTGGAATTACCTTATTCCGACTCTCTGTTATCAAACGGGGAGTAATCCCGGCTAATAAGGGTGGCAAAATCAAGGCAACACTGCAAAACCTTGGTGTTGGCTTCTATGTGTTACCGCTAAGCCCAAGCCTTTACTGGTTTCGTGATGGTTTTATGTATAGTGCGGTGATACTTACTATCGTTACTGGCCTCTACTATGTAAAATCAGCCTTCACGCATAAAGCGTGATGTAAGAAAGGTTCGAGCAGATGGCGTTATCAAATGAAATTATCGGCTTTGCCGCCGAGATTGTTGATCACCTGCGCCAACGTGGAGAGACGATTAGCACTGCAGAGTCCTTAACTGCAGGAGCCGTCAGCTCCGCACTCGTTACTATTTCTGGGGCATCAGATGTATTTGTCGGTGGCACAACTGCCTATCGTGATGAGATAAAGGTTTCTCACCTACATGTTGATCCCGAACTAATTGATAAGTACACAGTTATCAGTGAAGAGGTTGCCATTGCCATGGCAAAGGGTGCGATCACTTCCTTTGGAACAACGTGGGCCATTGGAACTACCGGGGTTGCAGGTCCTAATCCCTTGGATGGTTTTCCCGTGGGCGTCGTATGGGTCGCCATTGAAGGACCGATCAGCCACACGATTGAATTGGCGCTGTCGGGGGATCGCGAATCAGTCCGAAACGCCGCCACATCAAGCGCGATTGCTACCTTTGCGCGTATCCTTAGACATCGTGTCAACAACTAGGAGTCGAAGGGGGTATGACTATGGTTTTAGTTCGTGAAGCAGTTGGCCAAACCCTTCGTTCGGCGCGCACCGCGCAAGGTCGCACATTGCGAGATGTTGCCCGTGATGCTCGCGTTTCCCTTGGTTATTTATCCGAGGTTGAACGTGGACAAAAAGAGGCTTCATCAGAGCTACTCAATGCCATATGTGCCGCACTAGGACTATCACTCTCTGGTGTTTTCAGTGATGTTTCAGCACAGCTCAAGAGCCGTGAGGGCGTAACCCTCACTGTTGTCGATGCCGCTTAGTAAGTACGCGCCACAAGTAGCAACTCATCGCCGCACGCAAGTTGCAATTCTTGAAGCAACAAAGCAATTGTTAGCGAGCACAAGTTTAAAAAAGATGTCTATGATCGAAATTGCAGATGAGTCACAGGTGTCCCGTGCAACTTTATATAACCATTACCGAGATAAAGTCAGTGTTATTGATGCGCTGTGTGAAGCTGAAATGCAACGGCTAGTTCAGATCGCTCAATCTGCCCCAGATGCAACTGCAGCGTTAGAGGGTATGTCAATTGCAGTTTCTCACGATGTAGCATTAAGGGCGATGCGCACCCAAGATCCTGATCTCTTAACTCTGGCCTTAGCCAAGCAGAACCATCAGTTATGGAAAGCTTTTGCTAGTGCAATGCAGCATCTTCTTGGCCTCGACAAGAGCGAGTTAGCGATTCGTTGGTTAATAGGACAGGCCATGCATCCCATTACTCCTGCACAATCTCGCACACAAGCAGAAGCAATAACTGGAATTGCGAATCTCTGATCTTCGCGAGCGCATTATCTTGTCTTTTGGTGATGCGTGGGCGCCTTCATTTTCTGCAGATATCGCACTATCTGAATTAGGTAGCAAAAGCGTCAATGAGGCGTTGGCGGCAGGGTTTGAACCAGATGTTATTTGGAAAGCTGTCTGCAAGGCACATCCTGCCGAGACTGAAAAGCACAGATACTAAGATGCCAATTCATGCACATCGTTTTACTCAAGAGATGAACAACCCTGCACTTGTGCTTGTTCATGGATTAGGTTCTGCTGGCAATATTTGGAACTCATTGATGCCTGAGTTGATTAAGGATTTTACGGTGTATGCGATAGACCTGCCTGGGCATGGGGATGCACCACTTACAGCAGGCGAAGAGCTAGACCCACGCTCACTTGCTCAGTCAATAGTTGATTACATGCTCTCTGACATGGGTGTTGAAAAGATGCATGTAGCAGGGAACTCATTAGGTGGATGGATTGCCCTAGAAATGGCAGCAGTTGCTCCAGACAATGTTGTAAGTGTTACCGCTTTAGCACCAGCTGGTTTATGGCATGAGCAACCACCACGTAAGTTTCCACCCAGTCTTGATGCGAGAATCCTTGCGAAAATATCGCAGCACTTCATGAAGACGGCGTATCGAATTCCAGTACTAAAGGCAATTGGATATAAAAAGATCACACATCTATGGCGTGATTTGAGTTTTGAATCTTGTCGTGATTCTGTTATTGCAATGGCACGATGTAAGGGATACATGCCGGTATGGCATGGTGCTAATGGGCGCAGGTTTGAATCGGTTGTGCCTGAAAAGGTAAACCTTTCTGTAGTTTTTGGAGATGAAGATTTAACGTTGCCAGAAGAGATCGCCCAAGAAAAAAGTGTTGCACCGAAACATTCACGATGGATTGTGGTTGATAACTGCGCACATGTGATCATGTGGAACTATCCAAATTTGACCGTTGATCTGATTAAAAAAACTGCTCTGATAGCTTCATAGAGGCGGGTTAGCAGTACACCTCTAGGACCCACGGTTTTTTCTTACTATCTTGATGTAACTCACATTCAAACTTTTGAGATATCAACGCTTCTAACTCGTAAGGATTGTTTGGCACCTTCGCAGATTTAAGGAGGTGATGAGTTACCTCGCCGCGAGTTTTCTTGGACATGTGAGTAATCACCTTTTTGACACCATCGATTTTAGTAAACACCTTGATCTCAACGGTTATTGCAGCGGGGGATTGCCACACAGCTTGATAGGTAGATGAGCGACAATCAATGATTAACTCTGTCTCAACCCCATCTAGAGATTTGGCCACAAGGGGTGCCATCTTTTTGTTCTTGATCTTCTCTTTGTATGGCTCGATTAAATCCAAGGGGCGCACTACCCCGTACTTGGCCGAGATGATGGCGATTGATTCTGCGCCTCGTGTGCGTTGGGCAGCGGTGAGTTGATCCCAAACCAATGAGGTGTAGAGGACCCCTGTATAAAGGGTGATAGCCGGACCAGGTAGCTCTGATTTCTTCTCAGAGGGTGGCAGCAGGATTAACACTGGCTCAGTATGCCTTTGACGACACGCCTATATCTGTCAGTACCGCCTGATACCTTTCGAACAGATGTTCGGATAAACTTTCCGAGTACAACCAGAGCGGTTCCAACCTCCGCCTGCAGCGTTTCTCCACACCCGTTGGGGAGCCTCTGCAGTCCGTCGTTGGGTCTCCGTACCTTCTGGGCCAGACCAAACGAACTGCATAGCGCAGGACGTTCTATCGAAAGGAATGTACGTGGCTACTGAAAAAAGTAATAAAGCAAACGATGCAGCACAAGACAAAGCCAACGTTGAACGCCACAAGGCGTTAGACACAGCCCTAGCCCAGATCGAACGTCAATTTGGTAAAGGCGCAGTAATGAAGATGTCAGAGCGACAGAACACAGTGATCGAAGTTATTCCA
>Ga0164294_10003033_pt1 | contig 15012 bp, 9 predicted proteins | sample GEODES005metaG_FD_111479 | JGI IMG/M metagenome (GOLD analysis project Ga0164294, IMG submission 111479) | Oligotrophic lake water microbial communities from Sparkling Lake, Wisconsin, USA - GEODES005 metaG | ecosystem: Environmental > Aquatic > Freshwater > Lake | place: USA: Sparkling Lake...
AGCCGATGGCACGAGATCGCTCGCGCCGGCCGACCTTGCCTTGGCCAGCAAGGCGTTCTGCGCTGAAGACGGCGTAAATGCACTTGCAGTCAGGACCGTGACCGGTGGGGCGGCGGATTGCGCGCCGGCGATTCCTTGCGCGAGGGCGGCAAGCGAAAGGGCGGCAAGGGTATGCATCCGTCCCATCGTCAGAACCGATAACGGAGCTGGATGCCGTATTGCGCCGGCTCACCATAGATCGAACTGATGAACCCGGAATTATTGTAGCTGGGGTTGGCGGTTACGCGATATTCCTTGTTCAGGATGTTGGTGCCGTAAAAAGCGATATCGAGCGGAGCACCGCGCACATCCCGCCAGTCGAGCCTTAGATTGAGCAAGCCATAGCCTGCGATCGTGTCGAATGGCTGGGTCTCGGGCGTGACCCGCTCGCTCGATTGATACGTCCAGATCGCAGAGACGCTCAGATCCCCTTCCGACTTGGGCAACGGCAGCGCCACTTCTCCGCTCAGCGTATATTTGTGCTTCGGCACGAACGAGAAGGGCGTGCCGGCCAAGTCGCGGCTCGGCTGCGCGGCGGTCAACGCCTGTGGGATCGCGGGGATCGCGATCGTGTCGTATTTGAGATACTTGGCCGAATTGTACGAATAAGTCGCGCCGAGCGTCAGTCCGTTGACCGGCACCAGTGTACCCTCGAACTCTAGCCCCATCACGCGCGCGCGTTGGGCATTGGTGAGGATGTCCGATCCGGCGATCGCGGCGCGCTGAATGACCTGGATATCGTTGTACCAGGTGTAGAAGGCGGAGATGTTGGTGCGTGCCTTGACGTTGCCCAGCGTCCAATCGCGCTTGAGGCCGATCTCGGCATCGGTCACCTGTTCGGGCCGCACCGAAAACAGCGGATGCTGTTCGCCAAGAAACAGCGAGACGATCGCATTGCTCGCGCCCGATTTGTAGCCGCGCCGGGACACCGCATAGAGGAGCGTCTGGGGATCGGCCTGCCAGTCGAGCCCGAATTGCCACGTGGGTCCGTTGCTTTTGCCGTTGAAGGTCGGCGGAACGCAGTTGGGGTATTTCAGCGTCGGAAAGCCGCCCGCCGCGACCGCTTTGAAGGCGTCATAGGTGCACAGGCCGGCATTGAGGCCGATCACTTGCGCCGCCTGGGCTTGGCTTATCAGCCCGAGCGCGGCCAGCTTGTTGAAGATCTGATAGCTGGCCGGATCCTGATAGGCCTCGATATCGCCGCCGAACTTGTCCCACGTCCACCGAAAGCCGGCAGTCGCGGTTAGATTGGTCGCCAACTTGTACTGCACTTGCGCATAGGCTGCCTTGCTGCGGCCGGTGACATGCGCGCTCGGCTGGAGCCCCAGCGCCGGTACCAAGGGACTCGTCAGCCCCAGCGTGGACCACAAGGGTTGCGGGATAAGCAGCGGGCCACCGCCCAGAATACCCAACGCCTGCATGGGATTGACCGTCCGGAAGGTCAGCGGCGCCGGCGTATTCTGGTCGAGATAGAAGCCCCCGGCCTGCACGCGCACCGTGCCGTCGTCATACCGAACCTGCAGTTCTTCGGTGATCGTGCGCAGATTGTTGTTCCATCCGCCAGGATAGGCGCCGAGCAGATCGGCGATCGGCAATGGCGTGGCGTCGCGGTCATTGGCGCTGGTCGAGCGCGTGCGGGCGTAGCTGAAGATGTTCTTGATCGTCAGCGTCGAGGACGGTCGCCATTCCGTATTGTTGAGGACGAGGAAGTTCTTCGCCTTTTCGAACGTCGGCACGCTCAGCGCTGTCTCGCGCACCCCGCGCGCTTGTTGGGCGAGCAGGTACGGCTGAAGCAGCGCGGCGTAAGGTCGTGCCGGATTGACGGCGAGCAGCACGTTGCCGCCACCATGTTCATCGACATCTTGATAACTGATCGCCGTATAGCTGCTGACGGTGTCGGTCGGATTGAATTGAATGCCGAGACGCAAGCTGAAATTGTTGCGGTTGAGATAGTCGCGCCCCGTCTCGACGTCGGTGACATAGCCATCGCGTTTGTCGAATTGGCCGGCGACCCGCACTGCCAGCACGTCGTCGATGATCGGCACATTGAGCGCGCCCTGACCACTCTTGCGCGCAAGGTTACCCAGCGTGAAATCGACGTAACCTTCGACCCGGTTCATCTTTGGTCGTGCCGGCTCCAACAATACCGCACCGCCGGTCGTATTGCGGCCGAACAAGGTGCCCTGCGGCCCCTTCAAGACCTGGAGCGAGGCGAGATCGTAGAAATTGCCTGGGCCGCTCACCGACGTCGACACTTCGGCGAAATAGCCTACCACGCCGGGGCCGCTACCCGTGCCCGGGCCGCCCGTGCCGCCCATGCCGCGAATGGTATACGTCTCCTGATTGCGCGCGACGTCTCCGACGACCGACAGTGACGGCGTAAAATTTTGGAGGTCGGTGCCGTTGTTGATACCCTTCTCACGCAGCGCGTCCTGAGTGAACGCGGTGACCGCGACCGGCACGCGCTGCGCGCGCTCCTCGGAGCGACGGGCGGTAATGACAATGTCCTCCAGCCCCGACGCATCCTGGGGAGCGGTGGGCGATGCAGCCTCTTCGGCGGGTGCGGCATTTGCACTGGCGGCGGTCGGAACCGGCCGCGAGACCGCGACCGCGCCGGAGGGGTCGCTGTGCATGACGAGACCGGAATTCGCCAGAATGGCGCGAAGTGCGGCGTTTGCATCCATCTGGCCCCGAACGCCTGGCGACCGCAGTCCCTGAATCTCTTCACTGCGGTACAAAACGTGCCGCCGCGACTGACGTGACCAGGCGTCAAGCGCCGCCTTCATGCTGCCGGCTTCCACGCGAAAGCTGCGGAGTTCCGTTTGAGCAGCGGCAGGCGCCGACATGGCAACGGCCGACGTCGAGATCGCTAGCGCGAGTGCAAACTTGCCCGTCATCCTCTTCCCCCTTTTGTATCGCATCCGGTCGTTTCGACCGTTCAGCGATCACGACGAGGGTCAGACCGAAACCCCTAACGCGATCACGAAATAATTGTGATCGTATCGCCGTCGACGGCAACGCGCAGGCCGAACCCCGTTCGCAACAATCGGGCGAAGGCGTCGATATCACGCGCGACGAACGACCCGCCGATCCTGATCGCCCCAGTCCGCGGATCGGCAATCCGGATTTGACGTTTGTTATAGCGATTGAATTCGCGAGCCGCGTCGCTGAGCGTCACTTGGTCGAACGTCAGAATGCCTTCTCGCCACGACAGGGAATCTTCGACCCATTGATCCGATCGCTTGGCGAGCAGGATCGACGTGCCGCGCGCAACCGCGACATCTCCCGCAGAAATGACCGCCGCGCGCTGATCGTCACTCGCAGCACTATCCTCAACACGAACGCGACCATGCTCGACGGTAACGATCGTGGTGTCGCCATCACGGCGAATGGAAAACCTGGTGCCAAGGACGGTCACCTTGCGGTCACCCGCGAATACGGTGAATGGACGCCGCTGGTCATGGGATACGTCGAAAAACGCCTCGCCGCGATCGAGCCAGACTTGACGATCTCCCCCTGCGACCGATGCGCGGACGGCGCTTCCGGTATTGAGCGTGATACGACTGCCGTCGACCAGATCGACCCGCTTCAGCGCCCCCACGCTGGTTGCTGCCTGGACAAGCTCAGGCGATTGGCGGTGGCGAACCCAAAGCGCTCCCGCGCCCAACAGGCAAACCAGCAATAATGAAGCAGCGACGGCCATCGCATAAACCATCGGTCGCGGCCGTGGCCTTGGCCGCTGAAGCACCGGGGTGCGCGTTGCCGCCAGGCGCTCGCTCGCTTCCCAGCCGATTTCCAATCGCCAGAAAGCCGCCTTATGCGCCATGCTTTCATCCAGCCATTTCGCAAGCGCGGCCTCGTCGCTTCCCGACCAGTCCGGTTGTTCACGCCGTACGAGCCATCCGGCAGCCGTATGTTCGATGTCCCCGGCGCGCGTCATCGTTTTGCCCTTTGTTCGTGAGGCTTTCGCTGCGGGGAGCGGTCGATGCGGAGTTCGCCGCCATGCATGTAATCGACGAGCGCGCGGAGGCCGAGCGTCAACTGCCGCTCGACGGTGTGCAGCCCGACGCCCAGGCGTTCCGCCGTTTCGCGGATGCTGAGCCCTTCCACCCTACGCAACCGGACGACTTCGCGACATCGCGGCGGCAGTTGTTCCAATCCGGCCAGCGCCCTGCGCAATTCATCACGGGCTTCCGCCTGGTGGTCGGGCGAGCGCGTCCCGTCATCCACCAAAATGCTGTCGAGGTCTGCGATTTGCTCAAAGGACACCACCCGCGCGCGGCGTGCACGGTCGATCAACACGTTTCGGGCAACGGTGAAAACGTAACGGCGCGCCGAAGCGGGCAAGCCGGCGCGCGCGCCCGTCAGGGCCCGCTCGTAGCTTTCCTGCCTTATGTCGATAACGTCGTCACGCTCGCGGCTGTGGCGCGCGATGAATCCCATCAGGTCCCGTTCGAACGGCAGGACCTCTTTGGCGAACCAGGCACGCAGGGCATTGTCATCGACCATCATCAGCCTCGACGTATGAACCCGCAAAAGCCGTAACACGAGAGCGTCCGCGAAAGGACCGTAAGGCCGTCACGGCGGTAAATGGTCTGCCCGTGCGGGCCGAAGCTCGAAGCCCTCCGCAGTCTCTGTTCGAACGGCTGACACAATCACGCTTGAGAGTTACCAACGCCATGGCACGCGTCGCCGAGCGGCACCGTTTTGGGATGGCAGCCGTGCGGCGCGCGTTGGGTTTGAGCTGAATTGTCATTCCCGCAATCACCCCCCTCCACGCAGGAACCGGCACCGCGCAATTTAGCCGCCCGCTGCAGATGCCGGCCGTTCGGATTGTCGCACCACAGCCGGCACAACACGCCGATGCTGCAGTGCTTTGCCTATCGGCCGTACTTTCCGCTAACGTTTCGTGATGGCCAGTTGCGACGCGCATGATGGATGATCGGATAACCTTGGCAGACGTCGCGAGGGTTGCCGGCGTCTCCAAGATCACTGTGTCGCGCGCGTTGAGCGGCAGCGCCCTGGTCAAGCCAGCCGTGCGACAGCATGTCGGCGAGGTAGCCGCCCAAATGGGCTACCGCGTCAACCTTGCGGCACGCGACCTGCGACTGAATCGACGTCGGCGGATCGCGGTGGTCGTCGATTTGACGGCCAGCGACGACCGGCCGCTGTATGATCCCTACCCGCTCGCCCTGCTCGGCGGCATCATGCAGGAATGCGCGTCTGCAGGTTTCGCGGTCGTGCTCACGACCAGCGATCCGAAGATGGACGCCGAAGTCAGGGACACCAATGGCGTGATCGTCCTGGGGCAAGGGGCGGATCACGCCGCCGTGCGCGCGTTCGTCGGCGTGAACTTGCCGCTCACCGTATGGGGTGCGGACGATGGCGTCGAAGCGGAGATCGGCGCGGCGGTGGTGGGAAGCGACAATCGCCAGGGTGGCATGCTGGCCGCAGAACATCTGCAGCGCCGTGGCTGCCGCCGCATGGTCTTTCTGGGCGACACCAACCACGCCGAATTGGCCGACCGTGCGCGCGGCTTTCGTGCTGCGATACAGGAAGGCGCCGCCATCGTCGCCAGCGAAAGCGCTGACTTCACGCGCGAGGGCGGCCGTCGCGCCATGACAGACGTGATCGCGACCGGGACCTCCTTCGACGGCGTATTCGCTGGCAGCGACTTGGTGGCGTTGGGTGCGCTCGATGCACTCAGGGATGCTGGCGCCGCGCTCTCCAACATTGCCATCGTCGGCTATGACGACACGCCGGCCGCCGCTGCCCACGCACCGCGCCTCACGACGATTCGCCAAGATTGGACCGGCGGCGGAAGATTATTGGCGCGCACGTTGTTTTCGCGGCTCGACCCGGCGCGCTTCCCGCCGCCGGAGTCGCGCACATTGCCCGTCCAACTCATCGAACGAGAAACTTAGCAAACTTAGATGATATCGTTATCATTCCACTATTGATAACGATATCATTTGTCGCTAGGGCCCTGGATCGGCACGCGGCCAATTCTGTCATTCGAGCAGAACCAGCCGGCACCGTAGGGAGGGGACAAGATGAAATTGCGACTGTTCTTGCTGACATCGGCGGCGGCGATGCTGACGGCGACACCGGCACTTGCGAACGACGGCCAAGCGGCGCCCCAGACGGCAACGCCGGACGCCAAGAACACGACGCCGCCTGCCGTGGACATGCCAGCCGCGACCGATGCGGATATGCCGCAGGACGATATCGTCGTTACCGGCACGGCCATGTCGAGCGGCCTGAAGCGTCTCGATGCCGGCTTCTCGATCACCACGGTCGACGCCCAGACGATCCAGCGTACCACCCCGCTCAGCACCGCCGACGTGCTGAAGACCGTGCCGGGTACCTATATCGAATCGTCGGGCGGCGTTGCCGGCCTGCGTGTCGGCGTCCGCGGGTTTCCGATGAATGGCGGCGGCCAGTTTTCCACGGTCCAGCTCGACGGCACGACCTTGTTTCCGCCCAACACGCTCGGCTTCATCGAAAGCTTCAGCCTGTTCCGCGTCGACGACACGGTCGAGCGAGTCGAAGTGCTGCGCGGCGGTCCCAGCCCCATCTTCTCGAACGGCCAACCCGGCATCACGCTGAACTTCATTCAGCGCACGGGTAAGGACACGCCGGCCGGCAGCGCGCGCGTGACCGTCGGGGCCGAGGGTCTGTATCGCTTCGACGGGTTCGTCGGCGGAAAGATCGGCGAGGGGTGGTACGCGACGATCGGCGGTTTCTATCGCGTCAGCGACGGCGTCCGCGATCCGCAATACCGCGCCGACAGCGGCGGCCAGATCAGCGCGACGCTGACTCGCCGCTTCGACGACGGGCAAGTGACCGTATGGGGCCGCCGGGTGAAGGATTCGAACATCTTCTTCTCGGGCGCGCCGCTGCTGGTCGGCACCGACGGCAAGCTGGACGTCTATCCCTATTTCGATCAGCGCAAGGACACGCTGTCGGGCGAGGATACGCGGCTGCTCACGTTCGAGACGACGCCCGGCAGCACCCCCGGCACGATCAACCGGGATTTCTCCGACGGGCGCACGATCGACCTGACTCAATTCGGCGGCAGTTTCGATTTCACGCCGGGCGAATGGCGGATCAGCGACCGCATCGGCTACTTGACGGGTACCGCCAACACGCGCGCGATCTTTACCAGCGCGGTGTCGACCACGCTGGGCGCCTATATCGCCGGGCGGATCACCGCCGCCAACGCGACCCCGGGGATCGTCACGGCGGGCGGGCTGGCGACCAGCGGGACGGCGCGCTTCTCGACCTCGGGCACGACAATTACCGACGGCACGCAGCCCGTCATCGTCGCCGGCTTCTGGTCGGTCGACAAGCATATCGAAACGTTCAGCAACGACCTGCGCATCAGCCGCCAGTTCGGCGACCATAGTCTGACGCTGGGTTCGTATTTCGCGACGCACGCCATTTCGGACCTATGGTATCAGGGTAATAACGCCCTGCTCGCGTTCGAAAAGAATGCGCGGCGGATCGACGTGGTGCTGAACAACGGCGCCCAGATCACCAAGAACGGCTTCACCGGCTTCGCGACCAACAATTTCAGCGACAGCTTCAACGGCACCAACATCGCCGGATTCCTGGCCGACGAATGGAAGGTCACCGACACGCTTAGGATTGATGCCGGCATCCGCGTCGAACATTACAAGGTCAGCGGCAGCGTCGGACTGGCGTCGAACGTCAACCTCGATGGCAACGCACTGACCGTCTATAACAACAGCGTGTCGGTGCTGAACGGCCAGACTCGCAGCTACCGATATTCGGGCACCGAGGTGTCCTACACGGCCGGCGCCAATTATTATCTGACGCCGCAGCTGACGACGTTCGTGCGGATCAACTCGGGCTTCCGCTTCCCGACCTTCGACGAAGTATTCGGCGGGTTCCGCACCGTCCAGAAGGTCAAGCAATACGAATGGGGGTTCAAGACGTCGCAACGCTTCCTCGACGCGTCGCTGACCCTGTTCCGCAACGATTTCGTCGGCCAGACCTATTCGCAGCAGGTGGTCGATCCGGTCACCAACGCAATCACAACGGTGATTTCGGTTGCTGGGTCGCGGACCTGGGGTGCGGAACTGGAAGGATCGCTGCGCCCGTTCGACAATTTCGCGATCGATTTCAATGCGACGGCATTCCGCGCGCGGTTCCGCGACATCAATGCCGGCGTCGCGAGCGGCGTCCAGAACGGCTACAAGGTGCCGCGCCAGCCCGACTTCCAGGCGCGGATCAGCCCGGCCTATACGATCCTGTTCAGCGGCGGATCGGCCACCCTGTTCGGCGCCTACACGCATGTCGGGTCGCGTTTTTCCGACATCCAGAATCTGCAAAAGCTGCCGGCCTACGACACGTTTGACCTCGGCGCCTCGATCAAGGTCGACCGGATCGAATTCCAGGTGACGGCCAACAACCTGACCAACACGCTGGCGCTGACCGAAGGCAATGCCCGTATCGTCGGGACGACCGGCGGATCGGTGATCGCGCGATCCAATTTCGGGCGCTCGTTCCAGGCGACGGCGGTCTACCGCTTCTGATATCCTCCCCTGGCACGGGGGTTCGCCCCCGTGCCCCTTTTTGCATGGTACGGAGACGGGCATGAAGCGCAGGCAATTCATCGGCGCGGCGACCGGCGCTGCGTTGGCCCTGACCCCGACCGCACGCGCACTGACGGCCGGGATCGATCGGGGGCGGCGGCGCAACGTCCTGCTCATCGTCAGCGACGATCAAGGCATGGATATGGGGTGCCTGGGCGTCGCGGTGCAGACGCCCAACCTGGACGCGCTGGCGCAGCAGGGTACTCGGTTCGACCATGGCTATGCCGCGGTGTCGTCGTGCAGCTCGAGCCGTGCCGTGATGTACACGGGGCTCTATACGCATCAGAACGGCATGTACGGGTTGGCCCATGCCGCGCACAATCAGGGGCTGCGCGAGGGCATCGAGACGCTGCCCTATTGGATGAAAAAGGCTGGCTATACGACTGCGCTGGTCGGCAAGAAGCACGTCAAACCGGAAAGCGCGTTTCCGTATGACGCCGAACTCGCGCCCGAACGCGCGGGCATCCGCGACGTCGCACTGTTGTCGGACGCGGTCGAGTTGTTCCTGCGCGGGATCGGCGACGCGCCTTTCTTCGTTACCGTCGGCTTCAGCGACCCTCACCGCGCCCCGGTCAATTTCGGCAACGACCGGCCCTGGCCGCGCGTCAAGGATGTCCGGTACGACCCGGCGCAAGTGACGGTGCCGGCGCACTTGCCCGATCTGCCCGCGGTGCGCGCCGACTTGGCGCAATATTACGAATCGCTCAGCCGGCTCGACGACGGCGTCGGGATGATCCGCGCGGCCATCGATCGGTGCGGTCGAGCCGAGGACACGCTGGTCATATTCCTGAGCGACAACGGCCGGCCCTTCCCCGGCGCGAAGACCAACCTCTACGACCCCGGCCTGCATTTGCCGCTGATCGTCCATGCGCCGGGCTTGCGCGGCGGTGCGGTCAGCGATGCGATGGTCAGCTGGATCGACATTGCGCCCACGATTCTCGAATGGGCCGGCGCAGCGGGCCCCGCCTATTCGCTGCCGGGCCGGTCGGTGCTGCCGTTGCTGGGCGAACGCAGCAAGCCGGGCTGGGACACGATCTTCGCCAGCCACGAATTCCACGAAATCGACCAATACTACCCGATGCGCGCGATCCGCACGCGCACGCGCAGCTATATCGAGAACCTGGCGTGGCAATTGCCGTATCCCATTGCCGGCGACGTTGCGTCGTCGGGTAGCTGGCAGGCGATCGCCGCCAACCCGCGCATCCGCATCGGCAAACGCACCCAGGCGGCGTATCGCCAGCGCCCCCAACACGAATTCTACGATCTGGAGCGGGATCCGGACGAGGTGGTCAACCTGGCCACCAATCGTGCGCGGGCGGCAGAGCGCGACGCGCTGGCGGCAAAGCTCACGGCGTTCCGCAAGGCGACCGACGATCCCTGGACCCAAGGGCTGACGCCTCCCGGCAACCGGGAAGGTTGAGCGGCGATGCTGGGCAAGAGTATCAGACGGCTGGTCGCGATCGGCCTGCTGTGCGCCGCCCCGGCGGTCGCGCAGACCGGTTCTTTTTCGACATTGCCGCCATCGAACCAGTTGAGCCGCGCCGCGCTCGACGTGCTCGATCGGATGCGCGCCGCCGCGGCCCCGGCCGCGATCAATGGCGACGTCGCCCGGCAACGGACCTTCTACCAGAAATATAACGACGACCGGCTCGCGGAAATGCGCCGCAGCTTCGTCACGCGCGAACGGCACGAGGTGATGAACGGCGTTCCGGTCGACGTGGTCGACCCGGCGGCGGGCATTCCACGCGCCAACGCCGGACGAGTCCTGATCAACGTGCACGGCGGCGCGTTCATGTGGGGCGCCGGCAGCGGAGCGCTCGTCGAAGCCATCCCGATTGCCGCGACCATGGGCGTGCGCGTCGTGACGGTCGATTATCGCCTGGCGCCGGAACACAAATATCCCGCGGCGTCCGAAGATGTGACCGCCGTGTATCGCGCCCTGCTGAAACGCTATCCGGCGGCCAATATCGGTATCTACGGCTGTTCGGCCGGCGGCGTCATCACGGCGCAGGCGACCGCGTGGATTCGCCGCCAGGGGCTGCCCCGGCCCGGCGCGATCGGCACCTTCTGCGGCACCGGCGCGCCCTATTCGGGCGACAGCCCGTATCTCGCCGGATTGGCCGGCACCGGCACCTTGCTGCCCAACGTCGTGCCGAACCCCTATATGGCCGGTGTGCCGGCGACCGATCCGGTCGCCTATCCGCTGACCGTCGACGCGGGGGTCGGCGCGATGCCGCCGACATTGCTGCTGGCCGGGGGCCGCGACTTTGCGGTCAGCGCGTTGACGCGCGCGCATCGCCGGTTGGCCGTCGCGGGCGTGCCGTCCGAGCTCTACCTGTTCGACGGCTTGCCGCACGCCTTCTTCGTGTGGCCCGACATGCCCGAATCGACCGAAGCCTATCGGCTGATCGCGCGCTTCTTCGACCGCTATCTCGGCAAGCGGTCACGATGAACCGCACCCGTATCATCGTCGCGCTGGCCCTGACCTATGCCGTGCTCGGCATCCTGATGAACAGCGTCGGCGTCGTCATCCTGCAGTCGATCCGCCACTTCGATGCGACCAAGCCGATGGGGTCGACGCTGGAAGCGTGCAAGGATCTGTCGGTCGTCGTCGCCTCGTTCCTGCTGGCGACGCGGATCCCGGCGATCGGCTATCGGCGGTCGCTGATCGGGGTGATGGCGGTGATGGCGGTCGCCTGTGCCGCGGCATCGTTCGCCGATCGCTTCGCAGCGATGCAGATACTGTTCGTGGTGACGGGCCTGAGTTTCGGCGTCGCCAAGGTCGCGACCTATGCGACGATCGGGGTGCTAGCGCGCGATCCGGCCGACCATGCCAGCGTGACCGGGCTGATCGAAGGCGTGTTCATGGTCGGCCTGCTCGCCGGCGTGTGGCTGTTCGGCTGGTTCGTCGGCGGCGACCAGACCGGGCGCGACTGGCTCCACGTCTATCGGCTACTCGCCGCGGCATGTGGCGCGCTGATGTTGCTATGGCTGGCGACGCCGCTTGACGAACGATCGGCCGCGGCGCCCGAGGAGTCGAACACCGCCTGGGCGGACATGGCACGCCTGGCCGTCCTGCCGATGACGGTCGCGATCCTCACGGGGCTGTTCCTCTACGTCCTGATCGAACAGGGCATCGGCACCTGGCTACCGACCTTCAACAACCAGATCCTCCATTTGCCGCCGGCGATGAGCGTACAGATGTCGAGCATCTTCGTCGGCTCGCTGGCGGTTGGCCGGCTAGCGGCCGGGATGGTGTTGCGGCGAGTCGATTGGCTGGTTGTCCTGCTCGGCTGTTTGGCCGGGGTCGCCTTGTTGATCCTCCTGTCGCTGCCATTGGCGAGCGGCGCCGGGCACCACGCCGTATCCGGCTGGCGCGACGCCCCTGCGGCGGCCTACCTCTTCCCGTTGCTCGGCGTATTTCTCGCGCCGATCTATCCCACGCTCTGTTCGGTCGCGCTCAGTGGTCTGCCGCGCCACCGCCATGCCGCGATGATGGGATTGGTCGTCATCTTCTCGGCGCTCGGCGGCACGATCGGATCGTTCCTGACCGGCCTGTTGTTCCAGACGGTCGACGGCGCGGTCGCCTTTTACGCGACGCTGGCACCGGTCGCGCTGATCGCGATCGCCTTGCCGACGATCCGGCGGCGGCAACGGCTGACGCAGGACATCGCGACGGCATGACCCGCGTCGTACCGTCGCCCCCGTCCGAGCTGTACGGCGAGCTGTTCGCCAGCGTGCAGGAGGCCGCGTTGTTCGCGGATTCGAAGACCTTCGCCGACGCCGATCCGCGACGCGATCCCGCCGCGATCCTGGCCGACTGGCGCCGCGATCCGCCGCGCGACCCGGCGGCGATGCGCACGTTCGTCGAAGCCAACTTCACCTTGCCTGACGAAAAGGAGACTGCGGCGCCCGACGGTTTGTCGCTTGCCGCCTATATCGGGTCGCTCTGGTCAGTGTTGACGCGGGAGCCGGTGGCGCCGCCGCCCGGATCGTCGCTCTTGCCGCTGCCATATCGTCATGTCGTGCCCGGCGGACGATTTCGCGAGCTATATTACTGGGACAGCTACTTCACCATGCTGGGCCTTGCCCGGTCGGGACGGCAAGACCTGGTCGAGGACATGGTGGAAGCGTTCGGCAGCCTGCTCGATCGTTTCGGTCGAATTCCCAACGGGACTCGCTCTTACTATCTAGGCCGATCGCATCCGCCCGTTTTCTATCTGATCGCCGGCCTGTCGCGGGACCGGTCGGAGGCGGCCCGGCGGCGTCGGCTCGGCTGGATGATGGCCGAGCATCGTTTCTGGATGGCGGGTGCGGATGCGCTAGCCCCAGGCGAGGACTATGCGCGCGTCGTTCGGTTGCCGGACGGTGCGGTGCTCAACCGTTACTGGGATGACAATGCGCTGCCGCGTGACGAATCCTGGCGGGAGGATGTTGCGCTCGCGCAAAGCACGCCGACCAGAGCCGCTTCCGAATTATGGCGTGACTTGCGCGCTGCGGCCGAGAGCGGTTGGGATTTCAGTTCGCGCTGGCTGGGCGACCGCCGCTCGCTTGCGACGATCCGCACCACGCGTCTCTTGCCCATCGACCTCAACTCGCTGCTCTACGGGCTGGAGGGCGCGGTAAGGGATGAAGCGCAGGCGTTGGGCGAGATCGAGACGGCTGACCGGTTCGCGATGCGCGCGACGGAACGGCGAACCGCCGTCGAGCGCCACCTCTGGAACGAGCGCACAGGGTATTATGCGGACTTCGATCTGGATCTCGGGACTCAGAGCGATCAGCGCACGGCCGCCATGGCATTTGCGCTGTTCACTCGCCTGTCAGACCCATTGCGGGCGGCAAAGACCGCGCGCGCGTTATCGGCGCTCGTCGCGCCGGGCGGCCTGCTCACGACGCTCGATCACACCGGGCAGCAATGGGACGCGCCAAACGGGTGGGCGCCGCTGCAATGGATTGCGATCAGCGGGCTCGAAAATTACGGCGAGTCAGCTCTGGCAGACACGATCTCGCGCCACTGGCTGGAAACGGTGACCGACCAGTATCTCAAGAGCAGCCAATGCTTGGAAAAGTACGACATGCAGCACGGCGGTGCCGGTGGCGGCGGTGAATATGTGTCGGAGGTCGGGTTTGGCTGGACCAACGGGGTCACACTCGAAATCTTGGGCAGGCTGCCGCCGGAAGCGGACCAGGAGGCAAGTGCCCGCTGGGCAACCAACGCGTAGAGGTAGATCGATCGCATTTGAAACGGACGTCGGTCCGTTTTGAAGCGGCAGCGTGCGGCGGTCAGGCACAAGGCCGCCGGGTCGGCCCTGACCCGGCGGCTCGTGCCGACCGTCAGTCTTGAGGCAACATCGCCCTCTCCCTCTCCGCACGTCGTCGCAGGCAATTGTGGCGCACGCGCGACCGGTCAATCGGTGCCGAGCGGTCGCAGCGGCGTCGGCCTGTTTTCCGGCAGCGGCGGTACCGTGCGCAGCACCAGCGCGATCGCCAGCGCGATCACGCCCAGCACGCCGCAGAACCATGCGACGCCCGGCCAGCCCCCGTGCGTCCAGCCGATCCCGCCGACCGACCCCAGCACGCTCGACCCGGCGTAATAGAAGAACAGATACAGCGCCGCCGCGGACCCGCGCCGCCCCAGCGCGCGCCGGCCGACCCAGGCGCTGGCGATCGAATGCGCGCCGAAAAAGCCGATCGTCGTCACCCCGATCCCGGCGATCACCAGCCACAACGAGCTGGCCGCCGTCAGCGCGACGCCGACGATCGTCACCGCCACCGGCACCCAGAACAGATGCCGCCGCCCCACGCGCCCGGCCGCGGCGCCGAACCACGCCGAACTCGCCGAGCCGAGCAGATAGAGCAGGAAGATCGCACCGACCGCGGCATGGCTCAGCCCATAAGGCGCCGCCATCAGCCGGAAACCGACGTAATTGTAGATGCTGACGAACAGCCCCATCAGCACGAACGCTTCGGCGAACAACATCGGCATCGCCCCGTCGCGAAAGCAATCGAGGAACCGGCGCGCGACCGCCGCGGGTGACTGCACCGCCGGCACGAAATGACGCGACGGCGGCGCAAGCCGCCGGAACGCCTCCGCCACGGCCAGCCCGGCGATCCCGACCATCGCCACCGCGCCGCGCCAGCCGGCCCCGTCGGTCAACAGGCTGACCCCCAGCCGCCCCGCCATCCCGCCGATCGCGCTGCCCGCGATATACAACCCCATCGCCGAGCCGACCGCCGCCTGGTCGACCTCTTCGGCGACATAGGCCATCGCCACCGCCGGCACGCCCGCCAGCGCGACACCGGTCGCAAAGCGCAACGCCAGGAACGCCGGCCAGCCCGGTGCCGCCGCGGC
>Ga0164294_10003034_pt1 | contig 15011 bp, 6 predicted proteins | sample GEODES005metaG_FD_111479 | JGI IMG/M metagenome (GOLD analysis project Ga0164294, IMG submission 111479) | Oligotrophic lake water microbial communities from Sparkling Lake, Wisconsin, USA - GEODES005 metaG | ecosystem: Environmental > Aquatic > Freshwater > Lake | place: USA: Sparkling Lake...
TGACAAAGCCGTACTCATTCTCAACTATGAGAAGTTTAGAGTAGACACAGAAGAACTGAAGAACATAATCGGAGGCAAGCGCGTCTTTATCATTTGGGATGAGATGCCAACTAAACTAAAAACCAGATCATCTCAAAATTATAAAGGTGTAGTTGAGTGTCTTTATACGACACCACCCCCGCAAGTATCGAAAGATAAAGAGCGGGCTGAGCTACGGCAATACATGCTGTCGGCAACACCAATTGAAAACAATCCAGAAGATTTTTTCAACTGCATTAGGATTATTGACCCAGATATTTACGGAACAGTCAAAGAGTTTCGTAACGAATACGTCGCAAGGTATGATTATTTTGATCGCAATAAACCAGCGGCATGGCATAACCTAGACAAAATGGGACTTAAGGCTTCTCACATTGTTCATCAGGTAGATAAACACGATCAAGACATTGCAAAGATGTTTCCTAATGTTATATCTGAGCCGTATTTCATTGATTGGAATGACAAGCAGCGCAGTCTTTATGATTCAGTGCGTAAAGAAGCTCGCAAGGTAGATCCAGACGATGTAAACATTCTTGCAATAATTACAATACTTCAAATGATTTGCAACATGCCATCGATGGTTTTAAATTCTGCTGCTGCATTTGAAGCATTTGAAGCAGCGGTGCAAGAGGCATTTGATTTGGGCGCTAGTGCGCCTGACAAGTCAGGATCAGAGGTTGCAGCCAAGTTAATGGATGCCATTCAACCTGAAAAATTTACCAATGACGGTCATGCCAAGTTAGAGGTACTTAAATCTCTCATTACAGAAGCGCATCCCGATGAAAAGATAACTGTGTTCTCTGCATTCAATAATGGATTAATGCCAGACCTGCGCAAGTACTTTGACGAGTGGGGCGTATCTCATGTTTACTATGGCGGCACAGCAAAACAAAGGCAGGATGCAGAGGACGCATTTAAAACCGATCCAAATATTCAAGTGTTCTTGTCTTCGGATGCAGGATCGGATTCAATTAACCTTGAGGTTGGCTCTGTATGCATTCATTACGACTTGCCATGGAAATGGTCTACATACACTCAGCGGGAAAACCGGATTCACCGAGTTACATCTAACTTTGAAACCGTCAGGTTTTACACACTGCTAATGGCAAACTCAGTAGAAGACAGAAAACTTAAGGTCGTTCTTGACAAAATGGGATATCATGATGCCATCTTTAAGGGGGCTATTGCCGATCAAGCAATTAGCCAAAGGATGAGCAAAAAAGACTTTATGTATATTCTTGAAGGCTAAGGTTGATACAAGTAGATAGTTTTGTACGCCCGTACATGACGCTGATACTGATCAATTGCAGTCAAAGTAGCAGTAAGGCAATTGCTTCCACTTACTACCGAAACAAGGCCGGGATCATAAATATGATAAACAGATCCATCATCGGGCGAAACCAAAGGGCTTGTTATAAGAGATGAATATCCGTCTCCAAAACTCCATTTATGCTGAATGATTTTATTGTTTGATGGTAAATTAGCAAAATTTGGAGTAAACTTGATTGATATTCCAACCGGTATTAATTTTGCCGCAGGACCATGGTTAGAAAAAGTCTTAGTTCCTGAACTACTCGTGGGAGTTCTATCAACGATAGTTTGACCAGTCCACGTTAAAGTGTAATCATCTAATTGCGATCCATCTCTTCTGGCAATGGAAAAACCGATTGATGGAGAATAAATATCAATTGTATTAATTATTGAACTCATGACACGCTATCTTTCCAAATAAAATTACCGGGCGTTGCGTATTTAGGTTGAACGTCAAAAAGGTGAATTGTAACAAATTGATTTAATGCCTGAGCGCGAACTTGTAATTCAGTATCAGATTTTGCAAACATCATGCCGTCATTGCTATTCATTGTGTCTGTGAATTGATTAACTGGTATTAAATTAACAAAGCGGTTATTAACCCAGTCTCGATCTCCAATTTCCCAACCGCCATCTATAAATGCGCGACCCTGCCAGTTAATAGCTCGTTGTTTAACAGAAACTTTTTTAATACTCCAAGCACTACTATTGTTGTAACCATCTTCAACAATGACTAGACTGTAATTACCCGGTAAAATTGAATCGTTGTAAGCGGTTAATTTAATTGATTGCCATTGACCCAATGTAAAAGAAGGCACATTTAATTCAAATAATTTATTGCGATTGTTATCATATAAAAATGCAGCAATTTGATTATCTGTAGATGAAAAATTAAGATCAAAAGTTATATAAATATCTTCAAAATTTTCAATTTTAAATTTATTAGTTTCTATGCCTTGCCAAGCACTCGTATTAGCGTCACTAATGGTGTAAATTTTAACTGGTTTTTTGTTAAAAGTATCTGTATTGTCAACTTTTGCTGAAAGTGCGCCAGTATTTGTTGTCCATTGATTTGATTTAAGATCTTCTGTGATTAATTCTTTCTCATCAGTTTGATTAGAAAAAATTTGAGCGCCTTTAACAGGTGTTATACTATTCATAATGCTAGATTTATATTCACCATAAATCATACGATTTGATCGTATGCTTTGAATTTGAGTTTGACCATCTTTTAGGTCTGCCGACCATCCAAATAATCCACGATTACTATGAAAAAATGTACTTTCAATAGTATTAGTAGTGTAAATTAATTTTAATGCATTATTTTTTAATTCAAATAATTTGCACTCTATTGTATTATCAATTACAGTTGCTTTAAAAACAAGAATTTTATTGCCTTGCCAATAAGACAATTGATTGGTAATGTTAAATGTAAATATAGATTCTAATTCGTCCGTTATATTAATTTTAAATTTTAAATTACTGCTGTCTTTGTACCATTGAAGATGAGTTGCCAAATAAGAAATGTTCTTTGTAGTAATTTTTTGAATTTGAGATTGAAGTTGACCGACTGCACTGGCTGCACTACTTGGATTTTCTTGATATGTACCTGATAATGGAGATGGCAAAGATAAAGTTGCAAATGTACCCGGAATAGCGCTCAAATTAACTTGAGTTTTTCCACTTGAGTTTTCTAAATTGCTTGCGTTTATTTGATATTTTCCCGATAATGGAGATGGCAACGTCAAGCTTGCTTTGTTCCCCGGAATTTTACTTAAGTCACCTTGAGTTATTTGAATATCATTTGGAACCACATCATGAACATTAGATAAATAATTTAAATCTCTTTGTAATTTAGTGTTTAATTCTAATTGAGTTACTGGTCTATCGCTATTTCTAAAATAAAAAGAAAATACATTTGGTTCAACGTTGGTTGAATTATTACCAGTAGATGCTCCAGTGTTAATAATTGCGTAAACGGATCCATTTAAAATTTTAGGATCATTATCTGATGTATCACCCTGATCATCAAAGGTTTTATACAGCAGTGGCCACCTTGATGGTAAATTGCTACCAGTTACGTTAATTGGATAATTAAAATTATAATAAACGACGCTTTCACCTACAGCGTGATTTTTTAAAGCTTCCAGTGATCCGTATACATTTGATCCGCTGGTATTAATTCCATAATTACTATTATATACTCCGCGAGTAATTCCAGTTAATGTATTAGAACTACCTTTTCCGGTGTAACTAATGTATTCAGTATTACTTACTAATATTATTCCACTGGTAGGAAAACTAGAAGTGTCTGCAAGAGTAATCGAAGTTGGTGCAGCATTGTTAATTGCGCTTCCTAATGTGCTAGAGATAAGCGCTCCATTGGGCGGGACAGTTTTAACTACAACTTTTTCAAGTGTGTTAATATCAAGTGGGGCGTATTTCCAATCTGATGAAACGCAACGCACCCCCGCACAAGAAAAGGTGCCAGTGCCGCTTGACAATTTAATTGTAAATTTGACACCTGTTATTAAACCTTTATTTGTATTAGTTAAATTTAATACATTAGTTAATAAACTTAAAGGTATTCTAAATTCAACATTGTTATTAGGAGAGTCGTTAGTATAAGTTGTTCCTACTGCATCAAAAGCAATTGTATTCGTTTGATTTACATCAAATCCACTAGCGGTAGTATCAGTGGTTAATGATATAGAAGAGGTGGTTTTGTTAATAGTACTGGGAACATTTGGCAAAGAAACAAGAATATAATCGGTTGGTTGATACGCATTAATATCAATTGGATCATTTTTAGAATAAACACTTTTAGATGTGTCACTACAACTAAACTGTAATTGCCTCCAGTTTCCTGTAGTAGAAATTGTGTCTGGATTTGAGATGCTCCAAGTTTCTCCGGCCTTAACCAAAATTTGAGCATTAATATTATCCATAGACACGGTTGCCAATTGCGTCATTGTTTTAGATGACAAATCAACAATGTATGGATTTTTATAAACGGCTGAATAAAAAGATTTTAAATCAGTATGTTTTTGACTAAGCAGGTTAAGTCTTTGATAATCATCATACGTGCCATAATTTGACCACCGACCCAATGAATCATCAAAATAATCAGAGATAATTTCTTGTTGATTTGCTTTAGCAGCATCGTATGTAATGTAACTCATGAAACGGACCACCCATCAGCAGACGAAGTAAAATCAGAATGGGCGTAATTTTTATTATCGCCCGGAACAAATTTATAAAGATTCTGATCACTAATTATGGTGTGGTTATTGCGTTCAAATCTAATCTCTTTAATTTTAACAAAATAAGCTTTATTGTTTTCAAATTTGGCATAAGCCTCCATGTAGGCGTGTCTACAAGTTGGATAAAAATACATTGTTGGCATACTTTTTTCTAAAAGCAAATGGTTGCGATCTGTATGAGAAACAGTTGTTGTATCTGCTCGCGCAGAAGAAAGGCGTTCAACTGAGTAATTAAAATACTCTTCAATTGATTTTAAGTTAGCTGCTTTGCCAACTACTCCATCTAATCTAGCATTGTAACCCGGATGTTTTTGAAATTGATCAAAGGCGGCTTTAATGTTAGTCAAACTAGTTAAATCGTAATCTTGCAATTCGACAGTTGCATTTTTTAAAAGATTGGTAACGATGTTGTTTTGACTGTTAGTGTTCTCAATTACAACTGGGTTACTAGTACTATTTATAATGTCACCCTTGTAATAATTAAAAGCCAAATTTAACAAGTCGTATTTAAGATTTGTTTGACCGGCAATAAATGGATCTTCTGTTTTGTTATATTGCATATCATAAATTGATAAAAAGTAATTAACAACCCAACTAGGATATTTATAATAATAAATGGGTTTAGCATTTTTGCCGGGATTATAATACTCCGCCTGCAAAGAAGAAAATTCTATTTTGATGTACTTAGCAGTAATGGGGTTAGGTAAGATGTAACTTTGGCGAGTGTTTGCTTTGAAAGTTTTAGGAACGTGATGCCACAAAAGATTATTCCAAGAATCAGTATCCGTTCCCGGACCATTACCATCAGTTGAATAATAAACATTAAAATGAACGCCGGGAGAAGCTGAATTAAGATAAACGGCATCAACTACAGCAGAGTCGCCGGTAGCATCAGAAACATCAAAGTAAAGACTTTCCACTCCATACTTTGATGGATTAGGTTTAGAAGACCAGAAATTATCATCGCCAGCTAATAACCCTTCAACACTGTAATTAGAAACAACGGACCTGAATTTATTAGATAAAAAGTCGGTGCCTTCGTTTGCTACTGCCGCAAGCACTCTTATCATTGCTGATGATGTAGCACCATTCACAAGCGCAGTGTTATCCGCCTTATAAGCTGTCGCGTTACTTGGCAATGCACTAGGCGTATTATAATAAATTTTATTAATGCCTGCGCCCTCAATAACAATTTTAAATTTTTGCCCGACCCAATTATCAGATATTTCAACTGGTTTAAATTTTATGTCTAGCCATTGATCACCTGTAGTTGAAACAGTTGTCTCTCCCTCAACAACGCCAACCCAACCAACTTCAGAATCATATTTTGCATCAACTGCAAGGGGTTCTTTGTAATAAGCTTCGCCTTCATCAAAAGATATATTTGAATGAATGATCTCAGTTATTGTTCTTTTAGTAGTTGGTGCCCAAATTTGAATTGGCGGCTCTTCGAAAGGCCCCTTTTGATAAGATGTTTGATTTTTTAAATGCAAATAACCTTTATAGCCTTTTCGAACTCCTTTTTTACCTTTTTGACCATGTACATACGCTTGATATTCATCTTTAGTATATTGTTGAATTACATTAAGATTTATAATCATTTTATTTTTTTTAAAATGTACATTTTTAACTGTATATTCACTATAAATAACGTAATATTTTTCTTTTAAAAATTCATATTGAAGTACAAGAAAACTATTTTTTGGTATTTTAAATTTTTTGTCGTAAACAAAAGTTGCATGCCACCAAGCTATATTTGATAAATCATCATAATTTACCAATTTCCATTTAGAACTAATGAAATTTTCGTTTAATAAAGTTCCAATTTTGATATAAGGAACACCATCGTTTTTTAAATACTTTGCGCTGCGAGGCGGCCTAGCAATTTTTGCAACGGTTGTAGATTGATTTTCCGAAGTTGTATTAGCAACCCTAAATGTGGTTGTAGAAGGAACATCAGTAATAAGAAATGGGCCATTAAATCCTGTAGTTGTAAATCCATCAATGTTTACATAATCTCCAACTTCTAGTTGATGCGCAGTAAGAGTGGTGTAAGTAACTTTGGTCCCATTATCACTACTTACCGCATAGGTGATATCAATAGAGGTTAAATATCTAGGGTTTAAAGATTTGTCATATCTATAAATACGATATTTGACTTTGCTATTAGCTGTAGCATTAAGATAAACTTGTGCGCCGGTTAAGTCAGGAGTTTTATCAACTCTGGTATAATCATTTGGCAGATAAAATTCTTGTTCAATGTACTTTTCTGTTGTGTAAGCAGATTTTTTATTTTGTTCTACAACAATACCGCTAAGGTTTTTAGTTATATCATTAGCTGTTTCGGCAAGAGGACATACGGCAACATGCGCACCGCCCTTTATGTATAATTTTGAACTTCCCGTTCTGTCTGCCATTAGACGATATTCCTTCCAACCCTAAGGTTTTTAACAACAATGGGCCATGGGCTAGCCTCAGCAGGATTTTTAGATGTATCAACAAGAAATTTTTCTTGATTTAAATAAACATCGGTATTTCTTGTAAATTTAATTTTTACAAATCTGCCAAAAACCATATCAAATGTAAAAGCTGAGATGCCCCATTTGTTTAAACTAGTTCCTTGATAATCTAATAATGTATGATTTGGATAAAGTGGATCAAACACAACTGGTTGATAAGTCCAAACGTTTTTAACTACCTTGGCCTTAATTATATTTGCTGTTTGAGACGGATTGGCAATATTTCCTTGTACAGTAAATGATGATGTAGTTGGAGTACTTTTAATGGTAAATGTTCCATTGTAACAAGTTGCTCCGCTAACTTCTGTAATAGTAACAGAATCACCAGTTTGCAAATTATGAGCGCTTACAAATGTGTATGTATAAGTTGTGCTTCCTGCTTCACTACCACAGGTAATTGAAGAAAGATTGGGCAAAGATGTGTCTTGAATGTCATCCGCATATGAAATTTCAATATCAATGGGGGCATTAAGTATTTCAAATATCAAAAAATTTACACTCTGAGTACTGCCTAAATCAATTATTAAATAATCTTCGCCAGAAGTTTTTAATTCCGACATCCAAAACTTATCGCGCTGATAAGTAACCGTTGGAACATTATTAAGACTCAAATAATCAATTGGATATTCATGATTAACAAAACTTGTGTTCGTATTTGCGTTTTGACGAGTAACAGAAATCGGTTCAGGGTAATCTGCTAATGCTTGATTGGCAGACCAGATGCCGCTATTAGAAAGGTTTTTTAAAGCAGAAAATTTAGTAATTAATGCCGAGTTGTTATTTAAACTTCCAACGGCATATGACGAAGCAGTAACAGAATTTGGTTTATAAAATCCTTGATAGTGTTGCTGAAAGTCGTTATGATTTCTAGGAGCTTCTTTCTCAACATCCGCTTCAACCCAATAGACCGAATTAAAATCATTGCCAGATTGAGTCGGCCAATTAATATTACTATTTCCTGTAACAAATTTAGTAACTTGATAAAATTCGCTACTAGCGGAGGCTGATTTAATATCTATGGGATAAGAATCTGCCTGTCCTAAACTTGTATTTAAAACAGTATTCATTGGCTTAAGATTTTCAACGGCATCACGAAGTAGGCGCATAGTTTGCGCATCAACCTCTTTAAGATTTTCAGCGTTAGCAAAAACGTTTAATACTTCAGCGGTGCTATCTGATTTTAACTCTGAAGGAGCGGGGTCATTAGGAATAACTGTAAACTCTTCAGTGTTATAATATCCATTCCTATTTGCATTAATATTAAAATTATAATTTAATATTTGATCTGTATGTTGATTAAAAATATGTTGATAATTTTCAATAATTCTTGTATTGTAACCGAGTGCTGATTTAGCGGCTAATCTCATTCCCTCAACTGTTGGTCCTAGCCTTGCAGCATGAAAATAATCAATCGCTCTTTGCCTATATGCTTCATCAAGAGATTTAATCAAAGCCCAAGAGTCGGCGTCAAGAACATTTTTTGAACTTTCTAAGTACGATTCATCAAAATTTCTTGCAAATCTAAATGGGTTGCCGTACAATTTGTCAAGTTGATCAAAATTAAATCCGTGTTCTTCTAACTGAAGTCGTGCATAAAAGTAATTTAATTTTAAAAAACTAACGCCAGCGGGACCAATTAAGGTATATAAAAATTTGTAAAGTCTAGAATCGGGCGAGGTGTTAAAAACTTCTTCAGGGAAGTTGTCTAGGTAGCTAACAATATTACCAGAGCTAGTTAATGCTTCAATTAAATACTGTTCGTCTACTAAGGCGTCATAGGTTGGTCTACTCATAATATGTTATTCCAAGTGTTTTGAGATTTGACCCTAATAGTCATAACTGATGATATGTCGGTAACTCCGTTTGATAACACCCCTTCCGGAAGAGCAACAAGTTCGTTATCACCAATTTGAAAATCTTCATTGTACGCGCCAAAACCAGTGTTAATGTTTATACCCACAATTGCCAATTTATCCTTGGCAGTTTTATTATTATATGTAATTGTAATTGGATGGTTGAATGATGGAGAAACAGTAAAATTGGCAACACTTGATGCAGTAACTAATGAATAATTACTGTTAAGTTTAGCCGTAAGTGCAATTTTATTTACAGTATCAGCAACCCAAAATGCTGTACTAGTAGAGGGATCTTTTCCAAGGTTGTTATCAACAAGTGATTTATAATATTTATCTCCATATAACACGATGTCATTCATTGAATAACTAAAATCTTTTGAATAGAATTGAACTTGAAAATCATCAAATTCAATAACTTCTGGTTCATTTTGACCGTATTGAATTTGAAAATTACTTACAACATAATTTTGATTTAAATCGGTTAACGCCTTGTTAATTGTCGGCGGTAATCCGGGGGTTAAAGCAATAGAACCATTATCAATGTATGAAAGTTCATCGTAAACTTCATCTAGTAAAAGACTTCCGCTGGTCCATGAATTAGATGTATTACGATAAATTCTGTAACCGGTTGCCCCATCAACAATATTCCAAGTTAATTTAATTGAGCTATTGATTAACGCTGGGGTTACGGTAGTAAAGGTTGATGCAGTAGTTTCGCCGTGTCCATTAATCGCGGTAATTTTATAATAATAAGCTATATTTGATAAACCAGTTCCGCTCGCATTTACGCCGTAATCGCTTGCAACCAAATTGGTTGGAGCGCTGAGCGCAGTTGAACTTTGTTTTGGCAGATACGGAAGATAAAGTTGATATTGTGTTGCAGTAATGCCGTCTCCAATGTTAACTAAATCAAGTACTGGTTTACTAATTGGATCGCCGTACTTATTAGTTTCAACTAACCTAACCCGTGAATTATCAGTGTCATCTTGTTCCCTGTTAAGTTGCTCTAATACATCTTTGGACCAACGTACATTATCCACTCCACCAACATTGTGAATGGTTTGAATAATGTCTGACAATTGAATTTCGTTTCCAAAATAAACATTGTCAAAATATCTAGTTAAAGCAAGTCGAATTGATTCGTTAACAGATGCCTTGTTAGCTCCAATTGAATACATTATAGTAATGTCGGGTTTAAAATACCTGACCATGGCTTTGTGAGCAAGAACATCGGTGGTCACCTGTTTATTGGTTTCTAGTAAGGATTGAAGCGTGACAATATTGCTATCGTATTGATAATTGTTAATATCAATAGATGGATTAATAGTTGTTAACAACAATGCAATAGTAGAATCGGCTACATGCGAATTTACGTAACTGCCATTAGACGCCCTCTCTTGAATTTGAAGTAGCGAGCTTGGTTTATTTGGAGGCAAAGAATATTTGATTTGCTCTGAATCTATGAGAAGGTAATCATTGTTAGGAAATTGTTTTGTTGTAGTTGATGCAACTTCCATTAAAACGCTTACTGTTGCGCCAGAGGCAGTGATGGCAGCAGCGGTAGTTCCAAATTGCCCCCTACCGGTGACGGTAAATGTATTTGACGCCTTTGCACTGTAACTAATAATTTCACTGCCAATTAAAATATATCCTGAGGCTGGAAATGGATCAGTTGAAGTAACTTTGATTGCAGTTGAGTTAGTAGCTGCTATGGTAACCAAAGTCACTTTGCCCGTATTAGCATCTCCGGTCAAAGTTCCAGTTATACTGTATTTAATTGTACTACCAGTGGTTCCGCTAGTACAAACCGCTGAAGTTAAATTAAGTGCTGTACTTCCTGTAATTCCACTAATACTAATTGTGTCGCCAACATTTAAATTATGAGCGGCTGAGGTTGTTAATGTGGCGATGCCGCCCGTTGCTGATGAGGTTGATATTGATATTTGATTGCTGGAATTTGAAGCGTTAGTAGTTGTTGATACGGCGGAAGAGTTTGGCAATTCGGTTGCCAATGTAGCCATTGATAGAGAGCTATTATTAATATATGGACCTGTGTATGGGCCGCCGCTAGTATCTCCTGAACCAACAGAAGGAATGGTCGCAGACCACTCAATGCCATTTCTTGCCCTTATTGTTCCATTCAAATCTGTAATTTCTTCTACTAACCAGTAATGCTCATCTTTGTTAAAAGTTCCGTTACTTAAACTAATTTGATTTGGCAAATCAATAACTGGTTGATGATACAATGGGGTAAATATGTTGTTTTTAATAGGTCGCCTGCCCGGTTCACCCATTCTTCTATAATTATCAATGTAAAATGCGCTAGTTGTATCATCAGTAAATTTAAATGTTGGAACGGAGCTTCCGGGGCGAGGGATGGTTACATTAGCAACCGTTGCGTCTTCTCCATTAACATAAACATCGACACAATTTAAAATGTTTCGATCATAATCGTTGCGAGAGGCAGTAGACATATAAGAGTGTTCAAACAAAAGAACGTCGCCCGGAGCAATCGCATTACTTGGACGAGTGTTAACATTACCTATGTAAACATTAGTAAATGTTACATTGGGTTGATATAGTACTGGAGACGCAGTTGAAGTAGGATCAATCGTTCCAATATAACGAGCAGCGTCACCTTTGTTTTTATCTTTAGGTAAAATGTTTAAAAAGTAATCATAGCCGGAAGTGTAGTAAATTGGCGACAAGCCTGAATCATTAGCAATAAAATATGGCAAATTGTCATAAATGTGCTTTGAATTATTATTGTTTGATAAATTAGTTGTAAATTGATGAATTTTATCAGATGGTCCATTGCCCCCCGATGTTGCATCAGAAACACTGGGGACTTGAATGTATTCACTATATTTAGAAATTGGACCAACAACGTTTGCTTTTTTTGATTTAGTTGAAAGCGCAAGTGATAAGAATTGATCTTTGGTGCCAGCAAGATTTCTGAAAGGACCGGCAGTAGTAAACCTTGCTTTAAGTTCAGTGTCTGATTCGCTATCTGCTCCGCCAGTAATTGGGTATTCGTTATTTACCGCAGTAATGCCGTAAATTGGCGCTCCAACTGTTTCCGTAATGGTATTAGCGGCAACATTACCAATGGTTCCACCTTGAATGGCTTCAATAGGAGCAATGACCTCAGTGGTCCCGGCCTGCAATGTTACAGTTGTGGTAGTTCTAAATACTACACTTGTATTTCCGTCGCCACCATCAGGAGTAAAAATTGTGGTACCAGATCGAATAATTACTGGATTTGTTGTAGTGGTTTCTCTTGAAAACGTTACATAACCCGTTGCGCGGTTACCAGCTTGACGACCAAACCCAAGGATAGCCAACATGTTGTCAAGATCTGATCCAAATTTTGCATCAATATCAAATGCCCCATTTAACACATTAAGATCAACTTGAGCGTCGGCTATTGCCTGCGCAACGGTATCAATAATTCTTCGCTCTGGAGTTCCCGTTTCAGCAGACATAGAGGGATCGAGCGCCCTCAATTGAGTAATCATACTTTGTGAAATTTGATTTTGTGTAGCCATATTATAAGGAAAGTGATAGTTTTATTGGATAAGCTTCGGGGTTTGCTTTTGCAGTTGTAAAATTAATTTCAACATTTGCAGCAGTTAAATTTTGTTCTAATTTAGTAATTTGAAAATCCATTACTACTTCTCTGGCAGTCAAAGTTGCTTTACCAAATGACATTTTATCTACTTTTGCCCTTGATAATTGACGAGCTTTATAACGATTTACAACTGCTGCTATTTCTGTTTCAATTTGTAAATGTAAATCGTCTAACGAATTTGGCGTAGTTCCTATGATTTTGTTTTCTAAACTACTGCCATAATTTTCATTAAATCGATTAGATCCTCTTTTTTCAAGTAATTCGCATTTAATGTCCTGCATTAATTTTTGTTCATTGGCAACTTTGGCAAGACCCTTGCTGCCAAGGGCTAAATCACCATCTTCTGTTAATCCTATACTCCAAGTCATATCTATATATTAACTGTGCGCATTTGACATATGTGAAGCGTTAGGTTCTAAGGGCTATCAAAGGGGCTAAACCGGCATTTGCTGATCCAGACGTAATTGAAGAAGGAATTACAAATTGACCGCCGTAGCTCCAATTTTCGGCAGTTGTAATAGTTGCACCAAATAAATTGGGATGAACGTAAAATCCGTTAATATTTGGAGCGCCGATAACAAAAATTGACACCCAGTAACTGGTTCCTCCAGTAATAGTCGGACTAGAGTTAAAAGTTGCGGTTCGAACGCCTGTTGACTGACCAGTGCCAGCATTAATTGAATTTGACGAACCGTTTGTAATAAGGGCGCTTCCATCATTTGTGTAAATAGCACATGTAATATTTGATGTTGTTCCGCCCGTTGAAGATAAATAAATTGCAAAGCTGGCGATTGTAAGAGTTCTTGATGGCGTAATTTTAACCGAATAAACCGTTCCTGATGTAAGGCTTCCGGTAGTGCTATTATTATAGGCCGAACCCGGAGGAATGACAAGCATTCCAGCACGGTTAGAGTCTAAAGTTTGTCCATCAACTGCTTTATTTGTTGACGTAATTGTATTGCCAGCCGTTCCCGCTGAAACTATTTTATTTGCCGGTGTAGAACTCGGGGTCACGCCATTAGTTGTTGCAGAGCTTAAATCTAATTTAGTGTCAACGATTCCTGTGGGAATATCACCAACAACTAGGGATCTAAAAAGGGGCGCTCCTGAACCGGAAACAGGTCCTCCAAAAATGTAATTTTGACTAGTTGTTGATGCGCCAGTTCCACCATTTGCAATTGCAACTTGACCTGACAATTGACCAACGCCAATTGTTTTATTAGTTAATGTTTGTGACCCATCAATTGTAACAATGTCACCAGACGTAGTACCGCCAATGGTTTTGCCAGTAATACCGGCAGCAGTTCCAGTAATATTACTAGAAGTGTAAGCTACCGTTGCACCAGAGGCAGCCTCAGGGAATGTAATTGTTTGATTAGAAATTGTTTGAGTAGATGTAATGGTTACTGAGGTATCAGAACTTTTTAATTTAGGAGAGGTTAAAGTTTTACTCGTTAATGTTTGAGGGTGATTCAAAGTGGTCACCACATCGTCGTTGCTAATAGGTGGAAAAGTTATGTACTTTCCGGATTGTGCGGATGGTCCTTTTAGAATAACGGCGTTTCCAGTTTGCGCATTTTTAAGAGTCACTCCATAGTAACTTTCTAATGTAATAAATCCATTGGCCGCGTCATTAGCTTTAAAATTTAAATTTCCAGTTTGACTAATTATGGAAGATGAATCATCGGATGCATTTGAATCACCATTAACATTAATTTGTACAAAACTACCGCTGACATTACCGATTAAATTATTAGCGGTAATAGTGTTAGCAGCAAAACTACCCGAAACGTCTCTTGCAACAATTTTGTTGGGCGTATTTAACTCTGTTGCCGTAGTAGCCGAATTAGAAACTTTACCTGCTGTAGAAATCGTACTAAGTTTAGAATCTGGAATCGATCCGGCTAAAGTTGGGTTAGGATAAGTTCCTGTAAGGTCGCCACCGGCGGCGTCTTTTGGTACTCTAGAATCAGATAAACGAGAATCAGTTGTAATAACCGCAGTACCAGTAACTTGAGATGGATTAATTGTAATTAATGATTGATTAATACCAATAGTTGGATTTGCAGTAGTTTCACCGACAACTGTAATGGGCGAACCGCTAGTTGGAGAAATTCTTTGAATGACACCGGCGGCTCCTGCGGCACCCGTGGCCCCCGTAGCACCGGTGGCCCCTGTAGCACCGGTACTGCCCTGAGGACCGATTAAACTAGCTCCAGAAGGCCAAACACCGCTTGCCTTAGGTCCATAAATATAATTTACGCCTGTATCAATATAAAAATCTCCATTTGAACCAGTTGAACTAGATGGAACGCCAGAACCATATCTAATTGTATTTGCAGTTCCTGTACTCGTACCACCCGTACCTCCAGTTTGATCAATTGGAGTCCAA
>Ga0164294_10003036_pt1 | contig 15009 bp, 7 predicted proteins | sample GEODES005metaG_FD_111479 | JGI IMG/M metagenome (GOLD analysis project Ga0164294, IMG submission 111479) | Oligotrophic lake water microbial communities from Sparkling Lake, Wisconsin, USA - GEODES005 metaG | ecosystem: Environmental > Aquatic > Freshwater > Lake | place: USA: Sparkling Lake...
AGGGCGCCCGCCGCAGCGAGCCCCCCCAAGGCCAGCGCGGGCCCCTCTCCGCCCTGGACGGTCGGCGTCTCCGCCACCTCGGGCAGATCCAGGATCGGCGGCGCCACCGGCGTGATCGGCGGCGCCACCGGAGAGATCGGCGGCGGCGCCACCGACACCGCCGAGGGCGTCGGCGGCACCGGGTCGGCCGGCGCTGGGGCCTCGGCCGCCGCCGGCTGCAAGAAGAGCCCCTGCCAGGTCGCCGCCGCCGCGCTGGCCGCCGCCACCGGCAGGCCCGCTTCGCGCAAGGCCTGAAGGGCGGCCGCCTCGGCCACCAGCCGCACACCCAGGTAGCGGTAGTTCGGCAGCACGTCGGCGCCCGCCGCGAAGACGTCGCCGCCCATGTCGAGCACACGCAGGCCCACCGGCAGCGAGCGCTCCAGGGCCGAGGCCGCCGGCACCACCGCCGAGGCGGCGTCGCGGGCGATCCGATCGAGGAGGGCCACCACCACCGGCATGCGCTGCTGGGCCGCCGCCACCGCCGGGGCCCCCACCACGGTGCCGAGCTTCTCGGCGGCCTCGGCACCATGTCGGGCCACGAGGCGCGCGAGCTGACCCTCGGGGCTCACCGACTCGGTGAGGAAGGGCAGCGAGACCTCCACCGTCGCCATGTAGGCGAGCAGCGCCCGACCGGTCTCCAAGTGGAGGAGGATCAGCAGCGGATCGGCCTCTCCGGGGAAGAGCCGATCGAGCAGGTGGCAGATGGCCAGGGACTTCAAGGTGGCGTCGAGGCCCTGGGTCTCCGACCAGCCCGATGGCGGCGTCGCCGCGCCGGTCTTGCGGCTGCTGTACAGCGCCAGCGCCGACTTGATGCTGGTGAAGATCGTGACCACGCCGTCGCCCGCGTCGAGGCCGGTCGCCATCCAAATCGCCTTGCGGCTGGCGTCTTCGCCGGCGATCACCTGGGCGCGGGCCACCACCGCGGCCGGGGCGCCCGGGTGCAGGCGCTCCGCCAGCGCCGCGACCGTGGAGGCCTCGGCGAGGGGATCGACGTGAGGCAGCACCCCAAAGAGCGCGTTGCACACCATCGCCGCCGGATTGCGCGGCCCGATCTGCTCCAGCTGGTTGTCGATGTCACTGCTCATGGGGTCCAGGCGGGGGCGGGGTGGAAAGGGGCTGCGGAACGCAGAGAGAAGGGGATAGCGCCAGCCGTGACCCGCTGCCAGGGGCCACAATGGGGCTCAGGGTCCGCACAAGCCGTCCGATAGGACCCGCATCCCCAGCTCGGCCGGGTCGGCGCCCCGATGCCCCCCTGCTTCATCCCCCTTGTTGATGGAGACCGCATGATGGATCAGAACGCCCGCCCGATCGCACTCCCCATCGAACTCGTCTGCACGGGCGGGCCCTTGCCAGCCATCCTTCGCGGACGCCTCGCCCACCTGCTCGACGGCGTCATCGTGGTGGACGTCGACCAGACCCCCATCGGCGTGGCCGAGGGCCAGAAGGCCATCCTCAACATCATCGACGGCAAGGCCCCCCGCGTGCTCGGCTCGATCAGCCGCATCGACGGCCGGCGCATCACCCTCTTGCAGACCGCCCTGCGCGAGCGTGAACGCCGGATCTACCCCCGCCTGCTGGCCGGCTTGCCGCTGCGCTTCCGCCTGCCGCCCCGCGATCGGGCCGGCGAAGAGGCCGTCGCCTGGCTGCGCGGCGAGGTGCAGCCCGAGGATCTGGGCGCCTGGCAGGTGCAAGACAACCTCACCAATTTCAGCGTCACCGGGCTCTCCTTCGACGCCGCGGAGCCCGCCCAGGGCGGCGACCTCATCCTGATCGAGCTGGGCATGCCCGGCCGCGACGAGCGCTGGCGCTGCACGGGCCTGATCATCCGGGTCTTCGACGTGCCGGCCGACGAGGTCGACGCCAACAGCGAAGGCGCCCCCTGCAACTACCGCTACGCCCTCACCTTTGAGGTGATCCCCCACGCCGCGCAGACCGCCCTGTCCGACCTGACGATGGAGCTCCAGGCGGCGATGATCTGATCGGGATCTCCGCCGTTGTGATCCCGGTGGACACGCCCGGCGTTACCCATTGTCGTCTCGAGGGCGCCCAGCCCTGTGTACTGGCCACCGGAGCGACCTGATGGAACCCTTCGCAGCGCCCCGTGCGCGCCCGCCCAAGGTCTCGGCGACCCCGGCGGGGAGCCTGTTGGGTGTCGGCCCATGAAACGAACCGCGCCGGTGCCCCTCCCCGCGCTCTTTGAGGTCTTTCCCGGCCACCTCCTGCTCGATGCGCAGCTCCGGGTCCTCGCCCAGGGGCCTGCGGTCCTCCAGAACCTCGGCGTGGTCGAGCTCGGCGCCCCCCTCGGGGAGCCGGTACGCCTGCTGGAGACGGGGCGCCCGCCGACCCTCGCCGATTTCGCTGCCCGGGCGGGCTCCTCCATCTCGTTGCACATCGATGGCGCCGAGACCTGCCTTTGGGGTCGCTTGATCAGCCTCGATGACACAGGCCGCTGGCTCTTTCTCGGCGAGCCTCTCCCGCGGAGCTGCGTCGACGGCACCGCGAAGAGCCGCGCCGCGGCCGACCCGGTCGCTGATCTGCAGATGGCCCTCGACGCCCAGCGCAAGGCCTTCGCCGAGCTGGAGATGGTCACCCGCCGCCTGCGCAGCCAGGAGATCGAGTCGCGAAAGCTGGCGCTGATCGCCGCCCGCACCGACAACGCCGTCATCCTCACCAACCGCAGCGGCCTCATCGAGTGGGTGAACACTGGCTTTGAGCGCCTCACCGGCTGGAACCTGCCCGAGGTGATGGGCCGCAAGCCCGGCGACTTCCTGCAAGGCCCCGACTCCGACCCGGCAGTGATTCTGCAGATGCGCCACGCCATCGCGCGCGGCGCCCCCTTCCGCGTCGAGGTGGTGAACTACCACCGCAACCAGCACCCCTATTGGATTCACATCGACGCCCAGCCGATCTTCAACGAGGTCGGCGAGCTGACCCACTACATGGCCATCGAGCGCGACATCAGCGCCGAGCGCGCCGCCGCCCAGTCCCTGCGCGACGCCCTCGACCACGCCGAGTCGGCCAACCAGCTCAAGAGCCGCTTTCTGGCCAGCGTCAGCCATGAGCTGCGCACGCCGCTCACCGCGATCCTCGGCTTCGCCGGGCTGATCGATCGGCCCTTCGCCTCGCCCAACGACCGTGGGCACTGGGCCGCGGCCATCCGCCGCAACGGAGAGCACCTGCTGGCGCTGCTCAACGACATCCTCGATCTGTCCAAGATCGAGGCCGGGCAGATGACCCTCTCCTCCACCCCCACCGATCCCCTCGCGCTCATCGAAGACGCGGTGGCGGTCATCCGGCCGATGGCCGATGAGCGGGGCCTCTCCCTCACCCTCGACCTGCCCGACGACCTGCCCGCCACCATCTCCACCGATCGCCTCCGCTTTCAGCAGATCATCCTGAACCTGCTCACCAACGCCGTGAAGTACACCGAGACCGGCGGCATCGTCGTGGCCGTGTTGCTGGACAACGCACTTCCCGGCAGCGCGACGCTGACCATCAGCGTGATCGACACGGGCATGGGCATCCCCGCCGACGTCCGCCACCTGCTCTTCAGCCCCTTCCGGCGCCTTCACCAGGACAGCCCTGGACGCATCGCCGGGGTGGGGCTCGGGCTGAGCATCGCCCAGCAGCTCGCCCGCTTGTTGGGTGGCGAGATCCAGGTGCAGTCGCAGGTGGGGACGGGCAGCACCTTCTCGCTGGTCCTCCCCCTCGGTTTGGAAGAGGCGCTGGCGCTGCGGGCGGTCAACACCCCCGCCCCAGCGGAGCCCTATCGGCGCGGGCCCCCTGCGCCCCAGTCCCTCCAGGGGCTGCGCGTGCTGCTGATCGAAGACGGCGAAGAGAACCAGGAGCTCGTCAGCATCCTCCTCGCCGAGCAGGGCGCCTACGTCACCTGCGCCGACAATGGTCTCCTCGGCGTGGAGCTGGTCATGTCCAGCATCGCCGCCGATCAGCCCTTCGACGCCATCCTGATGGACATGATGATGCCGGTGATGGACGGCTACACCGCCACCGGCGAGCTGCGCCGGCAGGGCGTGACCACGCCGATCATCGCGCTCACCGCCCACGCGATGAGCGACGATCGCCAGCGTTGTCTCTCGGTGGGCTGCAACGACTACGTCAGCAAGCCCATCGTCGAGGCGCAGCTCTTCGGCGCGATCACCGCGCTGGCCACGCCCAACCCCGGCCGACCAGCGGCGCCGCCCCCCAATCGCCTGGAGGCCCTGATCCAGCAGTTCCGGGCCGGCTTGACCGATCGCGCCATCGCCATCGAGCAGGCCCTGGAGCAGGGCGATCTGGGCCGGGTGGAGCGCTTTGCCCACGATCTCCGCGGCAGCGCGCCCACCTTCGGCGAGCCCGACCTCGGGCGCCAGGCCGCCCTGTGCGAGGACGCCCTGCGCAAGGGCCTCTCCGAAGAGGGCCGTCAGCTCGCCCTCGACCTCGCCAAGGCCGCCCGCCGGGCTGCCGCCCCCTAACGGGCCGCCGCCGCACCCTCGCCCTCCAGGGGAGTCCGCCCCTGGCAGCGGCCGCTGGTCAGCTCCACGCCGCGATCGTGGGCGATCGGCCCCAACTCAGGCGCGGTCAGAACCGGCAGCCCCGGCGAGGCCGCCAGCGCCGCTTCAGCCAGGGCGCGCGCCTCGGCGTCGACGTTGTCGCCGATCTCGGCGAAGAGGGCGTCGACCCGCAGGCGGGCCCCGCAGAGGAAGTGACGCGCCTTGGCCAAGGCGCTGGCGTCGCCCTGGCGCAGGTCGGAGGCCGCCCGTGCCACCACCAGCGCCATCACGCCCAACTCCACGCCGATGTCGACCACCCGCGCCAGGGTGAGCTGGCGCATCTCCAGCTTGGGCCCCTGAAGCAGCATCTGGTGAAAGAGGGTGCGGGCCAGCTTATGGCTGCGCCGATCGACCCAACCCATAAAAGAGCCCAGGTCGCCTGGCAGATCGCCGTACTTGAAGAAGCTGGTCAAGCCGCCCAGCCACTGCTTGGGGTACCAGCCCGCGTAGTAGAGCCCGCACTGGGCCACCGTCTTCAGCTTCTCGCCCAGCGAGACCTTCTTGAACAGATTGCCGGCGAGGCGCAGGTGGCCGTCCAAGGCCTCGCGGGCCAGGAAGAGGTGCATCACATCGGTGGTGCCCTCGACGATGCGGTTGATGCGCGCGTCGCGGAGGATCCGCTCCATCGGAAAGCCGTGCTCGCCGCGGGCTTCGAGCGAGCTGGCGGTCTCGTAGCCCCGGCCGCCGCGCAGCTGCAGCGCCAGATCGGCGAGGTTCCACGACAGCTCGGAATTGTACATCTTCGCCGCCGCCGCCTCCATGCGGATGTCGGTGTCGCCCCGATCCGAGACCGCGGCGCAGTAGGTCGACAGGGCCTCCATCGCGTAGGCCCCGGAGATCAGTCGGGCGACCTTGTCGGCCCCCGCCTCGTGGGCGCCGATGGCCTTGCCCCACTGGGCGCGGCTCTTGGCCCAGCCCACCATGAAATCGCCGATCTCCACCGCCGCCGAAGCCGCGATGGCCGGGATGCCCAACCGGCCGTCGTTCAAGGTGGTCAGCGCGAGGCGCAGGCCCTTGCCTTCGCCCCAGATGATGTTCTCGCTGGGCACCACCACGTTGTGAAAGCGGATCAGGCCGTTCTCGATGGCCCGCAGCCCCATGAAGCGGCAGCGGTGCACCACCTCCACCCCCGGCGTGTCGGTGTCCACGATGAAGGCGGTGATCTGCTTGATCTCGCGGTCGCCCTTCATCTTCGAGGGCGTGCGGGCCATCACCACGATGACGTCGGCCACCGCGCCGTTGGTGCACCACAGCTTCTCGCCGCTGATCGTCCAGGTCTGACCATCGGCCGAAGGCGTCGCCACCGTGCTCATGTTGGCCGGGTCCGAGCCCACCTGGGGCTCGGTCAGCGCGAAGGCCGAGATCGCCCCCTTGGCGAAGCGCGGCAGGTACTTCTGCTTCTGGGCCTCGGTGCCAAAGAGCTTGAGGGGCTGTGGCACGCCGATGCTCTGGTGGGCCGAGAGCGTCGCCGCCGTCGAGCCGCAGTAGCGGGCCACCACCGAGAGCACCCGCATGTAGTTGGTCTGGGAGAGGCCGAGCCCGCCGTACTTCTGGGGGATCTTGATGCCAAAGAGGCCCAGATCGGCCAAGCCCTTCCAGACGTGGGCCGGGATCTGCTCCTCGCGATCGATGGCCTCGCCGTCGAGGTTGTCCTTGGCCCAGGCGTCGACCCGGGCGCAGATCTCGTCGCCAACGGCTTTGTCGTCGGCCCCCTGCTGCGGGTAGGGCGTGATCATCCGCGCATCGAGCTCGCCCATGAAGAGCGAGGCCATGAAGCTCTTGGACTTCCAGTCCAGCTCGCGGTTGTCTTCGGCGACCGCGATGGAGGCGTCTTCCTGGCGGGTGCGGTTCTTGTTTTCGATCATCGCGGTAGCTCCTCGCCCATCGCCGGGGCCTGAATGAGGGTTCATTCATTTCTACCCCAGGCAGGACCCGCGTCACAAGGGGCGGCGCCGGCGGAGAAAATTTTTCGCGCTAGTACGAAACTTCTCCGCTCGCCACCCGAAGGGCACCTCCCCCTGTCAGGAAAATGTCAAGAACATGTCAAGGCTGTCTGGACCCGGGGGGCTTTGGTAGACTGTACGCATCGACCATGAAACGATGTACGGTTTTAACTGTGCAGCAAACCTGACTCCTTCCCCCTTCGACGAACCCGGCCCCCTCGACCTCTCCAGGCCCCCTACCCCGCCGATCGTCCACGATTCCCACGTCCGTGCCACCCCAGGCGCGACAGCCGTGCTTTGTCTGAACGTCTTCGCTTTCACCCGTTGGAGGTGCTCATGCTCCCCCGCTCTGGATCCCAACTGATCGCCCTCGTCGGCGCCTTCGCCCTGGCCACGCCCGCCTGGGCGGCCGACACCGTCTACAGCAACAGCGCCGGCTGCTCCATCGTGGTGGACAACACCGAGGTGCTGTTCAGCGGCTGCAACCTGCGCGTGGTCAACGGCGCTGGCAGCACCCAGGCGGTAAACGGCAAGGGCAACCTCGCGATCGGGTACAACACGGCCGACGCCACCGATCTGCGCACCGGCTCCCACAACCTCGTGATCGGCGACCAGCACAGCTACTCGTCGACCGCCAGCCTCGTCTCTGGCTTCGACAACTCCATCACCGGCACTGCCGGCGCGCTGGTCGCCGGCCAGGGCAACCGGGTGGCCAGCAGCTACAGCGGCATCGTCGGCGGCAAGCTCAACGCCACCACCGGCGTCCACGCTGGCGTGGTGGGCGGTCGGCGGCTGGTGGCCTCAGGTCGCTCCAGCTTCCTCGGCGGCGGCGACGCCAACGAGGCCTCGGCCGAATACGCCGCCAACCTCGGCGGCGTCGGCATGAACGCCAACACCACCGGCGAGGCGCTGGTGGAGGGTGTGCGCGTCGTCGACGTCTCCGACGCGGTGGTCGACCTCCAGGACGGGCTCGACACCGTCTCGCTCCTGCTGGCCGACGTCGCTGACTATGCCGACGCCACCGCCGTCACCGTCGCTGGGCTCTCCACCACGCTCGCGCAGGTGCAGACCGACCTCGACGCCTGGGAGCTGGCCGCCCTCGCCGCCGACGCCCTGCTGGACGGCCGCCTCAGCGCGGTGGAGGCCAGCGTCGCCGATGCTGGCGCCGCGATCGCCGGCCTGGGCAGCAGCCTCAGCGGCGCCCTCACCGATCTCGGCGCCCTGGCCGCCCGCATCACCGGCCTGGAGTCCGCCAACAGCGCGCTGGCCGCCGCCGACGCCGCGCTCGACAGCCGCGCCGGGGCCGCCGAGGCCAGCCTGGGCGCCGTCGACAGCCGCCTGGGCCTCACTGAAGCAGAGCTGGTGGCCGTCGGCGCCGAGGTCACCGCCCTCGACCTCCGGATGAGCGCGGCGGAGGCCGATCTGCTCGATCAGGCCGCCGCCCTCGTCGGTTTGGAGAGCGAGGTCGCCAGCGCCGCCGCCGCCGCCGCCCTCCTCGAACCCCGGGTCGGGGCCGCCGAGGTGACCATCACCAGCCAGGCGCTCTCCCTCGGCGGGCTGAGCACCGATCTGAGCAGCCTCAGCGCCGCCCTCGACGCCAACGCCCTGGCCGACGCCGCGGTCGCCGCCGACCTGCGCAGCCAGGCCACCCAACTCAACCTCGCCCAGTCCGACCTGAACAGTGTTCAGACCGACCTCTCCTTGATGGCGATGCAGATCCTCGATCTGCAGGCCGCCCTGACCGCGGTGGAGGCCGACATCACCTCGCTCGCCGTCAGCAGCGGCAGCACCACCCTGCCCTTTGATGCCAACGAGGTCGCCGAGGTGATGAACTACCTCTCGGTGAACAGCGACGGCGACGTGGTCTTCACTGGGGCCAACGTGCTCATCCAGGACGGGTATGGCGCCACCGACGACGGCACCATCGAAGGCGGCGGCCTGTCGGGCAAGGGCAACCTGATCGTCGGGTACAACGAGTCGGGCAGCACCTGGTGCTCGGATGACACCCAGGACCGCAGCGGCGCCCACAACCTCGTGCTGGGCTCCTGCCACAGCTACAGCGGGATCGGCAGCCTCATCGCCGGCTACGAAAACGAGATCACCAGCGCCTACTCCAGCATCACGGGCGGCTACAGCAACGTCGTGAACGCCGACTACGGCAGCGTCTACGGCGGCTCGGGCACCACCATCAGCACGGATGCCGGCTACGGCCCCTGAGGCGAGCGCTCAGCCGGGGCCCATCAGGAGGTCCCGTCGAAGCGCGGCGAGGTCGGCGGCGCCGCAGAGGATCATCGCCTCGCGCAGCTCGGCCTCCAGCAGGGTGAAGATGCGCGCGGCGCCGGCCTGACCGCCCAGGGTCAACCCCCACAAGAAGGGCCGGCCCACCCCGACCGCCCGGGCCCCCATCGCCAGCGCCTTGACGACATCGGTGCCGCGCCGCAGCCCGCCGTCCACCAGCAGCTCCACCCGCTCCCCCACGGCCTCGACGATCGGTGGCAGCAGCCGGGCCGAGGCCGCGGCGGTGTCGAGCTGCCGGCCGCCATGGTTCGACACGATGAGCGCGCGGGCGCCGTGATCCTCGGCCCGTCGCGCATCGTCGGCCCGCATCACCCCCTTGAGCACCACCGGCAGCCCTGAAGTGGCCACCAGCCAGTCCAGGTCGGCCCAGGACAGCGCCGGCTCGAGCAGCCGGGCCACATAGGCCGCCAGCCCCGAGCCATCGGCCACCGCCGGCATGGCGTCGAAGCCGGCGGCGACGAGGTTCTCGCAGCGCAGGCCCGCCGGCAGGCTGAACCGGTGCCGCACATCGGCCTCGCGGGTGCCAATGATCGGGGCGTCGACGGTGAGCACCAGGGCGGCGCACCCGGCCGCCCGCGCCCGCTCCACCAAGGCGCGCGTCGCGCCGCGATCCTTGTAGAGGTAGAGCTGAAACCACACCGGCCCGGTGGCGGCCCCCAGCACCGCCTCCATCGGCGTGGTGGAGAGGGTCGACAGGATGTACAGACTGCCCGCCGCCCCCGCGGCCCGCACCAGGTCGAGCTCCCCGCCGGTGGAGGCCATGCGCTGGAATGCCATCGGCGGCACCAGGATCGGCGTCTTCAGCCGGTGGCCGAGCACAGTCGTGCCCAAGGCCGGCTCCGCCACGCCGCTCAGGCAGCGCGGCAGCAGCGAGATCCGCGCCCAGGCCGCTTCGTTCTCACGCAGGGTGATCTGATCACGCGCCCCTCCAGCGTAGTAGGCCCCGATGGCCGCTGGCAGCCGCGCCAGGGCAGCTTCTTGAAAGGCTCGAGCGTTCAGCAATTCGTCCACCGGTGCCTCCTCGGCCTGGACTAACCAGCGTCGAGGCCTCCTCGCCGCGGCGCCTCTTCTTCTCGCAGGGGCCCGACGTTGAATTAGGCGGACACAACGCCAAGGAGCCTGCATGCCTCGCCGTCCCCGTCGTCGCCGCGCCGCCAGCCCGCCGCCCGCCCTGCCCACCACCACCGCCTGGGCCACCTTCGCCGATCGGCTGGTCGCCGAGGGATCGGGCGCCGAGCGCGTCGCCGACCTGCGTGAAGAGCGGCTGCGCCCCGCCGGTCGCGCCGAGATCAGCCTCTTCTCCACCGCGCCGGGCGACCCGCGCAGCCACCCGCGCCTGCGCATCACCCTGCCGCCGCCGGCCGAGGACGACTGGCGCCCCCGCTCCACGCCCGGGCCCGCCTCCGCGGGAGAGGTCGCACCCTGGCTGGAGGCGGCCTGGCACGACCACAAGGCCGAGATCGAGGCCCCGGAGCCCGCCGACAGCCCCGTGGAGGGCCGGCGCCTGCGCGCCAACCAGCGCCGTGGCCAGCGGGTGGGGCGACTGTTCACCGCCCTCGGCGCCACCCTGGCCGAGTCCAGTCGGGGCTGGCCGGCCGATCAGCAACGATCCGCCCGCTACGATCTCGCCGTTGCGCTCGATCTCGCCCACGCCCGGCCGGTGCAATTCGACAACGAAGACACCGGCACCTACCACAGCTTCGGCCATGACGCGCCCTTTGTCCACTACCTGGAGGTGATCCTGGCCTCCCTGCCCGCCGATGGCAGCCCGGCGATGGCCCTGCTCGACGCCGAGGCGCAGGCCGCTGTGGCACGTCAGCGCCAGCAGGCCCAGGCCCACCTCGACCACCTGATGCGCCACAAGTACGCCCACGACGGCATCCGCGAGGCCGACATCGAGCGCAGCCTGGGCGGCCGGCTGATCGATCGCACCCACCGCGCCGTGGCGAGCGAGCGCCTCGACACCGTTCACTCCCTCCGCCCAAGCTATGAGCTGCTGCGCGTCGATCCCGCCGCCAGCCACCCCGCCGCCGGCGCCTGGGTCTACCGCGATGGCTCCATTCTGCGCAGGCAGGACGGCGCGCCCGTGCAGGTCAGCGACGAGGCCCTGCTTTCGGTGCCGGTGGAGGCCGCCGACCTCACTTTCGCCCGCGCCCCCCACAGCCCGCTGCTGCGCGCCAACGTCCGCTTTGATTGGGATGGCAACGGCCATGTTCAGTCACCCCCCATCGCCTGGGTGGACTGGGCAGGCCACTGCGATGTGAAGGCCGTGCTGGAGGCCGCGGGCATCACCCTCTCCAACCGGCCCTCGGTCATCGAACACCGCAGCGACACCGGCCAGACCACCGTCTACAACCGCGATCTGCTGCTGGAGATGCTGGCCAGCCTGATCGAGTTGGGCTCCACCTACCAGCGCCTCGACGGCAGCGGGGCGCTTCAGTTGGGCGAGCACCGCTTTGGCGGGGCCCGCAACGACAGCCGGCCCGATCGCCTGCAGTTGCAGGGCCTCAGCCCCGGTCGATCGCTGCGCTGGCCCCTCTCCGGTCGCCAGGAGAGCTGGACGGTGGTGGGTATCGAGGACGAAGGCGGATCGCTCGATCTGGGGACCGCCTTCCAGCGTTGCATCCCAGTCGACAAACAGTGCCGATTTATCGACAATCCGCGCTTTTTGAAGACGGTGGAGGGCGACTACAACCTGATCTCCGTGGCCGGTTGCCTGCTCACCGTCGACCTGCTCGAAGAGAGCATCGACCCGGTCACCGGCTACCCAACCAGCCACCCCTTGCGCACCACCGTGGATCTGCGCCCCGACAGCGCCCAGCGCCGCTCCTACCTCGGCGCCGCCCTGCGCGACGCCAGCGCCCGCGAACAGTACCGCGCCTGGTACGACGCCGACGCCGTCGAGGTGCAGGTGGAGCTGTGGCGCTTTGTTCGCCAGGGGGATCGCTACGAAGCCCAGGTGGTGCCCGAGGGCACCGTCACCTTCCCCCTCCTTCAGCCCCTGATCGCCACCCTCTCCCGCGAGCAGCGCCTGGACGAGCCCGCGGCCTTTCAGGCCCTCCTCGACCTCGCGCTACGCCAGGGACAGGGCATCTGCGTCGACACCGACGAGGCCGCCGCCGTCTGGAACGGCGTGCTGCTTGGCGCCCGCCTCGATCGGCTCGAGGTCGACCGCGCGGCCCGCACCGAGCGCTGGCAGCTGCGCCTCGACGCCCGCTTTGGCGACGCCGCCTTGCGCTACCTCGTCCGCCGCGACGAAGAGGGCCGGCCCCAGGCCTTTTGCGCCGAGCCAGCCCCCGACGACACCGCCCCGGATTTTCTGTGGCAAGACCTGCCCGACGTCGGGGCAAAGGCCTGGGTGAACGGAGCCTGGGTGGTCAACGCCACGCTGGTGCAGCGCGAGATGATCGGCCTGCGGCCCGCTCCCACGCTGCAAGGCGGCGTGCGGGTGGACGACGAGCACATGAAGAACGTCTGCGAGCTGCTCTGGTGCGGCCTCGCCGGTCGTCGCTTCACGCTGGTGCACCACAACGCGCGATTCGCCTTCACGGAGGAGTCGGCCTGGCAGCGCGAGATCGATGCGCTGGCTGCGGCACGGAGCGCGCTGATCTCGGACACCGCGCCGACCTTGGGTTAAGCTCTCGCAGGCTTGGACCGATACCGACCCTGCCCAAATCAGTTGGGTCGCTCTCCCGCCAGAGGTGCGGTCATGGAAACGCGTACGTCCTCTCAATCCCTGCCGACCGTCTCGACCCTCGCGTTCGGGGCGGGCGCGCCCATCGCGCCCACCTCAGCTTCCGTAGAGACCGCGCCCGTCGCCCGCGCCGCCGAGAGCGAGCAGCCCGCGGTGGTGGTCGAGCTCTCCGCCGCCGCCCAGAGCGCCATGACACCGGTAGAGAGCCCCCGCGCGGTGGCCGCCACCGCCCGCACCACCGCTGCCGATGGCGAGCCCGCCCGCCGCGAGGCCCCGGCGACCGAGGCGCCGAGCCTCTCCTCGGTGATCGCCGCCGCCCAAACCCATCAAGTGGCGCGCCTGCGCAGCCGCGAGTTCGAAATTCGGAGCACCGAATACGCCCAGGCTGCCGCCGCGGGTGGCCATGGCGGCGTCCCCACCTTTATGTACCAGACCGGCCCCGACGGGCGGCGCTACGCCGTGGGCGGCTCCATCGCCTATGACACCTCCCCCGCCGCCACGCCGGAGGCCTCGATCACCAAGGCCCAGCGGGTGCGCGCCGCCGCGATGGGCGGCAACGCCTCGGCCGACGACCGCGCCGCCGCCGCCGCCGCCACGCGGATGGAGGCCGACGCCCGGGCCGAGATCGCCGCGCAGCGCCTCGCCGAGATCACCCAACGCAGCGGCGCCGCCGAGCCCAGCCTGCCCAAGGTCGAGCTGGTGGTCGCCGAGGCGCCGGCCGAGCGCCCGGAAGATCGCAACCTGAAGCCCCTGCGCCTCTTCACCCGCGAGCCCCTGGCCCTCGGCCTCCCCGAGGTCGAGCTGCAGGTCCAGGCCAGCGCCGCCGACGTGGAAGAGGAGCTCATCTCCGAGCCCTTCGCGCCCACGCCGGCCTCGAATGACGACGCCGCGCCGAGCCGTGAGGTCGTGGCCTGATCGCGCCGGTGGGGGCCCCTGGTTGACGGGCCACCCGCCTTGGCGTAGGACAGGCCCCGAGGCTCCCATAGCTCAGTTGGATAGAGCAACGGCCTTCTAAGCCGTGGGTCCCAGGTTCGATTCCTGGTGGGGGCGCCTTCACTCTCCGCCTCGAACGCCCCCAACGCGCGCGCACCGGCTGAGCCTTCGCTTGCCAAACCTTCCCTTCGCGCGGCAGGAAGTGTGGGACTTATAGCAGTCTCACCGCCGTCTCCCCCCTTCATGGGGCGTTGTGCGGGGCGGTCACCTCACCGCCGCGTCCCCTCGGGGTGCAGGTGCTCCAGGTGCCGGGAGCCGCCGCTGCGCCGACCGTTCGTTTGCGCGATCGCGGGGACCGTGCACTGAGCCATCACCGAAGCGGCGGGCACCGTCCCACGGGCCGTGCTGGCGGCCAGCGGCCGATGGAGTGACCTCCGCAGGTGCTTCCCCGACAACCTTTACTACCGTATCATTGTTGCAATAAAGAGCACCCCAGGGTACGAACTCCACGCCGTGGCGGCCCCGCTTCCCGCCCGCGGCGCCGGGAGCGGCCCCATGCACCTCAACAGAGGACCCCTGCCCCTCGTCCACAGGGGCGCCGACCGCCGTTGCGTGCAGCGCGGGCCTTTGAGGCGCCGCCCCCCTCCTCGGGGGGAGCGAGCAGCCCCGACCGCGCAGGCGCTGCGCGTGCCGGCAGGAGTGAGACATACTCCCACGCCGCCCCCGCGCCGGCGAGGCAGCCCCGCCTCGCAGGGCGCGCACAAGGGGCTGGAGCGACGCCTGCAGATCCCCCTCCCCACGCAGCGCCGTCGCCCCGATGACCACGGCCGCTGCCCCACTGACGAACACGGCGGCCTCACCGCCGGGAGGGTCGCCCCATGATCACGCTGCTCGCCGCCCTCCTCACCGCCCAGGCCGCCAAAGATCCGCACCACGGCGCCAGCGAAGACGGTGCCGCCCTCTACGCCCAATACTGCGCGCTCTGCCACGGCGCCGACCGCCAGGGCCACGCCGCCGACCACGCCCCGAGTCTGCGGGCGCCCGAGCTCTGGGAGAGCGCGCCGGCCCCTTACCTCTGGCAGGCCATCGCCTTCGGCCGCCCCGGCACCCCGATGGCCGCCTTCGCCGCGGAGCAGGGCGGCCCCCTCTCCCACAGCGCCCAGCACGCCTTGATGGACTGGCTGATCGAACAGTCCGGCGTAAAGCCCAAGCCCCTGCCCGAGGGCCCCATCGCTGGAGACATCGTCCGCGGTGAGGCCCTCTACGCGACCCATTGCGCCGCCTGCCACGGCGCCCGCGGCGAAGGGGTCAACGCCCCAGCCCTGGCCAACCCGGTCTTCCTCGCCAGCGCCAGCGACGCCTTCCTGCGCGACACGGTGGCCCGCGGCCGCAGCGGCACCCCGATGGCCGGCTTTCGCGGTCGCCTCACGGAGCCCGAGCTCGACGACCTCACCGCCTTCCTGCGCAGCCGGGCCGCCGGCTGGTCGGCCCCCGCGCCGGTGGAGGTGCGCCCGCCCGACCGCCGCGCCGCCGTCCAACACCCCGCCGCCCC
>Ga0164294_10003037_pt1 | contig 15004 bp, 14 predicted proteins | sample GEODES005metaG_FD_111479 | JGI IMG/M metagenome (GOLD analysis project Ga0164294, IMG submission 111479) | Oligotrophic lake water microbial communities from Sparkling Lake, Wisconsin, USA - GEODES005 metaG | ecosystem: Environmental > Aquatic > Freshwater > Lake | place: USA: Sparkling Lake...
CTCGGCCAGGCTGAGGCCGCGTTCGCCACCCATGCGGATGAGCCGCTTGCCCTGCTCGACTCCGTCGGCACCGGAGCCGATCTCGTCATCGCTCACCCGCCCCGCAAGGCGGCGATGTTCGCCGCATACTGGCCGGGGCCGCCGGTGAAGGTCGCGGTGCCGGCGACCAGCGCATCGGCACCAGCTGCGATCGCGCGCGGTGCCGTCTCGCGATCGATGCCGCCATCGACTTCAAGGTCGATCGCGCGGCCGCTGGCGTCGATCCGCTGGTGCAGTGCAGCGATCTTGCCGAGCTGGCTCTCGATGAACTTCTGCCCGCCGAAACCGGGGTTCACGCTCATCACCAGGACCAGGTCGATCAGGTCCATGACGTAATCGATCGACTCGATCGGGGTGGCGGGGTTGAGCACCACGCCGGCGCGCTTGCCGAGGCCCTTGATCGTCTGGAGCGTGCGGTGAAGGTGCGGGCCCGATTCCGGGTGGACCGAGATGCAGTCCGCGCCGGCATCGGCGAACGCCTGGAGCATCGGATCGACCGGCGCGATCATCAGGTGCACGTCGAACGGCTTGGCGGTGTGCGGGCGCAGCGCCTTGATGACGCCCGGGCCGATCGTGATGTTGGGCACGAAATGCCCGTCCATCACGTCGACATGAATCCAGTCGGCGCCGGCGGCGTCGATGGCGCGGATCTCCTCGCCCAATTTGGCGAAATCGGCGGAGAGGATCGAAGGTGCGATGCGGACGGCCATGATGAATCCTTAGGCACCCCGCGATTCGCGCGCAACCGGGCTTCTAGGCCTTGCGGGTGAGCCTCGCGATGAAGAACCCGTCCAACCCGCCGGCATCGGCCAGCGTTCCCGGCAGCAGGCGAAGGCTGCCATCCTCGCGCGGCATGACGCCATGGGGGAGCTCCTCAGGCTTCACCGGCACGATCGCATAGTCCGAACGCGCTTTCAGGAACGCTGCCAGCTGCGCCTCCCCCTCTTCCGGCTCGAGCGAGCAGGTTGAGAAGACGAGCGTGCCGCCGGGCTTCACCCAGTCGGCGGCGCGCAGGAGCAGCTTGCCCTGCAGCTCGGCCATCTCGCGGATCAGGCTGGGACGGACGCGATGGAGCACGTCGGGGTGGCGGCGGAAGATGCCGGTGGCGCTGCACGGCGCGTCGAGCAGCACCGCGTCCGCAGGTGCTTCCGGCTTCCAGGTCAGGAGATCGGCGGTGACCACGTCGGCTTCGAGCGCAGTGCGATCGAGATTCTCGTGAAGTCGCGCCAGACGACTTTCCGAGACATCGACCGCGGTGACCTGCCAGCCTGCGGCGGCGAGCTGGAGCGTCTTGCCGCCCGGGGCGGCGCAGAGGTCGAGCGCGGTACCAGTCCCTTTCCCGATCAGCCGGGCGGGGAGCGAAGCGGCGAGATCCTGTACCCACCAGTCGCCATCCGCATAGCCGGGCAGCATCGCCACCGGGCCCTTCTCGTCGAGGCGGAGATGGCCGGCGAGCAGGCTCTTGCCGGGAAGGTCGGGCACAACTTCGGGATCACGCAGGGTCAGGTCGAGCGGCGGCGGCACCGCGATGGCGCGCTCGGCATCCTCGATCATCTGGTCGCTCCAGGCGGCATGCCAGCGCAGCGCAACCGCATCGGGCAGGGTCGGCGGCTCGGGCAGCGTCACGCCCTGGCGCACCAGCGTACCGAACACGCCGTGGACGAGCTTGCGCGGACCGCCATCGACCAAAGGCAGCACAGTGGAGATCGCGGCATGGCCGGGTGTGCCGAGTGCCAGCGCCTGGACGAGCGCGATGCGCAGGGCAAAGCGCGCCTTGGCGTCTTCGGGCAGCTGCTGCTTGGTCGCCGAATCGATCAGCGCGTCGAGGTCGGGGAGCCGGCGCAGCACTTCGGCGGCGATGGCATGGGCGAGACCGCGGTCATTGGGCGCCAGCCCCTGCGCCGCCGAGTCGAGCGCCTGCTCCAGCGCCAGCCCGCGCCGGAGCACCGCATCGAGCAGCTTAAGCGCCGCGCGGCGTGTGGGAACGCCGGGGCCGTCGGGCGCGCTCTGGCGGGATTGGGGGCGACGCGGTGGCTTCACTTGACCTCAACTGCAGGAAGGACGATCTGCCGCCTATGGCCCAGCGCCCCGCAAATGTGAAACCGCCCGCGTATCTGACGCCGAGTCCGCCCGTGCCGAAGCCGGCACCGGCCGAGCAGAAGCCCGATGCGCTTGACCCGACTCGCTATGGCGACTGGGAGCGCAGGGGCGTCGCGGTCGACTTCTAGCCGGCGAGCATCTCAGCCAGCTTGTTCACCGTGTTCCAGTTGCGCGCGGTGGCGATGGCAGGGAATTTGGCCTTCTTCATCGTCTGCAGCAGCTTCGAATCGCGCATGCCCTGCTGGCTGATAAAGTCGGTGTAGAGTTCGCGCCCATTCGCCCGCAGGATCTCCTCGCCCTGGTGGAGCGCGTCGTGGCGCTCCAGCGCTTCCGCCGGGAAGGGATCGCGGTGGAAGGTGACGAGCATATGGCTCGGATGATCGAGCACGGCTTCGGGAAAGGGATTGGCGGCGATCACTGCCTGCATGTCGGCGAGATCGCGGACCACCACATCGGTCTCCAGCCCATATGCCAGCAGCGCCGCCTCGAGCTTCCGCTCGATCTCGGGCCCGGGCAGGTTGCTGTCGAACACGACATTGCCCGAGGCGAGCAGCGTCTCTACCCGGCCGAAGCCGAGCGCTTCGGTGACTGATTTGAGGTCCCTGGACAGCAGCTTGCGTCCGCCCAGATTGACGCCGCGCAGCAGTGCCGCCCAGCGCTTCACAGCTTCTCTTCCCGCAGCGGCCGGCTGAGCAGCGCCTCGATCACCTGGCCGACCGGCGCGCCCTCGAGCAGGGCGTTGACCGCCTCGGTGACCGGCATGTCGACCCCTGCGTCCTTGGCGGCTTCGCGAAGGACCGGCGCGGTATGCGCGCCTTCGGCCACCGTCCTGCGGTCGGCGAGCAGCTCGGCCGCGCTGCGGCCCTGCCCAATTCCGACACCCAGCGAGAAGTTGCGCGAATTGGTCGAGGAGCAGGTGAGGACGAGATCCCCGAGCCCCGAGATACCGGCCAGCGTTTCCGGCTGGGCGCCACGCGCCACGCCGAAGCGCGTCATCTCGGCAAAGCCGCGCGCAATCACCGCTGCACGGGCATTCAGGCCAAGACCGGCGCCGTCCACAACGCCGCAGGCGATAGCGAGGACGTTCTTCACCGCGCCACCGATCTCGGCGCCGGCGACATCGGTCGAGACATAGGGGCGGAACGTGGGCTGCGCGATCGTTTCGGCCAGCCGGTTGGCCAGCACGATATCGTCGGCGGCCAGCGTGACTGCAGTAGGCAGGCCCCGGGCGACTTCATGCGCGAAGGTAGGTCCCGAGAGCACTGCGACCGGCGAGCCGTCCAGTTCCTCGCGCGCCACCTGATGCAAGAGCTTGAGGCTGCCGGCTTCGATACCCTTCGAGCAAAGGATGAGCGCCTGCGCGCAATTGTGCATCCGCGCGAGCACGCCGCGCATGTGCTGGGCGGGCGTGACCACCAGCACCACGGGCACTTCCGAAAGCCAGGTGAGATCCGCCGTAGCCTCGATCCGCGGCGACAGCGGGACGCCCGCCAGGAACATCGGATTCTCGTGCCGGGTGTTGATCGATTCGATGACCTCAGGCTCATGGGCCCAGAGACGCACATCCCGCCCGCCCGATGCCATTACCTGGGCCAGGGCCGTGCCCCAGGCACCACCGCCGGCAACACCGATCATCCCTTCGTTCATGCCTTCACTCCCGCACCGCGGACCTTCTCCGCATCCGGATCGAGCGGCCAGCGCGGTCGCGCCGCCACGTCGAGCGGATCGCTGAAACCGGCCAGAAACCGCTCGGCGCCCGCCCAGCCGATCATCGCCGCATTATCGGTGCAGAGCCAGAGCGGCGGCGCGACGAAGCGCATGCCGGCTTCCGCCGCCAGATGTTCCAGCGCGTCGCGCACCGCCTTGTTCGCGGCGACGCCGCCGGCGACGACCAGCGCGGTTGCCCGTACCTCCTGCGCCTTCTGGAGCGCGCGGCGGGTGCGATCGATCAGGCAATCGACCACCGCCTGCTGGAACGAGGCCGCGATATCCTCGGCGCTGTAGAGCCCGACCTTGCGCGCGACGTCGCTCTTCAGGCCGGCGAAGGAGAAATGCGGCTCGGCCGAACCGAGCAGCGGGCGCGGCAGCGGCACGGCCTTGGGATTGCCGCGCGCCGCGGCTTCCTCGACCGCCGGGCCGCCGGGAAAGCCCAGCCCGAGCATCTTGGCGGTCTTGTCGAAGGCTTCGCCCGCGGCATCGTCGATCGTGGTGGCGAGGCGCTGGTAGCGACCGACGCCCTCGACGAGGAGCAACTGGCAATGCCCGCCCGAGACGAGCAGCAGCAAATAGGGAAATTCGAGGTCGCGGTCGCTCAGCCTCGGCGACAGGGCGTGCCCCTCGAGATGGTTGACCGCGATCAGCGGCTTGCCTCCGGCCAGCGCAAGCGCCTTGCCCGCGACCAGCCCCACCATGACGCCACCGATCAGCCCCGGCCCGGCAGTGGCGGCGACGGCATCGACATCGGCGAGGGTGACACCCGCTTCCTCAAAGGCGCCGGTGATGAGCGGGCCGATCGCCTCGACATGCGCGCGCGCCGCGATCTCGGGCACGACGCCGCCATAGGGCCGGTGCGCCGCTTCCTGGCGGGCGAGCTTGTGCGCCAGCACCTGGCCGTCGGTAGTGACCAGCGCGGCAGCGGTTTCGTCGCAACTCGATTCGAGGCCAAGGATCAGGGCCATAGTGGTTCTTCGTACTCCGGTTGTCTGCGCATCTAGGGTGTCGGGGGGCGATTGTCGAAGTTCAGGCGTTTTTTGGCCGGCGCGAACATCGGCGTCCGCTTCGACAAGCTCGAACCGAGCCGGTAAGGCGAACGCCATGACCGTTTTCAAACTGGGTACCCGGGGTTCGCCGCTCGCGCTGACGCAGGCCGGGATGGTGCGCGATGCGCTGGCCGCCGCGCACAAGCTGCCGGCGAGCGCGTTCGAGATCGTCGTGATCAAGACCACCGGCGACAAGGTGCAGGACCGGGCGCTCGCCGAAATCGGCGGCAAGGCGCTGTGGACCAAAGAGCTCGACCGCGCGCTGCTCGCCGGCGAGATCGATGCCGCGGTCCATTCGATGAAGGATGTCGAGACGCTGCGGCCGAGCATGATCGCGATCGCCGCGATGCTGCCGCGCGCGGATGTGCGCGACGTGCTGGTCGGCGCCGAGTCGATCGAGGCGATCCGCCAGGGCGGCGTGCTGGGCACCAGCTCGCCGCGCCGCGCCGCGCAGATCCGGCGGCTGCGCCCCGATCTCTCCGCCGTGCTGTTCCGCGGCAATGTCGACACGCGGCTGGCCAAGCTGGCCGCGGGCGAAGCCGATGCGACGCTGCTCGCCGCCGCCGGGCTCGCGCGGCTGGGGCGTCATGACGTCGGCACGCCGATCCCGCTCAACATGCTGCTGCCGGCGCCGGCGCAGGGTGCGGTGGGTATCGAGATCCGCGCCGACGACGTGCCCGCCCGCGAGATGGTCGGCGCGATCGACGATGCCGAAACGCATGCCTGTGTCGGCGCCGAGCGCGCGCTGCTCGCCGCGCTGCAGGCCGATTGCCATTCGCCGGTCGCCGCGCTGGCGCGGATCGAAGGGGCGATCCTGACGATCGAGGCTGAGCTGCTGAGCGAGGACGGCATCGAGCATGTCCATGGCATGATCGAAGGTGCGCCGCTCGATCCCGAACTGCCCGGGGCGCTGGCCCGCGACCTGCTGGCCCGCGCGCCCGAAGCGGTGCGCCGCCTGTTCGCGGGATGAACCGCGCGATCGCCGTGCTACGGCCCGAGCCGGGCAACCGCGTGACCGCGACCGCGATCGAGGCGGCGGGGCGGACGGCTATCCGCCTGCCGCTGTTCACCACCGGGCCGGTGGCATGGACACCGCCCGACTCGGCCGGCTTCGATGCGCTGCTGCTGACCAGCGCAAATGCGATGCGCCATGGCGGGCCGCAGCTGGGCGCACTGCTCGACCTGCCCGTGCATGCCGTGGGCAAGGTGACCGCCGAGGCGGCGCAGCGGGCGGGCTTTCGGATCGCACATGTCGGCCATGCCGGCGCGGCCGAGCTGGTCGCGGAAGCGGAGGCGGCCGGGGTGCGCCGGGCGCTGCTGCTCGGCGGGCGCGAGCGGATGCTGGGCGCCGGCGGCGTGGTGGCCGAGGCGATCACTGTCTATGCGAGCGAGCCGCTCGCGATCGCCTCCGAACAGGCGGTGCGGCTGCGCGGTGCGGTGGTGCTGGTCCAGTCCGCCCGGGCAGGCGCGCGGCTCGCCGAGCTGGTCGCCCCCGATCACCGCGCGATCACCGCCGTCGCCGCGATCAGCGCGCGGGCGGCGGAGGCCGCCGGCACCGGCTGGCGACGCGTCGAGATCGCCGCCGATACCCGGCCCGACACGCTGATCGCGCTTGCGCTGCACCTCGCCGATTGACCGCGCGGGGCCGCGCGGCGATTAAGGACCCCATGAGCGACGATATTCTAGCGCCGCCGCCGCCGCGCATCCCGTGGTGGCGCAGCGCCAGCCTGATCGGGACGATCACCTTTGTCGGCGGGATCGGCGTGACCGTGGCCGCCGTAGGGCTGGCGGGCGGGCTTTCGCCGCGCCCGGCCCCTGCCCCCCTGCCCAGCCCGAGCGCTACCGCCCAGCCGGCGATCCCGGCGCTGCCGCCCGGCACCGACCTGGCGACACTGGCCGCACGCGAAACCGCGCTGGCCGGCAAGCTCGACCAGATCGAGCTGCGCCTGCGCGATTCAGACAGCAGCGCGCGCAATGCCGCCGGCTATGCGACGCGCGCCGAGCGGATGATGGTCGCCTTCGCGACGCGCCGCGCGATCGAGCGCGGCCAGCCGCTGGGCCCGCTCGAGAACCAGCTGCGCCAGCGCTTCGGCGAGCGGAACGGCGACGCGGTCGCCGCTATCCTGCGCGCCGCTGCCCAGCCGGTGACGCTGGAGGATCTCCGCCTCGCGCTCGACGCACTGGGCCCGCGCCTGGCCAATGATCCCAAGGACGGGCTGTGGAACCGGGTGCGCCGGATGCTCGGCAATCTGGTGGTGCTGCGTCAGGCCGATACGCCGAGCCCGCTGCCGGCCGAGCGGCTGCGCCGCGCGCGCCGTGCGCTCGACCGCGGCGACGTCGAGGCTGCGCTGGCCGAGGTCGCGCACCTGCCGGGCGTTTCGCTGGCCGAAAGCTGGACCGGTGCCGCGCGTCGCTACGTCGCCGCCCGCACCGCCCTCACCGAGATCGAGCGATCGGCGATGGACGTGCCGGCCCCCGCAGCGCCGGCCCCGGCCGGCCAGCCGGGATAGCCGCACCGCATACCCCATGCCGTCATCCCGACACACAGCGGGCGCCAGAGCGGCTAGGACGGCAGCGAACTTAGGAAAAGGACGAGGAAATGGCAGAGATGGGCCGGTTCGACTGGGCGGATCCCTTTGGGCTCGACGCGCAGCTGACCGATGAGGAGCGGATGGTCCGCGACGCCGCCCGCGACTATGCGCAAGGCGAGCTGCTGCCGCGGGTGACCAAGGCCTATCTCGACGAGCATTTCGACCGCGAGATCATGTCCGAGATGGGCCAGCTCGGCCTGCTCGGCGCGACGATCCCGGAAGCCTATGGCGGCGCGGGCCTCGGCTATGTCTCCTATGGCCTGGTGGCACGTGAAGTGGAGCGCGTCGATTCGGGCTATCGCTCGGCGATGTCGGTGCAGAGCTCGCTCGTGATGCACCCGATCAACGCCTATGGCACCGAAGAGCAGAAGCGAAAGTATCTACCCAAGCTCGCGACCGGCGAATGGGTCGGCTGTTTCGGCCTGACCGAACCCGACGCTGGTTCGGACCCGGGCGGCATGCGCACCCGCGCGCAGAAGATCGACGGCGGCTACAAGCTGACCGGGTCGAAGATGTGGATCACCAATTCGCCGATCGCCGACGTGTTCGTCGTGTGGGCGAAGAGCGAGGCGCATGGCGGCGGGATCAAGGGCTTCGTGCTCGAAAAGGGCATGAAGGGCCTGTCCGCGCCGAAGATCGAGGGCAAGCTCTCGCTGCGCGCCTCGATCACCGGAGAGATCGTGATGGACGGCGTCGAAGTGAGCGAGGACGCGCTGCTGCCCGACGTGCAGGGGCTCAAGGGTCCGTTCGGCTGCCTCAACCGCGCGCGCTACGGCATCGCCTGGGGCTCGATGGGCGCCGCCGAGGCCTGCTTCCATGCCGCGCGCCAGTACACGCTCGACCGCGCCCAGTTCGGCAAGCCGCTCGCGGCCAACCAGCTGGTCCAGCTCAAGCTCGCCAATATGGAGACCGAGATCGCGCTCGGCCTGCAAGCCGCTTTGCGCTGTGGTCGCATGTTCGACGAGGGTACGCTGGCCCCGGAGGCGATCAGCATCATCAAGCGCAACAATTGCGGCAAGGCGCTCGATATCGCCCGCATCGCCCGCGACATGCATGGCGGCAACGGCATCTCGGCCGAGTTCCATGTGCTGCGCCATGCGATCAACCTCGAGACGGTCAACACGTACGAGGGCACGCATGACGTGCACGGGCTGATCCTGGGCCGGGCGATCACCGGGATCGCAGCGTTCTGATGACGCCCGACCGGCAGCCGGTCCTCGAAGGCGCGCTGGTGACGCTGCGTCCCAGCACGCCCGAGGACTGGGACGCGCTCTATGCCGTCGCGAGCGATCCGCTCGTCTGGGAAGTGCACCCGGCGCATGACCGCTGGCAGGAGCCGGTGTTCCGCGCCTATTTCGACGCCGGCATCGCCAGCGGCGGGGCGCTGACCATCCTCGACAAGGCGACCGGCGCCGTGATCGGCTCCTCGCGCTTCGACAATTGGGAGCCCGAGGCCGACGAGATCGAGATCGGCTGGACCTATCTGGCGCGGGCCTATTGGGGCGGGGCCTATAACCGCGAGATCAAGCGGCTGATGCTCGATCATATCCACCGCTATGTCCGCACCGCGGTGTTCACCGTCGGCGTCGATAATGTCCGCTCGCGCGGGGCGATGGCGAAGATCGGCGGGGTGGTTCGCCCCGGCACGGTCGACCGGCTGATGGCGGGCGAGATGAAGCCGCATGTGATCTACGAGATCCACCGGGCATGAAGCCGCTCGAGGGAATCAAGGTCGTCGAGCTGGCGCGAATCCTCGCGGGGCCGTGGTGCGGGCAGCTGCTCGCCGATCTGGGCGCCGAGGTGGTTAAGATCGAGCGGCCGGGCGAAGGCGACGATACAAGGCATTGGGGACCGCCCTTCCTCCACGACGCGAACGGCGAGAACCGCGACGCGGCCTATTTCCATGCCTGCAACCGCGGCAAGACCAGCAAGGCGATCGACATCGCCACGCCCGAGGGACAGGCGGCGGTGCGTGCGCTGGTGGCGGACGCCGATGTGGTGATCGAGAACTACAAGGTCGGCGGGCTGGTGAAATACGGGCTCGATGCGGCGAGCCTGCGGGCGCTCAACCCGCGGCTGGTGGTCTGCTCGATCACCGGCTTCGGCCAGACCGGCCCCTATGCACCGCGCGCCGGCTACGACTTCATCATCCAGGGCATGGGCGGCTTCATGTCGCTGACCGGCGAGCCCGACGGCGCGCCGCAAAAGGCGGGCATCGCCTATGCCGACATCTTCACCGGGGTCTATTCGACAGTGGCGATCCTCGCGGCACTGCGACGCCGTGACGTCTCGGGCGAAGGCGCGCATATCGACATGGCTTTGCTCGATACCCAGGTCGGCGTGCTCGCCAACCAGGCGCTCAACTGGATGGCCAATCCGGCCAGGGTGCCGCACCGGATGGGCAACGGCCATGCGAACCTTGTGCCCTATCAGGCCTTCCAGGCGCGCGACGGCGAGCTGATCATCGCGGTGGGCAATGATTCGCAGTTCCGCAAGCTGTGCGGCGTGCTGGCAATGCCCGAGCTGGGCACCGACCCGCGCTTCGCGACCAATCCCCAGCGCGTGATCAACCGCGCGGCGCTGCTGCCGGTGCTCGAGGCGGCGATCCGGCAATGGGCGAAGGCCGATCTCTACGAGGCGCTGGAGGCCGAGGGCGTGCCGGCCGGCGCGATCAACACGATCGACGAAGTGTTCGCCGATCCGCAGGTGGTGGCGCGCGGGATGAAGATCGAGCGCGACGGCGTGCCCGGGATCGCGGCGCCGATCATGATCGACGGCGAGCGCATGGTCGCCGACACGGCGAGCCCGAAGCGCCCCGGCTGACCCAGCAAAAAGGGGCGGCCCCTTTCGGAACCGCCCCTTCTCTCCTCTCCCTGGGAGATCAGAAGTTGATCTTCGCGCCGACGGTGAAGCGGCGGCCATAGATGCCGTCGCCCGCCTGGACCGGGTTGTAGAGGTATGCGCCGTAGGTCACCGGATCGATGCCGGGCAGGCGGTCGAACAGGTTGAGCACGTTCGCGTAGATCGTGAACTGATCGGTCACCTTGGCGGTCACGTTGGTGTCGAAGGTGAAATAGCTCTTCAGGCGGCAGCCGGTATAGGCCGGCTGCGGAGCCAGGCCGCAGTCCTGATACGCATTGCCCTGGTCCATAGCCGAAAGGTCATAGCCCGAGGTGTAGTTGGCCGTGCCGGTGAGCGTAACCTTGCCGATCGCGAAGCTGTTCATCCAGCTGCCATGCCAGCGGAAGGTGCCCGAGCCCGCGGTCAGGTTGTAGTTGCCGATCGTGTCGACATAGGTCTCGCGCGTGCCGTCGGCCAGCGTGGTGCTGAGCTCGAGCTGGAACGTCGCGTCGAGGCTGCTCGTCCAGGTGACGTTGCCGAACTGGAAGCGCGCATTGGCCCCGAAGTCGATGCCTTCCGACTTGATCGTGTTGGCGTTGACATAGTGCGACTGCACGAATGCCACGCGCGGCAGCGCGGTCGGGTGTGCCGGATCGACGGCATCCGCGATGATCGTGTAGCCGTCCGGCACCGCCTCGCCCGCATAATAGGCGCGCAGCGCGTCACCCGAGGAGAGCGAGGTGATCGCGTCGGTCTTCTTGATGTTGAAATAGTCGACCGAGAACGAGAGGTTGCGCATCGGCGTGAAGACGGCGCCCAGCGTGATGCTGCGCGACTTTTCCGGCTTCAGATCGGGCGAGGCGAGCGTGGTCTGGCCGTAGCTCGCGGTGCGGAGGTACTGCGGGCAGGCGGTGCTGAACGTCGCGACCGAGCAGCCATATTGCGCCAGGTACGCATCGTTGAACAGGCCGGCCGAATTGGTGACATAGCCCGTCGTCGGCAGCGCGTTCGATTCGCCGAAGCTCGGAATGCGGAAGCCGCGCGACCAGGTGCCGCGAACAGTCAGCATGTCGAACGGGGTGAACTTCGCGCCCAGCTTGGGCGAGAAATAGCTCTGGCCGGTCGAATAGTGATCGTAGCGGCCCGAGGCGTTGAGCTCGAGCATGTTGAACACCGGGGCGCTGATCTCGCCGAACGCCGAGGCAACGGTGCGATGGCCTTCGGTGCCGAACGCGTTGATCGTGAAGTAGCGCTCGGTCGGCCCGTTGATGTCGCTGTTCGCCGAGGGCGAATCGACCGCCTCGTAGAAGAACGACCCGCCAAAGCCGATCTGCAGCGGCCCGCCGGGTAGCTGGAACAGCGACTTACTGACGCTCGCCTGGACCTGATAGAGATCCGAGGAGGCATCGACGTTGAGCTCCGGCGCCAGATAGTTGAGTACCGACTGGCTGTTCGCCGAAGGGTTCACGAAGTTGTACGAGCCGTCGGCGATCACATCCAGGAGATGCTGGATATAGACATAGCCGTTGAAGGTACGGCGCAGATCGGTGTGCATCGCCGTCGCGTCGACCTTGTAGTCCCAGTCGTCGCCGAAGCTGCCCTTCACGCCCGCGGCGGCGCGATAGACGCGGCTGCGCGTCTCGTCGTTGCGGGTGAGGTTGGGCAGGCCGCCGATCACCGTCGCCGTCTGGCCCGACGCCGCGAACGGGTTGTTCGGGTTGAGCGTGCCGTTGGTCGCATCGCAGTTCACGCGCGCGGCGCAGACATAGACCGGGAGCGTCAGCGCGCCCGAGCCGGCGGCGAAGCTCGCACCGCTGCCGCGCGTCGAATAGGGCGCATAGTAGATGCCCGCCGGCGCGTTGGCATAGATGGACGAGGCCGTGCCGCTATATTCGGTGCGCGACTGCTGAAAGTTCAGCTCAAGATAGGCCTCGGCCGAATCGCCCAGCGTCTTGGCGACATGCGCCGAGAAGCCGAAGCGCTCCTGCGAGGGCGCGACCACGCCGTAGCGGTTGGTCATGTCCTGCTGGCAGATCTGGGTGGGCAGCAGGCTGTTGGCGGCCTGCTGCGCGCCGGTGGTCTGCGTGAGCGTGCCGTTGGCGCAGCCACCCGAGAGCAGCTGGTAGCGGCCGCCGGCGCCTGGGGCGACATAGAGATTCGAACCGGCGTAGGTGGGCGCGAAATTGTCGCCGTTCACGAGGTTGTTCGGCCCGCCGATCCCGGTCTGGTCGTCCGAGTTGAACGGAGCGGGCAGGTCGCGATTATAGACCGCGCCGGCGTGGTAGTAGAAGCCGCTGACATAGGCGTTGAACCCGTCGCGATCGAGATCGCCGGTGCCGGCAGTGACCGAAAGGCGCTGGGTCGGCGCGATGCCGCTCTGCGAGACGCCGGCTTCGGCGCGCGCCGAAAGGCCCTGGAACTGGCGCTTGGTGATGATGTTGACCACGCCCGCGATCGCATCGGCGCCGTAGCTGGACGAAGCACCGTCGCGCAGCACTTCGACGCGCTCGATGATGTCGTCCGGAATCGTGTTCAGGTCGACGAAGTTGCGGGTCGCGTCGTCGGCGAGCGGATAATAGGCGGCGCGCATGCCGTCGAACAGCACCAGCGTCGAGTTGGTCGACAGGCCGCGCAGCGAGATCGCCGAGGCGCCGCCGGCGAACGCGCCATTTGCCGAGAAGCTGTTGGTGAGCGCAGGGCCGTTATTGGCGGCGAGGCGCTGGAGGCCGTCCTGCACCGTGCTGATGCCGCGCGCATCGAGCGATTCGGCGGTGACGGTGGTGACCGGCGAGGCCGTGATCTTGGTGCGGAACAGCGAGCCGGTGACGACGATTTCCTGCGACTCATCGGCCTGGGGCGTGGCCGGCGCGGCCTGGTCTTCGCTGGCGGTGGGGGTGGGAGCGGTGTCCTGCGCGAAGGCGGGGACGGCGAGGATGCTGGCGAGGGTGACTGCCGAAAGGGCAGTCCCCGCACGGAGCGTGCGAGCGAGATTACGCGTGAACATGGTACCCTACTTTCATACTGCCCCCCACGAACATTGCGGGGGTCGACGCGCGCCGGCCGGATGAGCGGCCTGCGCGAAGCGAGGGATGAAAGCGGGAGATTCCGGCGTAAAGCGGCGGGCCCGGCGGCATTGCACTTTCGCCCCCGGCTGTAGCCGGAATGGCACGCATCTTGGCTGAGGCGTTGCTGCCGGATTGCAATGTAACAGCTTTGTTGCAGCGGCGCGGCGGCGCCTGCAAAATTGCCGGCGATGGCCGCGTCCCCGGCTCGACTCACCGGCAAGGCGCGCGGGTTATGCCTCGACCAGCGTCGCCGCGCGTTCGGTGGCGGCGCGGGTATCGGCCGCCAGCCGCTTCACTTCGCCTGCCACCACCGCGAAGCCGCGCCCGGCATTGCCGGCCCGTGCCGCCTCGATCTCGGCGTTGAGCGCGAGCAGCTTGATGCGCGAGGCGATGTCCTGGATCGAGCCGACGATCCCGGCAAGCTGGGCACGAGCCTCAGCCTCGAGCGAGCGCGACGGGGTGATGTCCGAGGCGATCTTGACCACCTTCTCGACCCGGCCGGTGTGATCGACCACCGGCGTATAGGTCGCCTGCATCCAGATCCGGCTGCCGTCGCGGGCAAGGCGGTGGAATTCGCCCGACTGGAACTCGCCGCGCGCCAGTGCCTGCCAGAAGGCGGCATAGGCCGGGCTGGCGACCTGGGCGGCCTCGCACAGGGTGCGGTGGGGCCGGCCGATCAGTTCCTCGGCGGAATAGCCGGTGGCGGCGAGGAAATTGGCATTGGCGTGGAGAATCGTGCCGTGCGCGTCGAACTCGGCGACGAGCAGCGAACGGTCGATCGCATCGAGCTTGCCCTGCTGGGCGCTAAGGTCGGACATGAGCATGAAGCATCCGCGCTAGGCGATGCTTCTTCCCAAGTTATGAACCTGCGCAGGTTTCGCTACCCAAAATGACGGGAATTACGGATTTCACCCCAGCCGGCGGATCAGCTCCTGCGCCGCCGCGGGCGCGCGCACCTTGCCGCCATGGATGAAGAAGACGAAGGTCTCGCGCGGCGTGGCCGGCGGATCCTTGTCCTCGACATAGGGGAGCCCGGCGGGCCGTCCGCCCGCTGCCCAGGTCTTCGCCGCCTCGGTCCAGCGCGGCAGATCGCCTTCGGGATAGCAGAAGGGATTATCGTCCTCGCCGGCCTCGAGCCGGGCATAGACCAGGTCGCCGGTGATGTCGGCGATCGCCGGATATTGCGGCGAATCGGCATAGACGATCGCGACGCCGGCCTTGCGGCAGAGATCGACGAACTCGGGCACCGCGAAGCTTTCGTGCCGCACCTGGACAGCGTGGCGCAGCCTCACGCCTTCATGCGCGCGGGGAAGCAGATCGAGGAAGGCGCCGAAATCGGCGGCGTCGAACTTCTTGGTGGCCATGAACTGCCACATCAGCGGCCCCAGCCGGTCGCCGAGCTCGACCACGCCCTGCCCGACGAACTTGGCGACCGATTCGCCCGCATCGGCCAGCACCTTGCGATTGGTGCAGAAGCGCGAGCCCTTCACCGCGAAGACGAAGCCGTCGGGCACCGTCTTCGCCCAGCCCTCGAACGTCGCGGGCTTGAAGCTCGAATAATAGGTGCCGTTGATCTCGATCGCAGTCAGCTGGCGCGAGGCATATTCCA
>Ga0164294_10003038_pt1 | contig 15002 bp, 13 predicted proteins | sample GEODES005metaG_FD_111479 | JGI IMG/M metagenome (GOLD analysis project Ga0164294, IMG submission 111479) | Oligotrophic lake water microbial communities from Sparkling Lake, Wisconsin, USA - GEODES005 metaG | ecosystem: Environmental > Aquatic > Freshwater > Lake | place: USA: Sparkling Lake...
GGTGTTCATCGTGCTTTCGGTGCCAGCATGGTGCCGCGACAGGACGGGCTGCCGCAACGGCAGGCGTATTGCTTCTTCAATTTCGCGGTCTGGCGTTCATCGAGCACCAGACCGTAGTCGTAGAACAGCTCATCGCCCGGCTGCAGATCCCGCAGCGCCCGTATGAACACGCGGCCGTCGGTTTCGTCGGCCTGGCAGTTCGGCTCGCAGGCATGGTTGATCCAGCGCGAGCTGTTGCCGCCGTGCTTGGCGTCGATCACGTGGCCGCCCTCGAGGCTGAAATAGAAGGTGTGATTGGGGTCGTTCGGATCGTGCGGGTGCCTGTGCAAGGCCTCGGGCCAGTCGATGACCTCGCCGGTGTATTCGATGATCAGATCGTCGGCTTCGATGGGTGTCACCGCAAACACGCCGCGGCCATGTACCGAGCTGCGCCGCACCTGGATTCGACGGACGGGCGAAGTGCGGGGGGGCTTGGGCGGGGCCACTGGCGTCATCGGCGTCTTTGGGTACATTGAGTTGGTGGGCGCGCATGTGTGCGTGCGTGCCCGGGCGTGCGTGTGTGCGCGCGAGACCACCGAATTGTAGAGACGCGTGCAGCCGGCCATGTGGTCGCACGACCTTCATCGAGACTTTGCAGTAGAGACAACATGACCAAGACCCTGATCATTGCCGAGAAGCCCAGCGTGGCGCAGGACATCGTGCGTGCGCTGACGCCCGTGGCCGGCAAGTTCGACAAGCAAGCCGACCACTTCGAAAACGACCGCTATGTCGTCACCTCGGCGGTGGGCCATCTGGTGGAGATCAAGGCGCCCGAAGAGTTCGACGTCAAGCGCGGTAAGTGGAGCTTTGCGCACCTGCCGGTGATCCCGCCGCACTTCGATCTGGCGCCCATCGACAAGGCCAAGGCGCGGCTCGCCGCCGTGGTCAAGCTGGTCAAGCGCAAGGACGTGACAGACCTCATCAACGCGTGTGACGCGGGCCGCGAAGGCGAGCTGATCTTTCGGCTGATCGTGCAATACGCCGGCGTCAACGAAAAGAAGACCGTCGCCCCCAAGCCGATACAGAGGCTGTGGCTGCAGAGCATGACGCCGCAGGCGATCCGCGACGGCTTTAACAAGCTGCGCGGCGAGCCCGAGATGCGAGGCCTGTCGGATGCCGCGCGCAGCCGCAGCGAGGCCGACTGGCTCGTGGGCATCAACGGCACGCGTGCCATGACCGCGTTCAACTCGCGCGACGGCGGCTTCTTTCTGACCACCGTGGGCCGGGTGCAGACACCCACGCTGAGCGTGGTGGTCGAGCGCGAAGAAAAGATCCGCAAGCACGTGTCACGGCCGTACTGGGAGATCAAGGCCACGTTCGCTGCCATCGCAGGTGAATATGAAGGCAAGTGGTTCGACACCGCCTGGAAGAAGAACCCCGACGACGCCGAGCTGCGCGCCGACCGCGTCTGGAACGAGGCCGATGCGCAGACCATCGCCCAAGCCGTGCGCGGCCAGCCGGCCAGCGTTACCGAAGAAGCCAAACCCAGCTCGCAAAGCGCGCCCGCGCTGTATGACCTGACCACCTTGCAGCGCGAGGCCAACTCGCGCTTCGGCTTCAGCGCCAAGACCACCCTGAGCATTGCGCAGGCGCTGTACGAAAAGCACAAGGTGCTGACCTATCCGCGTACCGACAGCAAGGCGCTGCCCGAGGACTATCTGCCGGTGGTCAAGGAAACCATGGCCATGCTCGCCGATGAAGACCTGCCCGGCCCGCTGCGGCCGCTGTCGGGCCACGCCCGCAAGGCGCTCAACGACGGCATGGTCAAACCCAACAAGCGCATCTTCGACAACGCCAAGGTGTCGGACCACTTCGCCATCATCCCGACGCTGCAGGCGCCGAAAAGCCTCACCGAGATCGAGGCCAAGCTCTACGACATGGTGGTCAAGCGCTTTCTGGCGGTGTTCTATCCACCGGCCGAGTTCATGGTCACCACCCGCATCTCGAGCGTCGAGGCGGCGGGCAGGAAGTTCAGCTTCCAGACCAACGGCAAGGTGATGGTCAAGCCAGGCTGGCTGGCGGTGTACGGCCGCGAGGCCCAAGAAGACGACGCCAACTTGGTGGCGGTGCAACCCGGCGAGCTGGTGCGAACTGAGGGCGTCGACGTCAACGCGCTCAAGACCAAGCCGCCGGCGCGCTACACCGAAGCCACGTTGCTGAGCGCCATGGAAGGCGCAGGCAAGCTGATCGAAGACGACGAGCTGCGCGAGGCGATGGCCGAAAAGGGCCTGGGCACGCCAGCCACCCGCGCGCAAACCATCGAAGGGCTGATCCTCGAGAAGTACATGGTGCGCGAGGGCCGCGAGCTGATCCCCACGGCCAAGGCCTTCCAGCTGATGACGCTGCTGCGCGGTCTGCAGGTCGAAGAGCTCACCAAGCCCGAGCTCACCGGCAACTGGGAGTTCCAGCTCGCCGAAATGGAAAAAGGCAAGTTGAGCCGCGAGACCTTCATGGCCGGCATCGCCGCCATGACCGAGCGCGTGGTGGCCAAAGCCAAGGAATACGACCGCGACACCATCCCCGGCGACTACGCGACACTGGCCGTGGCCTGCCCCAACTGCGGCGGCGTCATCAAGGAAAACTACCGCCGCTACACCTGCATCGGCAAGGATGCCGCTGCGCCGGTTGACGCCGCCGAGCCGCACGGCTGCGGCTTCAGCATCGGCAAGATCCCCGGCAGCCGCAGCTTCGAGCTGAGCGAGGTCGAGGCCTTCATCGCCGACAAGAAGATCGGCCCGCTCGAGGGCTTTCGCTCGAAGGCCGGCTGGCCGTTCACCGCCGAGCTCAAGCTGGTGTTCGACGACGAGATCAAGAACTGGAAGCTCGAGTTCGACTTTGGCGAAGACGCCAAGGGCGAGGCCGGCGAGCCGGTCGATTTCTCGGAGCAGGAATCGCTCGGGCGCTGCCCGAAAGACCAGGGTCAGGTGTTCGAGCACGGCACCAGCTATGTGTGCGAGCACAGCGTGGGCGACAAGGTCAGCTGCGACTTCAAGAGCGGCAAGATCATCTTGCAGCAGCCGGTGCCGCGCGAGCAGATGACCAAGCTGCTGCAAACCGGCAAGACCGACCTGCTCGAGAACTTCGTGTCCAACAAGACCCGGCGCAAGTTCAAAGCCCGTCTGGCCTTTGACGCCAAGGAAGGCAAGGTCAGCTTCGAGTTCGAGCCGCGTCCGGTGAAGGCTCCGGCGGCGAAGAAGGCGGCGGCCAAGAAAGCGCCGTCAGCGTAAGCCGCTGCCCCAGGAATCTTGCCGAACCGTTCGCAGGTTGACTGTGCGTACGCATTAACGTACGCTCTGTGCTTTCGGAAACGTCCATGACCACACTCACCGCCAGCGAAGCACGCGCCAGCCTGTATCGGCTGATCGACCAGACGGCCGAGTCGCACCAGCCCATCCACATCGCTGGCAAGCGCAGCAGCGCGGTGCTGCTGTCGGCTGAGGACTGGCAGGCCATTCAAGAGACGCTTTATCTGTTGTCGGTGCCCGGCATGCGCGAGTCCATCAAGAAGGGCAGGGCCGAGCCCCTGGCCAAGAGCGCGAAGGAACTGAACTGGTGAGCTGGGTCGTGGTGTTTGCGAAGCAAGCCGTGAAGGATGCTTCCAAACTCGCCGCCGCCGGCCTCAAGCCCAAGGCGCAGGCCTTGCTCGACGTGCTTTGCCAAGACCCTTTTCGCAACCCGCCGCCGTTCGAGAAGCTGGTTGGTGACCTCGAAGGCGCTTACTCCCGACGCATCAACATCCAGCACCGGCTGGTTTACGAGGTGTTCAAGGCCGAAAGCACGGTGCGCGTGCTGAGGATGTGGACCCATTACGAGTGAGTCCCGGTGACTCAACAACGCCAGTGGCGTCAGCCCAACCCCAGCATCGAGCGCCCCAAGGCCTCGGCCACCTCGATGCCGTCCACACCGGCCGACATGATCCCGCCCGCGTAGCCCGCGCCTTCACCGGCGGGGTACAGGCCGCGCACGTTGAGGCTTTGCCAGTCGCGCCCGCGGGTGATGCGCAGCGGCGATGACGTGCGTGTCTCGACGCCAGTGAGCACCGCGTCGGGCATGTTGAAGCCCTTGATCTGCCGCTCGAAGGCGGGCAGCGCCTCGCGGATCGCATCAATGGCGTAAAGCGGCAAGCTGGCGTGGTCGCGCTGTCCCAGGTCGGTCAGGTGCACGCCCGGCTTGTACGACGGCTCGACCGAGCCTAGCGTGGCCGAGGCCTGGCCACGAATGAAGTCACCCACCAGCTGCCCTGGCGCCATGTAGCCGCCACCACCAAGCTCGAAAGCGCGCGATTCCCACTGGCGCTGGAACGCCATGCCGTCGAGCGGGCTGACCGGGCCTTCGGCAAGGCCGTCCTGGCGGTAATCCTGCGGGCTGATGCCCACCACGATGCCGGCGTTGGCGTTGCGCTCGTTGCGCGAGTACTGGCTCATGCCGTTGGTGACGACGCGGTTTTCCTCGGACGTGGCGGCCACCACCGTGCCGCCCGGGCACATGCAAAAGCTGTAGACCGAGCGGCCGTTGCTGGCGTGGTGCACCAGCTTGTAGTCGGCCGCACCCAGAACCGGATGGCCGGCCGACGGGCCGTAGCGTGCCCGATCGATGACGCCTTGAGGGTGCTCGATGCGAAAGCCGATCGAAAACGGCTTGGCCTCCATGAACACGCCGCGCTCGTGCAGCATGGTGAAGGTGTCGCGCGCGCTGTGGCCGAGTGCCAGCACGACGTGATCGGCGCTGATGTGCTCGCCGGTACTCAGCGTCACGCCGCGGATGCCGCCGGCCTCAATCAGCACATCGACCACCTGCTGCTGAAAGCGGATTTCGCCACCGAGCGACTCGATCTCGGCGCGCATCTTCTCGACCATGCCCACGAGCCGGAAGGTGCCGATGTGCGGCTTGGCCACGTAGAGGATTTCCTCGGGCGCGCCGGCCTTGACGAATTCGGTGAGCACCTTGCGCGTGAGGTGGCGCGGGTCGCTGATCTGGCTCCACAGCTTGCCGTCGCTGAAGGTGCCCGCACCGCCCTCGCCGAACTGCACGTTCGACTCAGGCTTGAGCACCCCTTGGCGCCACAGGCCCCAGGTGTCCTTGGTGCGCTCGCGGACTTCCTTGCCGCGCTCGAGCACGATCGGCCGAAGCCCCATTTGCGCGAGCACCAGCGCGGCAAACAGCCCACATGGCCCGAAGCCCACCACCAGCGGGCGGCTGCGCTCGCTGGCACGCCAGTCGGCCGGCACGTGGCCGACGAAGCGGTAGCGCGTGTCTGGCGAGGGCTTGATGTGCGCATCGCCGGCATGGCGCACCAGCACGGCGGCCTCGTCGTCGACCTCGCAGTCGACGGTGTAGATCAGCGTGATGGCGGTCTTCTTGCGCGCGTCGTGGCTGCGCTTGAAAACGGTGAACGAGCGCAGCGCGGCACTGTCCACGCCGAGCCGCGCCAGCAGCGCTGCACGCAAGGCGGCTTCGGGGTGGTCGAGCGGCAGGCCGAGGTCGGTGATTCGGATCATGGACGCATCAGGGGTCAGGCGGCCGTGTGCCGCAAGCCACGCGACAGCAGCTTTTCTTCGGCCAGTGCCAGTGGCTCGGGCAAACCTGAGAGCACCAGGGTGTCGCCCGCGGCGAGCAACACCTCATCGTCGGGTCGGCTTGCCGCGCCCGAGGCCCGCCGCACCGACGCCACCGTGACGCCGACCGCGTGCAGCGCCTGTGCGGCCACCGTCTGACCCACGCAAGCGCAGCCCGCTGTCAGCGTCACGCTGTGCAGGCGCACGCTGCCCAGTTCGTCCGCGGTGTCGTCATCGGCGCCGTGGAAGTAGCCACGCAGCAGGCCATAGCGCGCATCGCGCTGCTCCTGCACCACGCGGATCACCCGTCGCATCGGCACACCCACCAGCGCCAGCGCGTGGCTGGCCAGCATCAACGAGCCCTCGATGGCTTCGGGCACGACTTCGGTGGCGCCGGCGGCACGCAGCCGCTCGAGGTCGCTGTCGTCGATGGTGCGCACGATCACCGGCACCCTGGGCGCGTGTTCTTGCACCAGATGCAGGATCTTCAGCGCCGACTGTGTGTCGTGGTAACTCACCACCACCGCATTGGCCCGCGCCAGGCCAGCGGCCATCAGGCTTTGCAGCCGCGCGGCATCGCCGAACACCACGCTCTGGCCGGCGGCCGCCGCCTTGCGAACGCGGTCGGGGTCCAGATCAAGCGCCATGTAGGGAATGTGCTCGGCCTCGAGGATGCGCGAGAGGTTCTGGCCGCTGCGGCCGTAGCCCGCGATGATCACGTGCGCTTCGGTGTTGATCGCGCGTTTGGCGATGGTGGTCATCGCCACCGACTGCATCAGCCAGTCGATCGGAATCAGCCGCATCACCAGCCGATCGCTGTAGGCGATCAGCAGCGGCGTGGCCATCATGCTGAGCACCATGCTGGCCAGCACCGGGCTGAACCAGCGCGGGTCGATGAGGTGCTCCTGCGCACCCAGGGTCAGCAAGACGAAGCTGAACTCACCGGCTTGCGCCAGATACAAGCCGGTGCGCAAGGCAACGCCCGGCGCCGTGCCGAACACCCGTGCCAGCACGGCCACCAGTGCGAACTTGACCAGCACCGGCAGCAAGGTCAGCAGCAGCACCAGCAGCCACTGATCGACCACCGGCCGCCAGTCGAGCTTCATGCCGATGGTGATGAAAAACAGGCCCAGCAGCACGTCGTGGAAGGGACGGATGTCGGTCTCGACCTGGTGTTTGTATTCGGTCTCGGCGATCAGCATGCCGGCGATGAAGGCGCCCAGCGCCAGCGACAGCCCGAAGTGCTCGGTCAGCCAGGCCAGCCCCAGCGTGACCAGCAGCAAGTTGAGGATGAACAGTTCTTCGCTCTTGCGCCGCGCCACGATCGTGAGCCACCAGCGCATGAGCTTTTGGCCGCCGGCCAGCAAGAGGGTCAGCAGCACAGCCGCCTTGATCGCTGCCCAGCCCAGCTCAACGGCCAGATCGGCGCCGCTTGAATCGAGCGCTGGAATCAGCACCAGCAGCGGCACCACCGCCAGATCCTGAAACAGCAGCACGCCCATCACGCGGCGGCCGTGTTCGCTTTCGAGCTCAAGCCGGTCGGCCATCAGCTTGACCACGATGGCCGTGCTCGACATCGCCATCGCAGACGCCAGCACGACCGCACCTTGCCATGACAGCTGCCACGGCTGATCGGTGAACGAATACAGCCAGGCCAGAAGGAAGTGACCGCCCAGCGTGCCGGCGATGGTGAGCAGCACCTGCGCCAGGCCGAGCCCGAACACCAGCTTGCGCATGCTGCGCAGCTTGGGCAAGTTGAATTCGAGACCGATGACGAACATCAGGAAGACGACGCCGAACTCAGCCAGATAGCGCAACCCGGCCGAGTCCTTGGCCAGTGCGGTGGCGTTGGGGCCGATGATCACGCCCACGGCCAGGTAGCCCAGCACCGGTGGCAGCTTGGCGAGCCGGCACAGCACCACACCGGCGACGGCCGCCACGAGGTAGAGCAGGGTCAACTCGAAGGTGGATGCCATCGGCGCGGTGATTTATCGCAGTGTGGTGGGCAAGGGCTGGCGCAGTGGTTTGGCAAGCGGCATGCCGTCGCCGAGGTGGCGTGCCTAGAATGCGTCTCCCCCGTGGTTGGATCCTAATGGACACCTCCGAACGCCCGCTGATTTCTGCCACCGCAGGCGCTTCGTCACAGCGCGCCGTGTTTGACGACCAGCGCGCCTTGCAACTGGCGTGCGACACCTTTGACATCGAAGCGCGCGCGCTGATCGGACTGAAATCTCGTCAGGGCGAGGCCTTTGCCCGCGCTGCCGAAGCGATGCTGCGCTGCGCCGGCCGGGTGGTGGTGATGGGCATGGGCAAGAGCGGTCATGTGGGTCGCAAGATCGCCGCCACGCTGGCCTCCACTGGCACGCCGGCGATGTTCGTGCATCCGGCTGAAGCCAGTCATGGCGATCTGGGCATGGTCACGCCTGCCGATGTGGTGCTGGCAATTTCCAATTCCGGCGAAAGCGACGAGATTGCTGCGCTGCTGCCGGCGCTCAAGCGGCTGGGCGTGACGCTGATCAGCATGACGGGCCGCGCGGATTCCTCGCTGGCGCGTCACGCTGACATCGCTCTAGACAGCGGCGTCGATCAAGAAGCCTGCCCGCTCAACCTCGCGCCCACGGCCAGCACCACGGCGCAGATGGCGCTCGGCGATGCGCTCGCAGTCGCGCTGCTCGACGCGCGCGGTTTTCGCGAAGCCGACTTTGCGCTGTCGCACCCCGGCGGCAGCCTGGGGCGCAAGCTGCTGATTCATGTGCGTGACCTGATGGTCTCGGGCGACGCCGTGCCTCACGTGGCGCCCGATGCGATGTTGGGCGCTTTGCTGGCCGAGATGACCGGCAAGGGGCTGGGTTTCACGGCCGTCACCGACGCTCAGCAGCAGGTGCTGGGCATCTTCACCGACGGCGATCTGCGCCGCCTCATCGAGCGCGGCGAGGACTTGCGCGCACTCACGGCCGCCAGCGTGATGCATGCCCGCCCCAAGCTGATCCGCGACGATGCGCTGGCCGTGGACGCCGCCGGCCTGATGGAGCAGCATCGCGTGACCAGCGTGCTGGTCGTCGATGCCGATGGCCGACTCGTGGGCGCGCTGAACTTCAACCAGTTGATGCGCGCCAAAGTGCTTTGATGACACCGATCACGCCTCGACCCCTGACCCCGGTGCTCGCCTTCGAGCCCGAACTGCTGCTGATGGCGCAGGGCATCAAGGCGGCCATCTTTGATGTCGACGGGGTGCTCACCGACGGCAGCCTGTACATCGGCGAGCACGGCGAAGCCTTCAAGGCGTTCAACAGCCTGGATGGTCACGGGCTCAAGCTGCTCACGCTGGGCGGCATCACGCCGGTGGTGATCACCGGACGCGATTCGCCTGCGGTGCGACGTCGCATCGCCGACCTCGGCATCGCCCACGCGATCTACGGCGTGCACGACAAGCTCGCGGCCGCTGACGCGGTGATGCGCAGCTTGCAACTTGGCTGGGGCGAGCTCGCAGCGATGGGCGACGACTGGCCGGACCTGCCGCTGATGACGCGAGCCGCATTTGCCTGTGCTCCGCCCAATGCCCACATCGAGGTTCGGGCTGTGGCACATCACGTGACCCACGCCGCCGGCGGCGGCGGGGCGGCGCGTGAGTTCTGCGATGTGCTGCTCACCGCAGCTGGCCGCTACGCGGCGCTTTTGCACGGCCACCTCACCACGCTCGACAGCGCATCAGGAGAGCGGCGTTGAACGCGACCAACGAATCCGCCTTGCGGCCCGTCGAGGAGCGCGTTGCGGTGCGCCGCTTGTTGTTGCCCTGGTATCGCCGCGTGGTCGATGCGGTGTCGCACTATCTGCCGCTCGTGCTGATGGCGCTGCTGGCGCTGGGCACCTGGAGCCTGGTCAAGAACACGCCGGTGTCGGAGGATGAAAAGCCAGCCGTCGCCCCGAGCCATGTGCCCGACTACACCATGCAAAAGTTCACCGCGCAGCGCTTTGCCAAGGATGGCGCGTTGTCGGTGGAGATGGAAGGCGACACGCTGCGCCACTATCCGGACACCGACACGCTCGAGATCGACAACGCACGCATCCGCTCGATCACGCCCGAGGGCCGGGTGACGAGGGCATCGGCTGACATGGCGGTGTCCAACGGCGACGGGTCGGAAGTGCAGTTGACCGGCAATGCTCACGTGGTGCGTGAGGCCTACAGCCGCAACGGCGTCAGGGAGGCGGCCGTCAACTTCCGCGGCGAGTTCCTGCATGCTTTCCTGAGGACTGAGCGCGTCAGCTCACACCTGCCGGTGATCCTCACAAGGGACACCGCACAGATTCGCGGCGACTCGATGGACTACGACAACCTCACACGCGAAGCGCGGTTCAAGGGCCGCGTGCGTGCCGTTTTTGCACAAGCCGATGCCGCGACCCAAAGCGCTGCGCCTGCATCTGCAAACCGGTGAGCCGGGTTTGTTGGCAAGCCCATCGAAGGTTTCCGCGTTGAGCGCTCCGCTGGTGCTCATCACCGGGGCGTCCAGTGGCATCGGGCAGGCGCTGGCCGAGCGTTTCCTGCAGGATGGCTACCGCTTGGCTCTGGTGGCCCGCCGAGGGCCTGAGATGACGGCATGGGTGCAAGCGCGAGGCCTTGATGCTCAGCGTTGCACGGTCTACGAGGCTGACGTGCGTGACATCGAAAGCATCACCGGCGCGGGTCGCCAGTGCATGGCGGCTCAGGGCTTGCCCGATGTGGTGATTGCCAATGCCGGCATCAGCGTGGGCTTTGACACCGCCGAGCTCGAGGATCTCGAAGTCCTGAGTGACACCTACCAGACCAATCTGATCGGGCTCGTGGCGACATTCCAGCCCTTCTTGCAAGGTCTGCGCGAGCGCCGCAGCGGCACGCTGGTGGGCATCGCCAGCGTGGCTGGCGTGCGTGGCCTGCCCGGCCACGGCGCCTACTGCTCAAGCAAGGCCGCGGTGCTCAGTTATTGCGAAAGCCTGCGCGGCGAATGCCGTGCGTTCGGGGTCAAGGTGGTGACCATCAGCCCGGGCTTCATCGACACGCCGCTCACGCGAGACAACGACTACCCGATGCCTTTTCTCATGTCGCCCGAGGCCTTTGCCGATCGGGCGTTTCACGCCATACGGCGCGGCTCAAGCCACCGGGTGATCCCGTGGCAGATGGCCATCGTCGCCAAGTTGCTCAGAGTGCTGCCAGACACGCTGTTCGACCGAGCGTTCCATGGGCGAGGGCGCAAGCGCCGCCGCTCAGGGCAGTTGTCAGGCGACAGCACGGCCCACAAATGAAAACGGCTGCACGTGAAGTGCAGCCGTTGGGATCAGCAGGGTCGGCTCACTGGACCGACCGCGCTGATCAGCGCAGATATCGCTGATCAGTAGCCGCCGCCACCGCCGGAGCGGCCACCGCCACCACCGCTGTAGCCACCGCCACCGCCAGAGCGGCCGCCGCCGCCACCACCGCCGTAGCCGCCGCCACCGCCGGAGCGACCACCGCCACCACCGCCGCCGTAGCCGCCACCACCACCGGAGCCGCCGAAGCCACCACCGCCGCCGGAGCGGCCTGCGCCGCCACCACCGCCGTAGCCACCGCCACCGCCGCCACCGAAGCCACCACCGCCGCCGGAACGACCGCCGCCGCCGAAGCCGCCTGGGCGCTCTTCGCGCGGACGTGCTTCATTGACGACCAGAGCGCGACCGTCCATTTGCTGACCGTTCATGCCGTTGATGGCGGACTGCGCTTCCGCGTCAGAGCCCATTTCCACGAAGCCGAAGCCCTTGGAGCGACCGGTTTCACGGTCCATCATGACCTTGGCAGACGACACGGTGCCGAACTGCGCAAAGGTTTGTTGCAGATCATCATCACGTACGTTGTACGAGAGGTTACCAACGTAGAGTTTGTTGCCCATTTCGAGCGCCTTTCTTTCCAGAGAACACAGAATAACTGTGTAGCTTCAACCTATCCTGACCCATTCAAGCAAAGGCGCTGCTACTGACCACAGAGCGCTGATTATTGATGAATTAATCGATCTTAGGTAAAGGGTTCTCCACCCCTTGTGCCCCAAGTGTTGTTTTGGGGTGGGTCGGCGCAGTCGCTGCTGCATCGGTGCGCCGCGAACGTTGCGCAGGGTCAATTCAGCGCTCGATAGCCACAGTTGTCGCAATTGAGTGAAAGCAGGGAAACCCCGTATTTCTGCCCATATGGCCGGAGCCTAAAGTTCGGCCACTCGCGGAATCGGCCTCAAGCTTTTTCCCAGCGGGGTGATGAGGAGACATCATTGGCGATCGAAGAACTGAACGTTCTTTGAAAGCATTAACCGGGTCGCACCAACGGTCCGAGTCAAAATAAAAAAGCGCTGGTATCCCCAGCGCTTTTTCTTTTTTACCGCCCACAGTGAGCTGCCCCGCCCCATGACCGAACTGGTTGTTTTGAGTCTGGCTTCGCTGTTCGCAGGCTTCGTGGACGCAATTGGCGGCGGCGGCGGACTGGTGCTGGTGCCGGCTCTGTTCGGCGTATTTCCGGGCGCCGCACCCGCCACTTTGTTCGGAACCAACAAGGCGGCTTCTGTCTGGGGTACTTGTTGGGCCACATGGCAGTACGCCAGCCGAGTGCAAATGCCTTGGGCGTCACTTTGGCCGGCGGCCCTGGCGGCACTCGTTGGCAGCGGCGCAGGCGCCTGGTGCGTCACGGTGGCCGACCCCACCCTCCTGAGGCGGGCTCTGCCCTTCGTGCTGCTGGCCGTGCTGATCTACACCTTGGCTCGCAGGAATCTCGGGCGTGTGCATTCGCCTCGGTATCAAGGGCGCACGCAGGCCGCAGTGGCCAGCGCGATCGCGTTCATCATCGGCGTCTACGACGGCTTTTTCGGGCCGGGCACGGGCAGCTTTCTGGTGTTCCTGTTCGTGCGCTTGCTGGGTTTCGATTTTCTGCACGCGAGCGCCAGCGCGAAGCTTCTCAACACCGTGACCAATGCGTCGGCACTGCTGCTGTTTGCCTACAAGGGCCACGTGTGGTGGCATCTGGCGGCGCTGATGGCCGTGGCCAACGTGATCGGCAGCCTCATCGGCACGCGCATGGCGCTGCGTCACGGCGCGCCCTTTGTGCGCGCAGTTTTCGTGTGCGTCGTGGCCTTGCTGATCGTCAAGACCGTGTGGGACGGCTACTTCAAGGTGGCTTGATCTCTCAAGCTACGATCGCTGAACCAATCCCTTTCCTCCAAGCACCGATGCCCGTCGATCCCGAACTGCGCGCCCTCACCATCGACATACCCGCTCAGCCGGAGTCGCTGGTGAAGTTATCGTCGCTGCTGGCCGCGTACGACGTCAACTTGCAGCAAGTCGGTGCGCTCGTGGAGTCGGACATGGCTTTGGCCGCTGCGGTGCTGAAGGCGGTCAATTCGTCCTTGTACGGGCTGTCGGGCCGTGTGCAAAGCGTGCATCAGGCGATCACCTATCTTGGCACCCGCGAGGTTGCTGGCATCACCTTCGAGATGGGCTTGCGCGCTGTGTTTCCGGGTGCTCCTGATCTGGCTGCCGTGTGGGAGCGTGCGGCTGTGCGTGGGTTGCTGATGGGGCGCATCGGTGACGCCATCGGCGTCGATCCGTGGGCTGCGCATTCGGCCGGTCTGTTCGAGGAGTGCGGCAAGGCAGTGTTGTTCCGTCATGCGATGGACCGCTACAAGCCCATGCTGCTGCGTGCCGCGAACGATGAGGAACTCGTCGTCCTCGAGCACCAGGAGTTCGGCGTCAGCCACGACGCGCTCGGCGCTGCGATGTGTGAAAGCTGGGGCCTGGCGCCCGGAACGGTGGCCAGCGTGCGCTTTCATGTGACGGTCAACGCGACCCGAGAGTTGCCCGCGCAGATGCAGCGCCGATCGATCTGCGTGCTGTCGGCCGTGGCGCGCGCGCTGATGACCGATCCCGACACGCTCGAAGAGGTGGTGAACGTGCTGGCGCCACAGGCCCAGCTCGAGCCCGAACTGGTGTTGCGCGGCGCGCGCCGTGTGCAGCAAAAGATCGAAAGCGCGGTGGGGGGCGAAGACTGAATCTGGGCCTGAGGGGGCGCGAACTCAGCTCATCAATGCCCGTGCCAGACCGATCAGCGCGCACGCGCCGATCACCCGCGTCACGCTCACCCCGAAGCGCATCAGCGCCACCGCGCTCGCCAGTCCGATGAGCGCGCTCGCCCATGCGAACGGTCCGCCGAATCCGTCCGGCCAGAGCACATGCTGGGCAAAGAACACGCTCAGGTTCACGATCACGCCCACCACCGCCGCCGTGACCGCCACCAGGGGTGCTGTGAACCCCAGCTGACCGTGCGTGGCCTCGACCAGCGGGCCGCCGGCCAGGATGAAAACAAACGACGGCAAGAAGGTGAAGAACGTGGCCACGCAGGCCGACACCACGGCGGCCAGGACGATGGCGTCGGTGCCGAACATCGGGTGGGTCCAGCCGCCGACAAACGCGACGAAGGCCACCACCATGATCAACGGGCCGGGTGTGGTTTCACCCAGGGCCAGGCCGTCCATCATCTGCGGCGCGCTCAGCCAGCCGTGCTGCGTCACCGCAGCCTGCGCCACGTAGGGCAGCACGGCGTAAGCACCGCCAAAGGTCAGCAGCGCGGCCTTGGTGAAGAACCAGCCCATCTGCGCCAGGGTTCCCTCGAGCCCGCCGCTGAGCGCCAGCAAGAGCATCACCGCAGCCCACAGCCCCAAGCCAACGGCCAGTTGTCCCAGCAACCGCGATCGGCTGAAGCGGGCGTGCGCTGGTGTGGGCGTGTCGTCGTCGACCACGGCGCGTGCTCGCGTGGTGCTTGCGCTCGCATGGCCGCCACCCGCGCTGAATGCGGCGGGCGAGACTTTTGAACCAATCCACCCAATCACACCAGCAGCGATGATGATGGCTGGAAAAGGCGTGTTGAGAAAGTAGATGGCCACAAACGCAGAAAAAGCGATGGCCCACAAAAGCGCGTTTTTCAGGCTGCGCTTGCCGATGCGCCAGGCCGCTGCCACCACGATGGCGGTCACCGCCGGCTTGATACCCCACAGCACGCCGGCCACGGCGGGCGTTTGCCCTAGCGCCATGTAGATCCAGCTCAGCGCGATCAGCAGCAACAGCGAGGGCAGCACAAACAACGCGCCCGCCGCGATCCCGCCACGTGTGCCGTGCAGCAGCCAGCCCAGGTAGGTGGCGAGTTGCTGCGCCTCGGGTCCTGGCAGCAGCATGCAGTAGTTGAGCGCGTGCAGGTAGCGCCCCTCGGAAATCCAGCGCCGCCGCTCGACCAGCTCGGTGTGCATCAGCGAGATCTGCCCCGCCGGCCCGCCGAAGCTGATGCAGCCCAGCCGCAACCAGAACCGCAGTGCTTGCGCCAGTGTGGGCGCGGGCGGCGCACGCAGGTCGTCGGGTGGGGCGGGTTGGCCA
>Ga0164294_10003039_pt1 | contig 14998 bp, 11 predicted proteins | sample GEODES005metaG_FD_111479 | JGI IMG/M metagenome (GOLD analysis project Ga0164294, IMG submission 111479) | Oligotrophic lake water microbial communities from Sparkling Lake, Wisconsin, USA - GEODES005 metaG | ecosystem: Environmental > Aquatic > Freshwater > Lake | place: USA: Sparkling Lake...
CATCATTCGCTCGTCCTTCGACCGGCTGTCTAGTTAATGCAATACGCGGTCCAGTATCGCGATAATTAATCTTATCTTTTACCATATGTTTTAATCGCATATAGTAGGTTGGTCCAATAAATATCTCGGTCTCGATTTGTTCCCCCGTCATACCATTATATAATAATTCGTATCCACTGGAATGATACCCAACATGTGTCAACATCTCTCCAAATCTACCGACTTTTAACCCTTTTGAATTAAATGCCGTTCCGTCGATAAACGCCCCATATTGCGCCCCCGCTTTTCCGGTAATCGCTTCTACTAATTGTCCTATCGTCATACGTGTTGGAATCGCGTGCGGATTAATAATAATATCGGGTCGGATTCCGTCTTTGGTAAACGGCATATCTACTTCTGGAACGACTAATCCGATGGTTCCTTTTTGACCCGCCCGCGATGCCATCTTATCGCCAATCGCTGGAATACGCTCTTCTCTAATACGGACTTTTGCAATTCGGGTTCCTTCATCACCCTCTGTTAAAAACGTTTTATCCACGATTCCTAGCTGTCCCTTTTTCGGTTTCTTGGATACATTTATATTCGAGACAGACCCCGTAACGGAGGATACCATTCCTACAACCGCGGTTTCATCCGTTACTGTAGACCCCTCGCGAATCATTCCATAATCGTCGAGTTTACTATAGTCTTGGTTTAATTTTGACCCTACTACATTCGTTGTACGTTCTATATTTACGAAAAGGGTCTGGGAATCGGGATTCGGCTTTTCTTCGTGACATTCATAGGTAGAATAATAGGTTGTACGAAATAACCCGCGTTTTAATGACCCTTCATTAATTAATACGGCATCTTCTACATTATATCCCGTATAACACATAATCGCGACAATGGCGTTCTCTCCATAACAATTTTCCTCTCCATTAATATGTTCCATATATCGCGTTTTTACTAATGGAATCTGGGGACTGTTTAAGATAACCGCGGCTTTATCCATACGAACACGATGATTTGTATGATACATTGAAACCGCCTGTTTACTTTGACCACACGAGAATGAATTACGCGTTGCGGGATTATTCTGCATAAATGGAACTAAATTACACATCATACTCATTATGAGAGATTCGTGAATTTCCATATGCGTATATGGTTTCGAAGTATCTTCTAATGCTTCCGCATTTATCGCGATTAATGCATCCTCACTCTCGCTCGTATCAATATAATCAATAATCGCCTTCTTTTTCTTAAACGCAGTTAATGCCGCGGGTGATTTTGTACGACTATCTTTATATAATTCTTCGAGAGAATAGATTTTCATATCTTGAGTGGAAAAAGGGAGGTCTGGATTTCGGTCGTTGAACCCGGCAACTAAATCGGTCCATGTAAATTCGTCCTTATCGATTTTATTTATTATTTCGGAATTCTCAAATGAGAATTTGAGAGATTTACCTTTTCGTTTTCTCTTTTCTTGGATTTTATCGGATTTTTCATCTTTTTCATCTTTTTCTTCTTCTTCTTCTTCATTGTCATTTTCCAACTCGTCAATATCCACTTCTAGATCGCGATAGAATACTGGACGGGTAAGTCTTCCCGCATCCGTATAAATAAAAATAGTATTCTGTTTTATATCAAATGAAATACTAAAATAAATCGGTAAAAGCGCGTTTCTGCGAAATAATTTAAATTTATTTACACATTCAACTGGCTCTTCTACAATTCCTAATAGTAGTCCATTGATAATGACTTTCGTCGTATTTCCTACTTGAATAGGCATACATTCTTCTACTAATTTTACTTTTGCATTCTCTCTTAACCACCGAATCATTGGCTCTCTACTGACCCCCTTTGTAATATACGTCACAATAGATAGATGTTTATGAAGACCAATATTCGCACCATCTGGAGTATCAATGGGGTCAAAGTATCCCCATTGAGAGCAATGAAGAACGCGAGGACCTACGAGTTTTAATCCGGCAGATAGATGTAGATTCGTCTTTCTTAAATGGCTAAATGCGGAATTATGCGAGAGACGATTCAAGTCTTGGACGACTCCGATACGTTTTGTATGCGCCTGTGCCCCCCAATTTCCTTTGAACGCTTTCTTAAATCCCGTATCTACGATTTTCTCGGAAAATACCTTCATATAATTTCGCTTAATAAGAGAGACCAAATCGTTCTCATATTCCGCGGCTTTAAAATAGAGCTGCTCTTCAAATCGTAACTGAATATTATTCTTCTGGATTTTATAGTATTCGCGAAATAATTCAGTTATTAATGTACCAACGGGTTCAATACGCTTAAATTTAAAATTATCGCGATTCGTCGGCTCGTCTACTCCAATATATACTTTTAGAATACGAAATACCATATATCCTAAATAATATGCCTTTTGGATAAAGTTCGTCTCTCCAATATGCGGGAAAAAATAGTCCGAGAGAATTTCTAATGCATGGGCCTTCGTTTTTCCTTTTGTTAACAATGCGATAAAATCGAGGGCGGTAACTTGCGACATAATTGCTCCTGCGTCATGAACAGATGGGATGAAAAGGTCGACCATCGATGAATATCGGTCTAGATCTAAAAGACACATTGTAATAATATCTTTATCCGAGAGAATACCTAATGCTCGAAATACGATGAAAAGGGGGACTGGTTTACGAACATTCGGTATATTTACTACGATATTTTCATAGGTATATTTCTTTGCACGTTGTTCCGTCTCTCCGGGAACATCTTTTGATGGGGCTACGATTTTGATAGAGAGGGTTCGAATCGGTTTTGCGACATTTTCCGAAACAGAACGTATTTCGGCGGAATAAAGGTAATTACCATCGTCGACCTCTCGAATATATAGCATATTATCCGCGAATTTCTCCTGTGGAATAACGGCTTTCTCTTTTCCGTCAATAATAAAGTATCCGCCGAAATCGTTTCTACATTCGCCCATATTAAAACGTACTTGTTTAGGAAGATTGTTTAATATACAGAACTCGGATTGTACCATTATCGGGAAACGTCCTAGGAATATTTTTTCTAAAACAATTGTTTGTTTTTGGACGCCGGGTCGTATCATCGATTGTTCGGTTAATTCGCGGATTTTTGCAACTTGGCCGGGAGGTAACTTTGCTAATCCTCGTTGAGCGTTTATCTTCATTTTATCTAGAACCGTTAATCTCGGGTTTTTCTTTAGTGGAACTTTTTTCGGCTCTTGGTCCTCCTTTTCTTTTTCTTCGTCGTCTTTATTGTCGTCTTTCCCTTCTTTAAAATTACGAGTCTCTTCGTCATTATCTGAATCATCCGTTCCTTCTCCCTCTTCGCCGCCGATAATCATGGGCGTTTCTCCTTCGGCTAAAACGGTCGTTATTTCAACTTCTATATCATAATGTATTGTCATTGCGTAACTCATATTTCTAAGACGAGCTTCATTTGGATACATGAAATGAGTTCGGTCATTATCGCTAATAACGGGTTTTCCAAAATAAATTCTGGAGCCATCTCTCCCTCCTAGGAAAAGTTCGCATTTATTTAAGAAATCTTTAGTATCTTCACTATATCTACTTGAGAGACGAACCGGATTGTTATCGCGAAATATCTGGAAAATACCGTTTTTAAAGAAGTCGTTATAGGATTCTATATGATGAATCACTAAAGATTGTGGATTATCTCTGAAATAAGAATCTATGATTTTCCATATATTTAGATTATCCATCTGTATATATTACAATAGTATAGTATATATTTGTATTTTATCTTGTTTTTTATATAGTTGTTTTTGATTATTTGAGAGATTCGAGAATTCAAGAATTCAAGAGATTTAGAAAAATCTCTCGAAATAGTATAATAATATTAGTATAAAATGGCATCAACAGAACAATCTATTTTTGGTCATCTTGGTTCAGAATATTGTATATACTTTTACTATCTCTCGATATTCGGCTTTGCTCTTATGATAATGACAATAATATCATATGTATGGATTGGAATCGCTAAAAAATTGGGTTTTCGTCATTACTTACAAATGGTTTCTGCGGCGCTAGTTTATTTTATCTTCTATTTCCAAAATAGATTATTATATACAATGTGTATGAAATAATTCCATAACGTTGCATTTATATATTATTTATTTATCAGCATAATATATATGTCAAGTTCTTCTTTACTAATTATTGTTTCTGATGAACAGCCGGGAGATAGTAATTTTTTAAAATTATTCCCTACTATAACTAACCCTACTATAACTAACAACGTGTATCAATCAGTTAAAAAAATTTGGTCTAGTACCTCAGAAAATCCATCAGAAACTGGCGCCATAACTGTATATAATCTTATCGATGATGCTATTTTTGAATTTAAATATAACAAATTCGACGAAAAAAAAGGAAATATACGCGTATTTTATGCTGATACAATAGACCTAGAAAATAAGTTATTTTTAGAAATTAAAAACAATTTAGCGAATCATCATGTATATTTATTGGGATACGGACCTAAAAGCTCAATGCGTGTATCGAATGTTTGTAATGAGCTTGTAAAACCATCTGTTGATGGTACCCAAATTAGTATTGACAAATTTTTTCCATTTACAATTAATTCAATTGGTGATGAGACAATAAACCAGCCTACATTTGTTAAGAAATATTATATTGTTACAAAAAAAGATTGCCAGAATACAAAATACAATGACCCTAATTTTATGTCTATGAATAAAATTAAAATGGCATATGATGCTCTTATTGTTAAAGGGTCATTAGAATCTGATTATAAAAAGAAAATGTGGGAAAAATTTTTTAAAATGAAACATGTTATTGGTAGTGATTTGGGTGCTGATTTTATGAAATGGTGGAATAGTTCTACTTCACAGCAGATACCCCCATCAAAAAAAAAAAATATACAAGAATCTTTTGTCCAAATACATTATCACTATTACGAAAACAAATATATTGATTCGCAAGGACGCCGACAAAACGAACAACAATTTAATTCACTACAAGTATATTGTAGACAAGATAAAAATAACAAATCATTTTATCTATATCAAGAAGATGAAGATGCTAATGCTGATCCTAAATTACCATTAGTAGCAATTTTATTAGACAATGAAACAAATGATATTACAAAATTTAGTGAAATAGAATACTCCAAAAAAAACTTAGAAAAAAACTTAGAAAAAATAAAAAAATTAGATAGTTTTAGAAATCAAGGGGGACGACGATATCGCAGGTCAAATCGAATGAAAATAACAAAACGAAAGAATCGAAAGAATCGTAAAACACGACGAAAATAATTTCCAAAAAAACAAATACGTTCGATACGAGAGAAGAGTTTTTCATATGTATAATATAGTCCACAAATATGGATATTCTATATTATAGTAATTATTGTCCCCATTCTAAAAAAATCTTGAAATTTATCACTACTTCAGGATTAATCGATAAAGTAAATGCGATATGTATCGATAAACGTATTATAAATCCTAATACTGGACAAATACAGATTGTTTTAGAAGACGGTAAAAAATTACTTCTGCCACCTAATGTACAAGGAGTTCCTGCATTATTAATTGTATCTAAGAAATATAGCGCGATATTCGGGGACGACATTCTACAGTATTTTGGACCCTATGTCCAGAATAAACAGGTCGAGGCAACCGGTCTCATAGGAGAACCCGTAGGAATTACTTTAGGACAATCTATGGGAAATATCTTGAGCGAACAATATACTTTTTATGATATGACCCCGGAGGAATTAAGTGCGAAAGGCAGTGGTGGAAATCGACAAATCGGACCATATGTATCTGCAACTCATGATAACTATTCTATTCAAACTCCAGTAGATACCTATCGCCCCGATAAAGTCGGAGAATCTGTTAGTATCGAGAGTTTAGAACAAGCGCGAAATAAGGAAGTCTCTCAAGTTCCCGTAAATCCCTACGGATTTTCATAAATAGAAAAACGTAAAGAATAGAAAAATCGTAAATAAAATAATAAGTTAAATTGAAATAAAAATAAAGAAATGGTAGTATAAAAAATAAGACGATGGCTGATAAATCTAGTTTATTAAAGGCATTTAATACGCATTTTTTTGCATTTGTAGATGATATTATTAGTATTTTTCCAGAAAGTGATGATATTCGAAGTACAAAAACCGCTTTTGAATTATTTAAGAAAGCGAACCCGACTTCTATATTAAAGGCATGGCATATTTTTGTTTATATACCATATAATAAAATCATTGAAGAAGGTAAAATCGAATTTTTCTTTGAGAAAGACTATAAAGACGATTTAGTATATATGTCGAACGCGAATGATATTGTGAAAATTATAGATACATTAAGAGACCCGATTCGACAAATGAGCGATGTAAATAAAGCGCATTCTATGAAATATATCCAAAATCTCGCCAAGTTATCTGAAATGTATATGCAATTATCTAAAGCATAAATAAACCAACCATGACCTATATTTTTACAAGAATATAGAGTGCAAGAATAATTAGAATAACATGTATGAATAATATTATTTTACTCGAAAGCGTTTGTCTATGTTGAAATGTTCTTAGAATATCAATTGCTATAGGATTTGTAATATATTGTCTATTTATATCATCGTTATTTATAAGATAATGATTTGTATTTAATAATTCGGGAGTAACAATTAGAATTCCCAAAAGTTCGTCTTCAATTTCTTGATCGAATGGTAGAATAAATATATCTTTCGCTTCACATGCGCTTCGACATAAAGGACAATTATGATGTTCGTCGATAACAATATGTTTTAGAATACATCTTTTACAAAATATATGTGCACATGGTGTTGCGATATATGTTGTTTTAGAAAGTGCATTAAAACAAACTGGACATTCTTCATTATAGTTCGATTGCTCTAGTTGATAAATCCGTTGAACTCTCGCTTTAATAGGAATTAGATGTTTTATTAGAATATATCTGTTATTATGTTTTATAGGAAGTAGATAATGGGAAGAAAGCATACGGAGTTGTTTGACCGTTAGATTTTGTAGAGACGATGTCGGAGATAGAATGACATTTTGGATTAATTGGTCGATTTCTGTGGTGACATTTTCTTGTATTATATTCATTTTATTATATTTTATTATTTATGATAAAATATATTTCAATTTCCTAAATGGATTTTTCTATTTATTATTTTAGAATAGCTATAACATATAAAAGAATAGGGGTCAATGCTGACCCCTCCATCGTCAAACACCTTTGTCACCGGGTTTCTTTGGATAGGGTCCTTTTTTTTTAGGTGTAGTTGCAGTTGCAGTTGCAGTTGTAGTTGATGTAGGTGCATTGGGTGCGGTAGTTATTACATGAGTAGGATTAGGTGCTTTATTATAATTTGGAAAATATTTTAGCGGATTTTTAAAATTTTTAAACATACCGCCTTTTCGCATAGTTTTACTTCTCTTCTTTTTACTCATTTTTCGCGTTGATTTATGCCGTTTAACACTCTTTCTCTTCCTTTTACTCTTTTGATTTTGAGTTTGACTCTTATTCTTATTCTTATTTCGTTTCGTATACGAACGTTTTGCCATAATATATAATATAACATAATATATTATGTGTATAGTCCAAGATAATCTACATATTGTATTTTATGCATTCGAACTTTTTCTCTTTATTCTTCCCGCGATTCCAGAATCTATCTATATTCGATTGGTAATTTTAGTTAGTTATTTTATATCACATATTTATAAAGTTCAAGTCTACTATTTACAATTCAAACGGCAAACATTATATAATGCGGATAATAATATTGATATATCTAAGATTTATTAGCTTATTTATTAGCTTGTTTTAAACCAGTATCACTTATAAGGGGCATATTTAATACCCTTTTTACATTTGGTTTTTGCTGAGATTCTATATCTTCCAGTGTCTTCTTTGTCTCTGCGTTTGTGGGTTTATCATCAATCTCTACTAATGTTCCTTCGTCAACATATGTCCCGTTTTTAATCGCATGTATATCTTTAAATACTCTTTTAGAAATCGCATCGTTAGACTTTTCAAAAACATTTATCAATGAGGCGATTATATTCATACCTACCCCAACCCATACGAGTTCTTTCATATCATATCCTGCGGCAATCGTCGTTGTTAATACTCCGGCAGATTGAATAATATGAAAAAAGTAATTCAGGAGTTGATTCGAACGATTTAAACACGCTCGTTTATCTATGAATTTCTTTAAATCTTGGATTTTATTTTGATTAAAAATATCGCGGATTTGTAATTCTACTTCTTCATCACTTAAAGTGGTTACTTTGGTTGATTCCATTTACGTATATTTTATATGAATATTTTTCTTTTTTTTTATATTTATATAATTTATAATATGAATTTTGTTATTAGTTTTTTTAATCAATCATCATATAATGAACAATCAGATAAAACAAAGAACGAATTTATAGACGCAATAAGAGGAGCATTAGTAAATGCAAATGAATGTTTTGAAAACGGTATGATATACAGAGCATCTAATAGTCAATATGTTGATGAAAGAAATATTCCAATATTTCGAACGAATTGGGATTCGATATGGTATGGGGATAAAGAAAATGCAGATACGTATTTTGAGAGAGAAACGAAAGGAATGATATTAACAAGTCACATATTAAAACCTGGATTTAAATTTATCAAATTAACACGCGGTTCTAAAAAAATAAAAAGCGATTCTAAAGATGATATATATCCATTAAATCAACAATTATTAATAACAATATTTACGTATATGAAACAACAATTAATAAATGAAGGTATAATCCAAAATAATTTGGATGGCACGTTTTATGGAGATACAGAAATAGATACTGGTCTTAGGAAAAGACCGTTAACTATGACGGATGTTGCAGATGCATATGGCATAAATTTTCATAAAATTAAAACTTTTAATTCTGGAACTACGCTTGAAGATATAACTTCTGGAACTTTTTTTTTTAGAACACATGAACATACTGGTTATAGACGAACTGGTATGCTATGTGATAGAGTCTTTGTAACTCAATTAATGAAAATTTTGGGAGGAATTGATGAATTCAGAAATGTAATCGGAGTATATCTTGATGATGTATGGACTGATTTAGAAGGTTATCTTCCTAAAGAATGTACTATTTTAGGTCCACTTCAGAAAGATGTACTATATGATGGAAAGAAAATTGAAATAGTAAATACTATAAGTACTGGAAAGCGTAAAAGAGGTGGTGTAAATCAACCTATTAAAATCGAAAATCCTCATTCGGAAAAAACGGATACACTAGAAGAATTGTTCAAGGAATATGTTAAAAATAGTTTTAACTATCAGTTTTCTAATAATGATGTAGAAAATCAGCTTTCTAAAAAAAATGATGTAGAAAAACTAAAGGACGCATATAATAAATTGGAAGAAAAAATATTATCTTACAATAAAAGTACTGACGAAACTAATAAATTAACTACTGACGAAACTAATAAATTACTTGATTATCTTAAAAAGTTTTTGCCAATTGATGTAAAAAAAGCTGGATCAAAAAAGACAAAAACAAAACGAGAAAAAATAAAAAAGCACAAAAACAAAACGAGAAAAAATAAAAAAAGACAAAACTATAAGTAAATATAAGATAAATATTTATTTATTTATTACGCAATATTATTATTCGAATCCTCTTTCCAATTCAGATAGTAGATAAGACTCTTTGGCTCTAAACGATGAATAAACTCTTCCACAATGTGTCGTTTAACGATTATCGGAGTACCCGCATTTAGAGAAGGTAAATAGACCGTATGATGGAGTTGATATACAAGAGGAAAATATCGTTTCGATACTTTTATCCCCGATTTTTTTACGTAATAGGAAACGTATCCATTATGTGTTTCTTTAATAAAATCAATATATTCCATCGTAAATCGGTTGAAATGAGGAATATATTTTGGAAAAAACGCGAGAAATTCAGATATTCTCCCCGATTGTCTTACACATAAAAATTGGTATTTTAGATTCGGATTATTCCCCCTTAATTCCTTTAAATACTGATATGCGGGATTTTCGATACATGTAGTTATTCCAGTAGTTACACTCTGAATCATTATACCGATTGGAATATATGCGGACGGATGACTCATATCCAATACCGTCGTAAGATTTTCATGAACTTCTATTTCAGAATAGCTAGAAAAGGAATATTGTTTTGGAACAGGAATAGTAGAATAGAATGGCCATTCTTCTCTCGAAATCGTTCGTACAGTATTTTCCAAAATTTCATAAACCGCTACTAAATAAACGGTAGCTTCAGAAACTGTATTTATAATATGATTGTTGGGATGTTGTAATACGAATGAATAGCAATATGATTTATTTAGGATATTTACGAATTCGTTATTATTCATATCTTCCGAATGAATCGCCTCTAAAAACATTTGTCTAAACGTAAGCTCTTTAATCGTCATCGTATCTGGTAAATCTGGATATTGGTTTCGGTAATACCAATAATTTCCGCCTACCGAACCTTTTGTAGCAATTTCCCAACTCTCAATCGTTTTATCATAAAATAGATTAATCATCGTTCCTTCGACAATTTCGGTAGCGATGAATGAATCCGTCGTCAATTCGGGGAACCCTTCTTTAAAATATTGTTCCGAAATAGATGAAAGAGGCGAAAAACAGAGGAGTTTTCCGTCAAGATCCGTTATTACAGAACGATATATTCCGCCATATAATGTTTCATCCGCGGATTTATCGTAGTTTAATATGCGATAATTACCGCTTTTCTTTTCTTGAATATTACTATCCATAGGAAATGTATTTAAAGTATATGTAATGGACATCGTATATATAGAAGTAGACCTAAGAATATATTATATATTCAAAGATTATCTTTATACGATTTCTATAAATCATTTATGATAATTCATATGGCAATGTAGAAAAAAAATATACGGTTAATATATAGTAAATTATAACATGGCAACTATGCAAGTATTTATGGGTATAATGGCATTTTACGCAATTATTTCGTATGTGATTGGTCCTATTGTAGGATATTATGCGGGAGGACGTTCATATAATTCTGCGGGATTGGGATTTATCGTCGGTAGTTTGATTTCGATTCTTCTGTGGTTTTTTGTTGGACAAAAAATGGTAAATAGATAATGCCCGAATTCATTTAGATGATTATGATTATATATTTGTATCTCTATATAAATATATGAGTGAAAAAAAAGCTTCTATATATGAAGATATTTATCCTGATGAAATAGTAGATTATGACGAAGATGAAGAAGATGAACCTGAAAAAAAAGATGGACCCAACAAAGACGAAGAAAATGAATCAGGTGAAAAAAAAGAAAAAGACGAAATCTCTCTTCGATTAGGCGATATCATCGAAATTTTAGCACCATCGAATCCCGACCTTCATGAAGGTTCATTTTTTATTGAATATATTGACGATGATTATATAAGTCTTATCAATATTACCACATTAAATAGATACCCTTTAAATATCGATGAATACGGGAAATTTACAGATGAATCTATTCAGGAAATGAATATTCTAATACGCGCAAAAGAGGAAGGCTATGCACGACAAAATAGACTTGTTCCAGGAACATGGGTAGAGCTTCATATTAATGCTACGATAAGAGTTACTATTACGGGAGAGATTATTGATTTAGAAGAAGACCAAATAAAAATGATTACTTATCCAGATATGAAAGTTATTTATGTAAATTTCGATTATAAAGGTATTCCAAAACATATTCCCTTTGAGAAAATCGTGATTCGAGAGAAACCCGCCCAACTCGATAAAATCGGGTCGCTTAAAGATATACAAGGTCTTGATAAAGATGAAATTGAAGACCTTGCCGCAAGAGAAGAAGATATTTCGATAGAATATCTAGATAATGGCGAAGCGGTTATTCGCGGAGTATCCGATTCTAAGAATGAACGGAATTTCCGAGAGACGTTACACGATTTATATAGAAGCTCTCAAAATATTGTTATTTTAGAAGATTTAGGAGATATTATTCAGTTAGTCGAATTGCCAGAATCTCAACAGCGATATAGTGTAGATATACAAGTAAATAGTATTATAGATGAACTATTATCTACAATTCCAAATGCTAGTCGTAATAAATCGGTGATGAATCGCGTGCATTTATTGGTCGAACGTTATAAAGAACTCCGTTTAAAATTCTCTCGATTTGATGAAAATGATAATATTCGTTCATTCCTAACCAAGGATTATACTTATAAACCCATTGTAAATCGTCTAGAAGAATTAGATGTACGATTAAAATGGATTATACCGGTTGTTGAAACTCAGAAAAAATTATATACGGAAGACTTGTTGAATATATCCCAAGTTTTAAAAGAGGATATTAATACCCAGAATCGCGTATACTATCAGAATAAATCGGGAGAAGAAAACCGATATTTATCCTTATATCAATCTCTCGAAGATTCTATGCGACCATTTCAAGAACAATCCAATCATTCGTCCTATCTTACAAATAAACGCGTAAATGCGAACATCGAGGCGATTATACAAGAAAACGAGGACTTTTATAGTAAAACGGTTTATCAAGCAAGTACGTTTATGCGTAGATTTGTAATAGAATCTTATAATCTAGGTCTCTCGAAATTAGAAACTGGATATTCCGCAGAAGATGCTAAAATGACAAATGCGACATGGAGAAGATGTACTGAAGGCGGCAAACGTACAACGGCTCGTATAGATATGACTTCTGCGGATAAAATGGCGATGAAATCGCTTATCGTACTTCCTAAATCCGTGGTCCAGTATTCGAAACTCTATTTACCATCTACGAATATTTTAGACAGGACGAATTTACACCAAACGCAATTGATGTTATTTCGAGTTTTAAGAAAGAATTTGAAAAGTACGGATATGATTCAGCATATTGTAGATGACTTAGATAAAGAGGTGGATTACGAAACGCTTGAAAAAGAGACGGGAATCGGATTTCTCTCAAAAACAACGGAATTTATCTTGGAAGAATCAAAATGGGCAGAGCCGAACAAATTCCGGAAATTTCTCTCGACGATTTTCCCAAAAACGAAACTCTTGATTAATTTTATTAAACCTCAAATAAAGAATAAACTGTCGGTAACGACGGTGATGGACGCGCTCGAACCCTTTTTAGTATATTCAGAAGATATTACCTACGGACATTATGCGAACGATATCCGTCGATTTATTAAAGACCGAATTACGGAAATAAAGGCGGAGTTTCAAGCTAGACTGGCGATATTTAATCACTATAGGAGTTATAAATTTAATATAAACCCAGCCATATTAACACCGATTCGTATATTCAAAGAAAGTCCCGAATTATTGGACCGATTTCTAGCATTATACAGGTTTAAAGGGAAAGACGAATCCCAGAAACGAACCTCGAATGAAATGATAAATGAGATATTACATACCGACCAAAGCACAATATTTACGACGCTACTATCTACAATGATGATTTCTTTAAGAACGCCCGATAATCTATCTATTCTAAAAGATGAAATTGAAGATATGGGGGAAATCGAGAGAATTAAACCAACGGATTGCTCTCAGAAAATCATCGCGAAATTATACACTTCAATGGATGCACTTATGAAGGATAATCATAACAGTGACTTATTTTATGATAAAGATTATGATAGTACGCCGTATAATATTCTGAAAAAATACGAAGACGACCGGAAGAAACGATTACCCGAAAAATTTCTCGCATTTTTAGAAGAAAATTTAGTTCAAAAACATGAATGTCCGAGAGAAATGGCGAACGAATTGGCGAAAACGATGATTGAGGGTAAAAAGCGGGTAAAAGATGGAGAATATGCGGTCGTCGAAATAAAACCGAAATCCACCGATAAAGACAAAGACAGAGAAGAAGAGGATGAAGTCGATATCATTGAATCGGATGCCCGTAAAAAGACATTATATTTTCAACGAAAGAAAGATGTTTGGGTACAAGATAAAGACGTGGACGAAACCATGTTTATCGATTCGTCGGTATTATTCGCAAATATGTCTAAGAAATGTGCAGTAAAACAAAGCCAGCTAGGAGATAGGGTAGAAGAAGTTACGGATACGAGGTCGAGATTAATGGATGATGCAAGAAAAAAGGCGTTAAAGGAATTCGACCGTAGATATCAAGTTTCTCTCGAAGATTTAAAAACGCGTTTAGAAAAAGAATTGACGGAGCGTATTCGATTTATTCAGAGACTCACTCTTCTTAAAGACGTCCAATTAAAACGAACGAATAATTTAGAGTATGAATATGGCCGTAATTTACAGGTCGTCGAATCCGTTCGTTCTCCTTACGAGTCTTTATTAGAAATTATTTTAGAGCAAGAAGATTTTTCCAAGAAACAAGAAGATATCGTCAGATTCGCGGCGAAATTTACGAGAGATCCGATTCGCGGATTCGTGGATTCTCTCGAAAACGAAGAACCTTTTTGGAAATATTGTAAAGAAACGAACGTCAAATTATTACCCGATTTCTTATTAATACTCGCTCAAGAATATTGTAATGGGGGGGACTATAATGAGAGGTTGAACGAATTATGTACTCCAGAACGAATCGAGATTATAGGAAATCGCGTCGTCGATAAGGCCAGTGGGCGAACGATGAAATTCGTGGATTTCTCTGACGAAGAAGGGTATAATGACGCGGGATTTAAAGTATCTACAAATGCTGTTTTAGAAATATCGACTCTCGAACAATTAACGAAATTTACGGAAAATCAGCGAATATTTAAAGACGAAACAACTGAAAAAATCTATAATATCATATCCGCGATTTGTAGAAATATCGATATTTCGATAGAAACGGTCGAAGAAAATGTGCTACGTATCTCGATAGATATCATACAAGATAGACAAATCGTATCTTCGGAAGAGGGATATGCGAAACGGGTAGCTAAGAATGAAAAGAAACAGGGGAAAAAACTGGCGCCTTATCCAGATTACAGAAATGAAATGATGA
>Ga0164294_10003040_pt1 | contig 14997 bp, 20 predicted proteins | sample GEODES005metaG_FD_111479 | JGI IMG/M metagenome (GOLD analysis project Ga0164294, IMG submission 111479) | Oligotrophic lake water microbial communities from Sparkling Lake, Wisconsin, USA - GEODES005 metaG | ecosystem: Environmental > Aquatic > Freshwater > Lake | place: USA: Sparkling Lake...
CCTCAGAAGACGCTCAAAAAGGAAACTAACTGAGCGGAGGGCATGGGACTCGAACCCACAACCGGTTACCCGGCACGACATTTCCAGTGTCGCCGCTAGCCATTCGCTTACCCTCCAAACGCGTGCTTTCAAGCTTGTGTATCCCGTTGTGTATCCCGCTTCCCGGTTTCCACGCTGGGTGACACGGCCTCAAACAGGCGGTCTGCGAGGAAGTCTACCTTCGCTGTGTGCCCCTGAAAACCCGGAGATGCCAAACAGCGGGGCATCCACGCTGTTTGGCGGCTTACCGGCGGCCTCCGCCAGGGCGGAAGCCCAGCGGCGTCGCTTCGCCCCACGCTGGCAAAGCGTTGCCGCGATCTGTGTACCCCGTGTGTGCCCTAGCCGCGAAGCACATCCGCCGGCCCGATCAGTAGTGGCTGGCGGGCGATCTCGTCTTCGCCGGTCAGGAGGGCCAGATCGTAGCGCCCCGGCCTGGGTACGCTCACCCGCAGCTCCTCGAAGACGAGCTGGGCCACCATGAGCGGGTCGAGATGGTGGAGCGGGCTGACGGCATCCTTCCGCCAGACGGTATCCCCATCGGCGGTACGCAGGATAAACGCGAGCGGGTAGGTGCCGTGCCCGCCCGTGACATGTGCGTAGATCGCGAGCAGGATCACGGCAGGGAACTCGGTGATCGGTACGTGACTCACCGGGCCGACGATCACGATCTCGCCCGTCTGGGGATCGTTCGTGATCTTGCGGCAGGCAACGAACGCCTGCACTTGCGGGGCGGGGAAGCGGCGGGGCATGGTGGCAGTACCGCGTTGAATGTATTGCTTCGCGGCCCGCTACCGTTCGAACTTGTCGGGCAGCATGATGTACGGGTTCGCCCGTAGGGCGGCTGCAGCTTCATCGGAGAGTGTGGTCAGGCCGTCGAGGCGCAGCTCGCCCTGACGCTTCCCCAACGCTCCGGCCGCTTCGTCGGAAAGCGTGGTCAGGCCGTTGAGGCACAACAAGCCCTTGTGATCTGCCAACGCCTCAGCAACCTCTGGAGAGAGCGCGGTAAGACCGTTGAGGCGCAACAAGTAGCCCTTGTGATCTGCCAACGCATGAGCAACCTCAAGCGAGAGCGTCGTCAGGCCATTAAGGTATAGCATGCGTTTGTACTTCGCAAGTTCCTCGGCCGCCTCTGGTGTAAGAGAATTAAGAGAAGGCAAATCAAGACCAGAGTGCCCCCCCCACTTCACGAGCATCCTCGCATCCTCGGGAGTAAGAGCAGTCAGTTTCGAGGGGGTGAGGTACTGAGCAGTCAGTTTCGAGGGGGCGGGGTACTGAAACAGGGTGACAACAGAGCCGTACATAACTATGGCAACATGAATTACAATCGCCACAACAAGGGTTAAAGGAACGAAGAGCAGTGCCATCGTGCTAACTATCAACCAGGGAGTGAAAGCCGATGGCGTAAGCAACGCGCGGACTAGGGAACTCACTTTTTCGTGAACCGCCCCGCCGAACTCTCCCGCCCACTTATTCACGCCCCAACGCCCGGACTTATCGACGTCCACCTCTTCAAACGTTATCGCTGACGACCTTTCTCCATCAGCGCGTCCCGCGACCCCACCGCCCCGTTTCTCACTTTGTAGCCACAGACTGCGCAAGTCTTCTGCGACGTCGATCGGTTCGCGACACTTAGGGCACTTCCCTGTTCTGCCGGCGGACTTCTGCGGTAGCTTGAGCAGGTTTTTGCATCCCGGACACAACAGCCGCGCGATGTCTTGTTCCGATATCAAAGGAGTCACATCTCGCAAGGCGGCCCGAACGAACTCGGTGCACATGCCAAACCGTTCAGCAGGTTTTTTCGCGAGTGCCCGCTCGACGGCCTCGCACAAACTCTGTGGAAGCGTTAGGCCCTTGTTCTGAAGCGGCGGCACCCTCATCCCGGTGTGTTCGACGACAATGTGTGCCTTTGAACCTGTAAAAGGCCTCACACCGCAGAGCATCTCGTACACCATCACGGCGAGGGCGTATTGATCCGCACGCCCGTCAGGCTTGGACTTAGGAGAAAACATTTCCGGAGCCATGTAGTCAGGCGTACCAATCGCCATCATGGTTGCCGTTAGAGTCTGCTCCTCGGCCAGGACGCCAGAGCCATCGACAACCTTAGCGATGCCAAAGTCCCCCAAGAAGGCATTCCAGAAGCCGTCAAAGAAGATGTTGCCGGGCTTCACGTCGCGGTGGAGCATGCCCCGCTGGTGGATGTAGTCGAGCGCCTCGGCAATAGCCGGTAGCCAGAAGTGCAGCATGCCAGCAGGGTTAGCAAGAGTGTTCCCCTCGTCGTCCCGGCGGCGATAGTCTGCGAGCGAACCACCCGGCAGAAACCGCATCACGACGAACGGGCAGCCATTGTGGGTGCCATGATCCGTAATGGGCACAATCGAGTCGTGCTGCAACGCCCGCATCGCATCGATCTCTCGGGCAAACCGCTGCAACGCCTCGGAGTCGTTCCTCACCTCGGGTTTTGGCATCTTCACGACAACTGGAAGAAGCAGGTGAGTGTCCCACGCGCGGTACGTCACGCCCATCCCGCCGACACCCAACTCCGCGATAAGCCGGTAGCGGCCTGCAATCAGGCCGTCGTCGTCATCGGGAAAGTCCGCAGGTGCAGCAATCGACATCACAACAGTCTCCATAGGGGGATTGCCCCTCAGGAGTATGTCCCAACGCATGAGTTTCGGCCAAGCACTCTCAAGAATCGTGCAGGAAGCAGTAGGCAGCCAACGCGAAAGACGCTAGATCAGGCACCGCACGCTTGGACGCCTGCCCGAACGGCTGGCCCAGTTCCGGTGCGTCGACGCCGTGCAGCCGCACCTTCAACTGACGATTGTCGTCGGTCAGTGCCGTGAGCGTGTCGCCATCGTGGACGCCAACGACGCGAGCGGTGATCGTCTGTACGTCGGCGGCGTGGGCCGGAACGCAGACGGCAGCGGCGATGATGACGACGAGGCGGAGCATCCCCCTAGTTGAGCGGGCAGGCGGCAGGATTGTCTAGCCGCCGCCGGACTCAAGGCGGACCAAGGTTGTCCGCTAGTCCGTCTATGACCGCTGCCTCCGTTGCCAACGCTCCCCGCGTGTGGGGTATGATCGCCCCCTGAATTCATCCGGCACCTCTGTTGCGGCTCGGCGGCCGCGCGAGCGGCCGCCGGCCATCGCGGTGTGTCGCAGGCAGACAACCAGATAGCCACACAGAAACGGCACCACAAATGCAAATCGAAAAACCAAGAGGGATATTCGGACTTGTTGCGGCTGCACTGACGGGCGCTTACGACCCTCATCGTACGAGCCGAGTGGCACAGTACGTTGCGCAGGCGGAGCGAATCATCGCCGTTAAAAAGCGTGACTTCTCGTTCTCTGATGCCGTCGTGGAATTACAGATTAGCGACTATGACCGACCATATGTCGCGGAACAACTCTATGAACACTTTTTGATCCGCGCCTGGCAAGACGACACGCTGACTGACCAAGAGACGGAGTTGTTGAAGTGGGCCGCTGGCAATCTCGGCCTGCGCCCAGCAAAAGTCAAAGAACTCCAAGCACTGGCAGCTATCAACGTGTTCCAAAAAATACTTGCGAAGGCGATGGCAGATGGGGTCGTCGACACAGCCGAAAGCGACCATCTCAATCGCATAGCGACACGATGCGGCGAAACCGTTGCATCAATGATGTCGGGCGTAATGGCTAGAGAGGGCGAAGCCTTTGTTAGAAACATCTTCAGCAGCCACGCGGCAGCCGGGAGGCTCAGTGCAGGCCACTGGACCGACTTAACGCATACGGTTGAACGACTGGGTATCTCCCGGCCAGCAATGCTTCAGGCTATTAGAACTCCCGCCCGAAAACTTATTGAGCACACGCTCGCTGACGCCCGCAGCGATTCGCTTATCACGCAGGCCGAGGAGGCAACGATCGACTTTCTTCTCAACAACACCCTCGATGACGCTGAATTCAGCCGTTACGTACGAGATGTGATCGCTGATACCAAGGAAGCTAGCAACATTGCGCGTGGCATCCTGCCTAGTATTGCCGCGCCACAGAACATGGCCATACGGGCCGGTGAAATCGTCCACTGGGAAGGCAGCGTTCAATACCATCGCGTTCGTGAATTGGCCAACGGCCCAAAAACGATACAAGTCGACGGGCATGGCGTGATCACTGCCTCACGCTTGATATTCAGCGCTCCTGACTCTTCTTTCCAAATCAGCCACTCAAAAGTTTTGGGCCACCACAGGAATGGCGACGCACTTGAGATTCGCACCGCAGGCAAATGGGCAGGCACATATTACTTCTCTGATCCCAAGCACCGCGCCGCAGAGATCTGGCGGGTAGCAATTGGCCGGGCCAACCAGACGATTGTCGCGATTGACCCATCGCAGTCTTCCCGGCATATTTCGAGGGACGTGCGGCAGCGCGTGTGGCAGAGGTACGGAGGGCAGTGTGCCGAATGCCAATCGGACAGCTACCTTGAGTTTGATCACATTGTCCCGGTTGCCAAAGGCGGCAGCAATTCGGACGCCAACGTGCAGTTGCTTTGCCGTAAATGCAATCTCGCGAAGAGCGATCGGATTTAGGCAGTGCCCTACAATCGCCGCGGGAGCGCCGCCGCTAGCCGCACCAGTTCATCGACGACGTGCGGCTCCTCCAGCCGTCCATCTTCGCCAGCAGGGCCGCTACTCGGCCACCGCGAACGTCCCTGCCACGTAGTGCGGGCACAGGCGAAAGTATTCCTCCGCGATCTCGACGCTCACTGCCCGTGCAACCTCCACCGCGATGATGGTGTCGGCACCCACTCGCAGATCGGCCACGATCACGCCGCTCATCCAAGCGGCCACGTAGTCGGCCACCAGTGCGCGCCGCTTGCTGCTCACGTCGCGCCGGTAGGAATCGGCAAACACAAACCGGAACCGTCTAGCGGTGCGAGCCGCTGCCGTGGGGCCGGAGACGCGCGAGGTGAACGACATCAATCCAGCCCCACGGTGCCGCGGATCATCGTCTCACGCCTGCTTGTGCTGCGATCTGCGTGAAGGCCCAAGCCTCGGCAGACTGCCGCAGGTGCATCGGGCAGCCCAGCCCGGAACCCTTGGCACCGTAGCACCTGGCCCCCGTGTAGGCTGGCCTCAGTGTCGCGGTGCGTTCAAGCACGGCCACATGGTGCAGACGGCATTCATCGACGACACGCATCCGGCCCACGCCGTCACGCTCGACGAGCCATGACTTCGACCGGTGAAAGCCAATGCTCACGCCAAGGCTGCGGCCATCGATCTCTGCCATCACCTTGCGGCCTAGCGGTGTGTCTCGCAGGCGGGCCTCGAACTCGAGACCGACTATGCGATCAACCCGGAACAGCAGATCGAGATCGCGGCTCGATGCGATCACCGGGCCGTCGTGGCCCCAAGTTAGCGGGATCTCGCTGCCCGTGCGGGCCTGCTCGGCGATGCTCTCCATGCAGCGCCCAGAAATCTGCTCGCGCAACGTCTCGCCATCCTCGGTGCAGTGCGCGGGCTTGCTCACGCCCGGGCAGCACACGCCAGCCACCCAGCCGATCACAGGGGCCAGACTTCGCGTCTGCGGCCTCGATGGTTTGGCACTGACGCTTGGGGCCTTGGCGAGGCCCTCAGGCTTGTGGTGCCACGCTGGCCGGTCTACCGGCGATGCCGACACGCCACACGCCGCAGCCACGTGCCGCCGCCATGCCGGTGGCGCGTGCCGCAGCTTGACGAGAATGTCCTCGGGTCTGGCGCTGGCCGCCGCTCGTTCGATGTTCGTGTTCAAGCGGCACCTCCTTGATGCTTGCGCCGATCCAGCTCCGCGAGCCGGACACGTACTGCAACGTCGAGATCAGCCAGTACGGTTGGGTGCTCGTTCTCCAACGTCACGACGGACGCGGTGTACGCCTGCGGCTTGTGAGACTTGGCAACCGCCAGGCGGTGCTCCTCACGCAGGGCAACGAGCCGCTGCCGCTGCACCTCGATCTCCGCGGTCAGTTCCTCGGCTCGCTGCTTGGCAGCAGGCACGGCATCCACGGCCGCCTGCAATTTGGCGGCAGCCGCCCGGAACTTCAGCACCGCCTCGGCATCGCGGTCGAACGCAAAGCCGGGCAGGCCCAAGAGGTCGAGCAGCTCGCCCGCCTTCTCAATGTCGCTCACGGTGATCGTCTTGCCGTCGGCACGGCGAGTCACGATCTCGCGGTACGCCACGATCCGTCCCCGCAGCTTGCGGGCTGCGATCTCGGAAAACGAAACGGGTAGGGCCTCAATCGTGTCGATCTTTTTCTTGGCAACAGTTGCCGTCGTCATGGGGGCACCTCATCGGCGGCTTACTGTGTTCCGCATAGTGCCGCCGCCTGGCACACGCGGTGTAGATCGTCAGTCGTGCAAAGACATTTCCAGCGGGTACGGATCGTCGCCACGCCGCACCCACTCGCGATGGCGCCGCAGCTCGTCGGCATCGACTAGGCCCAGCCGTTGAAGATGCTTTACCTCAGGCTCTAAAAACGTCGGCGGTGCATCCAGCCAATGCCGTGTCAGCTTGCCGTCGCGGCCACGCACCTCGATGTGCTTCCACCCGCTGTTCTCAGGCAGATTGATCCGCAACTCACGACGCGGGATCTCGCCGCAGACATACGCGGCGACGGGCCGCGTGCCAGGGCGATACTCGAGCGCCTTTGGCAGCACAACGTCGCGCCAGCGGCTCCATGCTGCGTGCCACTCGTCAACCGTTTTCATGGTGCAGTAGGTGTCGAACACACGCACGTAGCCCCAGACCAAAGTCTCCTCAGTCTCGTGATCGAGCACCTCGGTCTGGCCCTCGATAAAACGCTTGCGGATTCGTGCTGGTGCGCGTGGCATTACTGGCCCTCCATCCGCGCGGCGAGTTGCTGCAACTGTCTCGCAGCCAGCCCGCGAAAGTCGCGCTCCAACTGCGCGGCCGGGTTGACCCGCACAGCACCGAACCGATCCAAAAAAGTTGGCCCGTGCTTGGAAACCATCTCGGCCAGCTGCGCGGCGCGCTCAAGCGACTCGCAGGAATTTCTCAAAATGTTCTCGCTCGCTGGCTCAAGCACGAACCTTGCCCGAACGTCGTTCCACAACTTCAGCCGGTCGCCCGTGAGCGTCACCGGCTGCGGGCCGTCAACGCCTGCAACGGGAAGCACCTGCGGCATCATCTTCAGCGTGTGCTTCGCGCGGCTCGTTCCGGGCTTACGTGGCATATGGCTGGCTGTTGATCGAGTTAGGGGGGCAATTTCGATTAGGGGGCATCCCTCGCGCTTACGCGACGATTACAACCGTGGTTTGTTGGTGCGCAGGTTCCAGAGGCCCGACCCACCCTCCGGGGGCTACCGCGTACAACGTCGCTCCTGCATCCAGAGAAAGATGCTCGCGGCAGAGTAGAGCGCTCGACCCTTGCCACCGGCGCGGCCGGTCAACGAGTAGCACGGGCCTCGGCCCTGCATGGCCCAACGGGCCAGCGTGGTCGTCGTCACGCCCAGCCGGTCGGCTGCTTGGCGGCGGGTAAGCACCTCGGCCTCGGGTGTGCTCATCGTTACGTGCATGGTCGTGATCTCCTGATCGCAACCTAGCAGGCGCGTCTAACACCCATGCAGATGCCGACGTGCGGTGATCCCGATGCCGTGACGGTGCGCCCAGCGTCACCGTTGCCCGTGTGTCGTCGTCACGCTCGCCCCGTGCTCGATGTCGTCGGCGGTGCTTAACACCCTCGCGGAGGTCGATGCCGGCTTCGCTCCGTGTTTTGAAACCCTGTTATGTTAATTGGCGCGTCAGGTGGGCACGGAGTCCGCGAGGCGGCGGAACGTTTGCAACAGCCCTGCAGCGGCCTCCGGGCTGCCCCTGCAGCCGCCCGAACATCGGCACACACTGGCGGAAGCTTCGTTGATTGGGCTATCTTCCTGCTCTTTTGCCGTACCGATTCGGGAAATCCTCGTGGCCAAGCCGGAGCCTAATCCCGGACTCTCGTATCGGCCTTTGACTACTTGCCCTATCGGACTGTGGATAATCAATGCGTGCGCACAACGGACATGGTAACCCTGACTGGACGCGTGAGGAGACGATTCTCGCGCTCGGGCTGATCGCGAGCCACGGTATGAAGAGCCCGGCGAAATCGTCGGATGAGATAGGAGAGCTGTCCGCCCTGCTTGGCAGTTGCGACATCCATCCGCCACACGTTCGCAACGCGACGTTCCGAAATCGGGATGGCGTGTACATGAAGATGCAAAACCTACTCTCTTGCGACCTTCAGCCGGGCCGGAAGGGACTCGTCACCACCCGCATGGACCGGGCAGTGTGGAAGGAGTTCGAGGGCAATCCACAGGCCGTGATCGCCGCCGCGAAGGTAATCCGAGCCACGCTCGAGACGCTCGAGAGGATGGAACCCGTTGAGACTGAAGATGAGGATTACGGCTACTCTGAGGGGAACCTCGCCATGCGCACTCACCGCCGCCGCGAGCGTGCGAGAGGACTCCGAAAAAAGGTCATTGCGAACGCCCGCACGGGTGGTGCCCCACTGCGGTGCGAGTCCTGCGGGCAGACCGAACGAACGGCCCTTGGGCTTGCTGCGGAGGCGGAGTTTGAAGTGCATCACCGTATGCCCCTCGCCGATTCTGGATCATCACCCGTCAAGACGCGACTCAAGGACCTAGCCGTGGTGTGCGCGAATTGTCACCGACTTGTACACGCACTCATGCGAGTGAACGCGACCCACGTCTCAATGGATCGGCTTGCTTCGCTGCTCGACGGTGAACGGGCTCGCAGCCAGCCGTAGCCCGCATTCCAAGCCTAAGGTTCGCTTCGGCGACCACCGCCAGCCGCTCGATGTCGCTGGTGGTGCTCCATGTCCTCGCTGTCCGGGTGGCGTCGGCAGCCGTCAGGCGGCCGCCGCCACTTCTGCTTTCTGTATTTGGGTGAATAGTTCACCCGGTTCTGATGAACTATTCACCCGGTTGGCATGGTTGAACCGGGTGAACCATTCACCCGGTTGGCTCCTTCCTTGGGCGGCCTCGACGGTCGCCGCCGTTGCATTGCCGACGAGCGTCTGCGGTGGCCGTCCTGTGGTCGTGCAGCTTGATGACGGCCGCCTGCCGGTCGGCCGGGCTTGGGTGAACGCCATACCGGCTGAGTGATTCCTTGTGAGTCGATTTGAACACAACCCACACCAGCCGCAGGGCGACGAGCTGCCGCAGCGCCTTGCCGGCCGTGGCCTTGTCGATGTTCGCGTGCCTGGCGATCGCTCTCTCAGAGATGACACACGTTCCGTTTCTGGCGTGTCTGAACATCACAAGCCACACGGTACGCTCGGCCAGTGTGAGCCGTGGTGCGATACTGTCCATGAATGCGTTGAACGTCAGCCATCGCTGGCCCTTGCCGTCAGTCGGCGTCGTCGCCTTTTGGTTCTGCGCGGGTGGCGAGAACGCGGCCGTGCTCGAGCTGCTGCCCGCGGCCGCTGGTGTGGCTCCGCCGGTGCGCTCGCTGAGCTGCTTACGCTTGCCTGCACGGCGCTGATCGAGAGGTGTCGGCCCCATGTCGAACTACCTCGGCTGCTTGGTGGCAAAGCTGCTGAACTCGTCGAACCCGGCGATGTCGAACGATTGCGTCCCGCCGTCGAATCGCAGCAGCAGATCGCGTGGCTGGAAGTTCCGGGCCTTCTTGCAACGCCATGCAACGTCGATACAGCCGTCGTGGCCGTAGCCCTGCTCGCTGGCCTCGCCCAGGTACATCAGCTCGGCCGCGTAGTCGATCTCGCTGGAGCCCTTGGCAAGCTGACCGATGCGTGATTCCCGCCCGGCGGCCTTTGCCATCGACGAGATCAGGATCACCGCGATCTCGCGGGTGATCGCCAGATCGCGGATGCGGCCGGTGATCTGATCGAGCTGGTGCACACGGTCGGCGGCGTCGTCATCCGGTTGCACCAGTTGCAGATAGTCCACGACGACGAGCCGTGCCCCCGTGCTGACGACACGCTCCTCGATCCGATCGACCGTCAATGGAGCCGGCACGACCGCTAGACGGCCCCCGATCACTGCACACATCCTGTTCATCGCCAGCGTGGCCGATGGCGTGTGATCGCGGGCATCCTGCGTGGTGATCGGCTCGCAGCCGTCGAGCATCGTGGACGCCACGCAGGCTGCACGGCTGGCGAGCGCCTCGGGTGTCATCTCACCCAGTGCCCAGACCGCCCGCAGGTTCTCGTCGCTAATCAGCGCGGCCATCGTAAGGTTCAACGCCAGAGCGCTCTTGCCAACCTGCGGGTAGGCGACGAGCGCGGTGATCCCGCCGATGGGCAGACCGCCCTCGGCTGGCCCGTCGAACCAGCCCAGCCCAGTCGGCACGACGGGTGTAGATTCGTGTCTGGCCCACTGGTCGGCGCAGTCCACGATGGTGATCGGCCGGTCGCCGGCAGCGGCGTGGTTGGCATCGCTGAGCCGGTCGAGCGCCTGCCGCAGCTCGTTGACTTCATCCGGTCGGCCCTGGCTCTCGACGACCAGCTCGGCCGCGTACATCGCCTCGCGGGCCGCGTGGGCCGCACGCAGCTCGTCGGCGGCCTCACGGGCCAGCCTGACGGCTTTCCATTCCAGCCCCACGTACTCGGTCACCAGCCCGGTTACATACTGATTCGGCTCGCTGCCGTGGCCGTGGCCGTCTTGTGCCAGCCCTTTCAAGATGTCGAGGATCGAGATGTCGGGCTGCTCGGCCATCGCGGCCGCTGTCACGCGGAACACGATGGCGGCCGGGTCGGTCTGGAATGCGTCGGCGGTCAGCCTTGCGACGATCTCGCGGGCCGCTGCGGTGTCTCGCTCAAGGTTGCACAACACACCGGCGATCACCTCGCGCTCAGCGTACTGATCTGCCGCTGGGTGAACGGAGCGAGGCTGGTGCAGACGAGCCTGCCGGATCGGGTTAGCCGCGGGCATGGCGGCCCTGCCTTTCGACTCGCCGCCGGGGCAGCCTCGGATCGCACCGCGGGTCAAGCCGCTGCGGTGGGTCGTGCTCACGCCACGCCGTGAGATCGCCAGCGAGGCCGACGAGGAGTTCCTGATACCAGCCGGGTAGCTCGGCGGGACTCCAGCGGCCACGTGTCGGCCAATGGCCGGGTGATTGACCGCGCGGGTATTCTTTAGGCATCGTCACCTCCATGACGGTCGCGCGTAGTGGGCTGGCACCCAGCTACGCAACAGGCTTACCGATCACCGTGGCCCCGGTCGCCGTTGCTGGCGGCTGGGGCTGCGGTCTTTCTGCTTACTGCCGGGCTGGTGCGTACGGATGGCGATCCACTGGTCGAGATCGGCAGCGCGGTACTTCACGCCGCGAGCGCCGATCCGCACGTAGGGTGGCTGGTGCGGGTTGTCCTGCCACCGCCATAGTCGCAGCGTGATCTCGGCCCTACCGATACGGGCGGCCGCCTGGGTCGTGCTCAGTAGCATTTCGTTGGGTTGCTTCTTCACGGGCGACGGCTCCTTGGTGCGGTGCATCCCCTCACGGTATGCGCGCGTATGGGGACCCATCCAGTTAGTTCCTCGAGATTTTGCCAGCAGGGCAGGGGCTAGTCGTCGTCGCCCGTGACCATGAGCGCGTTCCAGAGTTGTTCCAGTTGCGCTCCCACGCCCGCGATCACATCGGCGGCATCAGTTGCCGGATCGTGATAGGGATCGTCGTCATCCGCGAATGGCTGCGCCTCGATCTCATCTAGCCCTCGCAACGACGCGTGCATCAACCGCCGCAGTTCGCCCACGGCCTCGTGCCACTCCTGCCGGCCCTCCTCATGCGATCGCGCCAGGAACTCGGCCAGCACCTCGCGGAACCGGCAGCCGGGGCAGATGCTGCCGTCGTCGTGATCGTGCCCGTCGTGAATTGCCACCATGCTTCACCTCCATGTGTTTCTCACCATTACCGGTCGGCACCTCACCGCCGGGTGTGCGTTGTCCTGGCCTCCGCGTGCTCAGTCGCCACTGCCAGCCGCGCGAGCAGATGCGTGATCGTCAACGCTCCCTGCTCGAGCAGCAGCCGCTCGCAGTCGGCCGTGTCGTCGTCCCACGCGCGGGCCATGAGCGTGTCGGCCATCACTCGCGGTGGCGGCAGATCAAACGGTGGGTCGTCGTGGTTAGCGTCCATGCTGGTGGCCCTTACTTCGCTTTGGGCTGCTTGATGCGAGACTCGATGTATTCATCGAGAAGATCAGACGGGTAACGAACTGTGCCGCCACCATCCTTGCCGTCGTGCAGCTTGATGAACGGCGGCCCGCTACGGTCGGCTGCCCAGCGACTCAACGTCGCCTGCGACACGCCCAGGTACTCGGCAGTCTGGAGCCGCGTCAGTAGCCGCCTGCCGCCTGATGATTCCCTGCTGACCGCCGTCACGTTTGCAATCTGTGGCATTGCTCAACTCCGTTTTGTACGTGCGTCTATCACCTGTCGTGGTGTTCCACCGATGAGGGGAAAGGTACGTCTGATTGCATTCCTTGCAATCCTTCGCCAAGCGAAAAGTTCCATCGGGTAGCCGATGACACACCACGGCTCGCGCTGTGGTGGAACACAAAAAGAAACAGGCGACACTAGGTCGCCTATTTGGTGTGCGTGCTCGATGTCCAGCGGCCACTGCCGCCGGCTAACGCCTACGTCTGCGAGTTCTCTTTGCAGCGGGCGTGGCGGGCTTTGTCTTGAACGCACGAATCACGGTCGAGCGACTGCATCGAACGCCATCGGCCTTGATGGCGGCGGCCACTGTCTCGTTTGTGACCTTCTCGCCAGCGGCTTCCATTGAGGCCCACTTATCCCGGATAAGTTGATGGCGAGCCTCGCTGGCCTGCGACTGCTGTTCGCGACCTTTGTTCCCGCCCTGCTCCCGGTTGTCATACTCGACACTGGCTTCGTGGCTTTGTTGAATGTCTGCGCTGTAGTCGCTTACGGCGGCCGAGTAGCCCTCATGCACCGCGTTACGGATCATCACCGCAATCTGGCTGCGAGTCAGCGGTTCGTCGGGCCGCGCCGTTTTCGGCCAATACACCTCAACGCATGACTCCGCGACTCCATCAAGATATGCGGCGATCTCACGGGGCCACTGCGTGAAGCGGTTAGCGGCACAGTGCTGCAACACTTCGCGATGCACCTCTACGTCCGGCCTTGCGTCATTCACCCACGGTTCGTATGACCGCTGATCGGCTGGCACCTTGCTGATCGTCAGACGACGTTTGCCCTTGGTCGTTTGGGCCTCCGCACTTTTGCCTCGACCAGTTTTCGGCCTACTTCTTTTCATCGGTGGCCTCTCCCATAGCCTCAGCGAGCCGCTGCTCGACGAGCACACCAACTTGCCGGGCCTGCGTTGTGTCGGATCGTGCATAGACGGCAGTGGCGTTGATTGAGCGATCACCGATGAACTGCCCCACGGCAGTTAGTGGTGCCCCGGCCTGCGTGGCCCACGACCCAGCCGTGCGCCGCAGATCGTGCTGTCGAACGTCCTTGATGCCAGCACCCTCGCGAACACGGTTCCATGCGTGATCTGTGTCCACGATGCAGCGAGTTTGATCCTCGCCCATCGGGAACACCCACTCGCTCGCTGGCGAGTTCTTGTTCTTGCCAGTGCCCTTGGGTGCCCGCTCCAGCCTCGCCCGCAGAATCTCCACTGCCATCGGCGAGAGCGGCGATTCATGTGGCTGGCCGCTCTTCGTGGTCGGGATCGCCCATGTAGCGCCAGCGTCACGCAGGTCAAGCTGTGCCCATCTCATCTCTCTGACGTTGGAGACGCGGATGCCCGTCAGGATCATGAGCCGCCAGAAGTCGCACCACGGGTCAGGCTCGGTGGCGGCGTATGCCAGCACCCTCGTAGCCTCGGCGGTCGTCAGGAAGCGAGCGCGGGCCGCTACGTGATGCTTTCGGATCGTGCGGCCAGTGATCGGGTCGAGCGTGGGATTGGGCTTGTCCCACAGTCCGTTCCGGGCAGCGAACACGAACATATTCGACACGACCTGGAGCAGCCGGTTGGCGATCACCGGCTTGTCTCGCAGCGACTTGTGAAGGGCTTGAACGTCTGCCGCTAGAGCGTGCATCGACTTCTTGCCGTACTTTGGCTTGATGTGCGGGTTGTAGAGAAATCCGTAGCTCTTGAGCGTTGACGCTGCGGTACGCTTGCGCCCGGCGATGAACTCGCCAGACGATGCGGCCTCGATGTACCGCTGCCACACCTCGTCTACGGTGGCACCATCAGTGCGAACCCTAGCGGGTGGCGGAGCGGCGTCTCGCTGGCCGCCTGCCAGCTTCAGCGCGATCTGCCTTGCCTTGCCCAGAGGCATAGTGGTCGCGTCACCGATGCGGACACGCGACACCTTGCCTTTGGTCTTGCTCACTCGGTAGTAGACGGCCCCGCGAGCCGACACCAGCAGGCGAAGCCCGTGCGTGTTGCCATCGTCCCGCCACCAGCGGCGGCCCGTGTGGTCAACCGACACCTCGCCACGCTGCACGGCACGCATTGCCGTCTCGATGCGGGCCTCGGTGAACGCGAAAGCCGTAGCGGACACGTAGTCCATGTGGCACCTCCAATGTCGCCAGTTGTGTATCCGTTGTGTACCCCGGCTTGTGTACCCCGCCGAGGTGCGAACAAACGCGAAAGCACGATAACGCACGGGAAACACTGCGTGCAATCGGAACATGGAAACAAGCAGTTTCTAGCGTTGCGAGAATCGCAGAAACGCTACGTTTTCAGCGGTGAAAACGCTCTAGCGAGGCAGAGATGCGGCTGAGTTTCCAGTGTCGCCGCTAGCCATTCGCTTACCCTCCAAACGCGAGAAAAACAGCACTTTTTCGAGCAAGAACCCATTTTGGGTGACAACAGGGTTACATCTCGCTCTCAAAATCAGTCAAACCCGTTGACTGAGTATACCCACGGTCCACGGATGAGCGACCCCATGCTTTCGGCTATTTCCCGCAGGAATTTTGAGCAGGGTAGGGGACAGCCGTCCCAACCG
>Ga0164294_10003045_pt1 | contig 14989 bp, 19 predicted proteins | sample GEODES005metaG_FD_111479 | JGI IMG/M metagenome (GOLD analysis project Ga0164294, IMG submission 111479) | Oligotrophic lake water microbial communities from Sparkling Lake, Wisconsin, USA - GEODES005 metaG | ecosystem: Environmental > Aquatic > Freshwater > Lake | place: USA: Sparkling Lake...
CTCGTCGTCGATGATGAGCCCACGGTTCGGATGCTGATCGTCGAGGCATTGGACGAGAGTGGCTACCTGTCGATTGAAGCGGAGGATGGCCCTGGCGCCTTGAAAATCCTGCGCTCCGACACTCGCATCGATCTGCTGATTACCGACGTCGGGCTTCCCGGTGGCATGAACGGGCGGCAGGTAGCGGACGCTGCGCGAGTTCATCGCCCTGATTTGAAGGTTTTGTTCGTCACAGGCTTTGCCGAGAATGCCGCGGTCGGCAACGGCCATCTCGATCCGGGCATGGAAGTGATCACAAAGCCCTTCGTGATGGCCGACCTGGCCAGCAAGATAGCGGACATGATCGACAATCGCTGAATCGCGCGGCAGCCTTTAGGCTTGCTGCGGTGGCGACGCAATGACTGCTTGCGGTAGCCGAACGCCTGCTTGCTTGCCCTAAAAGGCCAGTACGAGCCGAGCAATTGTTGGGCATTCCAATCGTCCGCAATCGGCCTGCAACGCCGCTGGAACTTGATCCAGATTGATGAATTATACCGCTCCAGATTGGTAAACTGGAGGAGCGCGATGTCATCAAAGTTGACGGGGCGGCACGATTCCCTCGTTCGTAAACTGACTGGTTTAGGCAACCTCACAGACGACGATATTGGAGCGCTGCGGTCCCTCCCGATCCGCGAACGGCATTTAAGGGCGGGGACCCTGATCGTTACAGAAGATCAGCTTATTTCGGAATGCTGCCTTCTTCTCAGCGGCTACGCTTGCCGGCACAAAGTCGCCAAGGACGGGTCTCGCCAGATCGTGTCTTTCCATGTGGCGGGCGACATTCTGGATATCCAGCATCTGTTTTTCGAACAGGCTGACCACAACGTTCAGACCGTCACTGATGCCGACGTCGCATTTATCCCAATGAGCGCTCTTCGTGCCGTCGTCGAAAGCAATCCGAGTGTAGCGGTGGCGCTATGGCGTGACTGCCTCGTCGACGCTTCCATCTTTCGCGAGTGGGTGTTGAACGTAGGGCGTCGCTCGGCGGCGGAGCGAATTGCGCACATGCTGTGCGAGTTCGCGACGCGATGTGAGAGCGCGGGGTTGGGCGCGGCGTCTGAATTGACCGTACCGATGACCCAGGATTACATCGCCGATGCCACTGGGCTTACAGCGGTTCACGTCAATCGAGTGCTTCGGCAACTGCGGGAACAAGGCTTCATCGAAGGTGCGGGTCGCGCATTCAAAGTCGCCGACTGGGAGAGCATGCGGCAATTCGCCGGTTTCCGGCCAGGCTATCTTCACCTTGCTGCTTGATCGCCGGCGTCCCGTGGCGGGCATTGCGTCCCCCTCAACCAATGTTCGGCGCGATCATGATCAATGGCGGCGATGGGGCGCTTAGCCGAGCGTTAGCCTTTGACCAGAAGCGGAGGTCATCAGCGGTCACGCGAACATTCAAAGCGGTTCGGATCGTTGTCCCAGCCTGGACTACCGCTAGATCAGAACCCCTTGACGAGCCGAGAGATTTCGCGCTCCTTGCGGCCAAGCGCGTAAGGGGAGACGCGCGATTCGTTAGGGGGGATTACGATGAAGACTATTATACTCGGCGCTCTCGCGAGCGTCGCTATTGTCGCGCCTGCGGCCGCGCAAACTGCTGTTCCGATTGCTCCAGTCACTGCACCTGGCGCAGCCGTGTTGCGAACCGGTACAGCCGTGCCGCTCAAGATGTCGGAAGCAATCACGACCAAAGGCAAGAAGCTCAAGGTCGGACAGCGAATTCATCTGGAAGTTTCCGAAGATGTGAAAGTCAGCGGCGTTACGGTCATTCCGATCGGCTCGCCGGCGGTCGCCGAACTCACTGATGTCCGAAACAAAGGGATGTGGGGGAAGTCAGGTCGCATCGGGGCCCAAGTACTCTACGTGACCGTCAACGGGCGCCAGATCAGGCTGAGCGGCCAATTCGATGACAAAGGTGTCACCGGGACCGCTGGCGTCGTCGCAGCAGTCGTGTTCGTGCCCGTCGTTGGTTTCTTCACGACCGGTACCAGCGCTCACATCGACCTTGGCGCGCCGGTGAAAGCCTTCGTTGATGAGGACGTGGCGTTAAATTTCACGGGGGGTTCCGCTCCCGCAGCGTTGGACGTTGCGGCACCACCCCCAACTGTCGCGCCTGTCGCTGTGCCAGCGCCCGCAGCCACCGCGAAGACGGTTTCCACGCCTGTGAAATAGTGGTCGCTAGCGTCGTGACCAAATGAGTAGCAATAGGGGGTAATCAAATGAAGATTGTCATACTGGGCGTTCTTGCGAGCGCCGCCTTAGTGTTGCCTACGAATGCGCAGACTATTGTTACGGCAGCGCCATCGGCAGTGGTCAACGAGGACGTTGGGGTGCCGGTATTCCCGTACGACATCACTGATCGTCCATATAAGGTGCTCGGTGAAGTGAAGGCTGGAGTGCGAAAAGCTACCGTTTTCAGCAAATCACCTTCGCAAAAGAAAATATACGCTGAGCTGTGGGAGCGTGCCCGCAAACTAGGCGCCGACGCCGTGATCAATGCCAAATACGGGGACACCCACGTCACAGCGATGAGCTGGGGCAAGGCGAACGCGACGGGAGTTGCGATCAAGTTTTTACCTGCAGGCCCAAACGCTAACAAATAACGCCATGCCCTTTGCAATACTCCTTATGGCCGCTGCGACTGCCTGCAGCGGCCTCACCTTTCCAGTACTCGCCCAAAGTGTAAGTGTTGATGGCGCGGCCGCGACACGTGCGGACCAAACGCGGCCGCGATGGGTTCGTGGCACACCGATACGGCTCATGGTCGTGAACGAGATCAACAGTCGCGAAGTCAAAGCGGGCGAACGATACAAACTTCGTGTTGATGCACCTCTCCTGATCGATGGCAAAATAGTCATTCCCGTCGGCGCTCTGGCGTGGGCTGAAATCATTACGTCCCAGGGAACCGCCGCGGCAGGTGGCCGCGGACACCTTAGCGTCCGGCTCCTCTACGTCGACACGCCTAGCGGTCGAGTTCGACTAACCGGAACGCTCGGCCAAGAAGGAAAGAGCAATTCCACTGGCGTGGTTCTCGGCGTCCTAAGCTTCGGAATTCTCGGCCTGCTAACGAAGGGCGGCAATGCGGCGTTCAAAGCTGGCGACATCGTCACTGGATATATAGACGAAGATGAAGGGGCTACTAGCGTCCCGCAAAGCGTCCCAGCGGGCTGACATACCATAGGATCACGGATGGCAGACGCTTGCAACCGGCAACGAGGGTCTCATCAGAAGTCGTTCGCTGCGAGCCCTTATGTCCGCTTTAGGGCAATGCGCCCGCGGGTTGGAACGACCGATTTTGGGCGCATTTCAGAAGAGCCACCTACGACTAGAACCGGACATCAACGCATGTCTACCGGATCTCCGAAGCGGATTAGATCGTCGTTGGCTGTCAGTGATGCGGCAATCGCCAAAGGTTCTCGCGATGCACCAGTTTCCTAGAACCGTATGTCACGAGCGCTATCGCTAAAAACCATCCCGCGGCACCCAAGACGTTAATAGCGATATTTCGCACGCTCCAATCGATGCTCCCGCCGAACCAGGCCCGGTCGCGCTGGGTAATGTTGATCGGACCGAAGACTGCCCCGTAAGCGAAGGCAGCGAGGACAACGGCCCGCCAAATTCGCTTGGCACTCCATCCAACGATCACGGCGATAACGAGGAAAAGCATACGATTCTCCTGTCGAACGCAGTTCCGACTGTTTGGCCCATGAAGTGCTAATCTGCGGTTACTGAGTGACCGCTTGCGGGATTTGGGTGATCATCGTCGAACGCCAGCACTTGGCGCGCTAAGCAGTCATCGAACCGCGTCTGTCTCGCCAAGTGCATTGAGTATCGCCCCGGCCGCCGCCACGATCGCACCCATCCTAGCAATGTCGCGAGTCAGTTGATCGACAACCGCACGAATCTCGATGAAATTATTAGGCATCATCAGCGCTACTGGGTTCATATCTTCCATGATGACGCCTGCTTCGGTGCACAGTCGCCGCACGAGCTTTATAGTCTCTAGCTCCATCTGCACCTCCTGTTGCGGCACACACAAGTCGCAAGCTGCTCGCACAGTCCATCCCCAGCTTTTTGATGGCGAAATTATTCGTTCGACATCCGTCTGACTTCGAGCATTGGTGTGTCCGCGAAGCGCGGCCGAAGTAGCCCGCTTCGACCCGGACCAGGATGACTGGACGGGCTGTCAGTGGTGGGAGCGACAACGGGTCGCTCACCTGAACAAGGACCACCGATATGACGAAACCCAACGCAAAACAGGCGGCCGCTCAATCCGCTCCGGCGAAAACAAAAATGGCTATCGTGACCGACCTGCTGCGTCGCGAGCAGGGAGCCACGCTCGACGAACTCGTCGCCGCGACAAATTGGCTCCCGCACACGACCCGCGCGGCGCTTACCGGAATCCGTAAGAAGGGGAACGCGATCGAGAAGTCAAAGCGCGACGACAAGACCTGCTACCAGATCAAGGCGGTCTCTGCATGATGAGCAGCGTCGATGACAAGCTGGAAGTGCTGGCGACGATGTCGCCGGCGCAACTGGCTAGCGAGTGGGCCAGCCTCACGAAAAGCCCCGTTCCCAATGTCAGCATTGATCTACTGCGGCTGGCCGTCGCTTACGAAATCCAGTGCAAGTCTATTGGCGACCTGAGTAGCCGCGTGCAGCAGCGGCTTAATCAGATCGCGGCCGGAAAAACCGAAACCCAGGAACTGGCACCAGGAACCCGCCTCGCCCGCGAATGGAACGGCGTGGTGCAGATTGTCGCCGTCGATGACCGCGGTGCAATCACCTGGAACGGCCGTGAGTGGCGCAGCCTCAGTGAAGTCGCTCGGGCGATCACTGGCACGCGCTGGTCGGGTCCCGCGTTCTTTGGACTGCAGCGGAAGAGAGCGTCATGAAGATCCGGTGCGCGGTTTATACGAGGAAGAGTTCCGAGGAGGGTCTCGAGCAGAACTTCAACTCGCTCCATGCCCAACGCGAAGCGTGCGAAGCCTACATCTTGAGCCAAGCCAGCGAGGGCTGGAATCTTCTTCCCGATGAGTATGACGACGGTGGACTCTCTGGCGGGTCACTCGAGCGCCCTGCCCTGAAGCGGATGCTCGATGACATAGCCGCCGGCAAGATCGATATCGTGGTCGTTTACAAGGTCGATCGGTTGACCCGATCACTGCTCGACTTCTCAACACTGGTGCGCGCGTTCGACGCCGCGGGCACGTCGTTCGTCAGCGTGACCCAGAGTTTCAATACGACCACCAGCATGGGACGCCTTACACTCAACATGCTGCTGTCGTTTGCGCAATTCGAACGCGAGGTAACGGCCGAGCGCATCCGCGATAAAATCGCGGCATCGAAGGCAAAGGGTATGTGGATGGGTGGCACACCGCCCATCGGCTATAAACCCGCCGGCCGAACCCTCGAGATTGTTGAAGAGCACGCGGCAATCATCCGGCACATATTTCAACGCTACCTCGAGCTAGGCACCGTCAAACATCTCGCACGGGACCTCGAAAAACGGGGAGTTCGCACACCCCAGCGAAGGACGCTGGGCGGTCGCGATACGGGCGGGACTTTATTCTTTCGCGGCCAGCTCCACGATATCCTCAAGAACTCGGTTTACATTGGGTTGATCCCCCATCGCAACGCTCGGCACCCTGGCTTGCACGCGGCCATCATCGATCATGACCTATGGCAGCGAGTGCAGCAGCAGTTGGCCGCTCACGTGAAAGGTCCACGCGTCCTCGCTTCAGCAAAGCATCGGAGTCTGCTCGCCGGGCTGGTATTCGATGAAAATCACGAACCATTGGTAGCGACGCACTCGGCCAAGGGATCGCGGCGCTACCGCTACTACGTGACCCGCGCCCTGCAGCACAATCTCGCGGAGTCGAAGCCCGAAGGCATTCGCGTGCCGGCTCGCGAGATCGAGGCAGCGGTCATCGATCGTCTAGCGACAGCGCTTGCCGATCCCATCCGCCTGCTTTGCGCTGCGAGCGGGACGATGCACACGACAGACTTCAAAGCCTTACAACGCCGAGCAGCTTCCGTCGCTGAAGACATCCGGAAGCCAGATCACGACCTAATCAGGGAGTTGGTGGGATCGGTGCAGGTTTTGCCGGAGATGATGACCTGCATGTTGAGATCTAGCGCCGTAGCAAAGGTGCTCGAGACTGAACTACCCACCGAATCGAGCGACATCGTTCTCAGCGTCCCCCTACGTCTCACTCGAACGGGAAAGGTCGTCCGGCTCATCCAAACCGACGGACGACCGTCAGCTACCGCTCCGGTCGACCAGTCCCTCGTCCGAATAATCGCGCGCGCCAGAGGATGGTGGGCTCGGCTGCGAACCGACGAAATCCACGTCGCGGCGCTCGCTCGCGAAGAGGGCGTCGCACGGAGCTACCTTGGAAAGTTTGTGCAGTTGGCGTTCCTGTCGCCTGATATCGTGGAGGCGATCTTGGCCGGCAACCAACCAGCGCGTATGTCTGCGTTGGCGCTCACTGCGCGGCGCCTGCCTCTTTCCTGGAGCGAGCAACAGCAGCTACTAGGCTAACCCGCCGCTGCGCGGTGTCAACCAGACGAAGGGGCCACAGAGAAAGGCCCCTTTTGCTGGCACCATAACCCGCTCGCAACGTTCTCTCTAGTTGACACCAACGGCGTAAACGGCGCGGAACTGCGCCGTTCCCAGCCCGCTTTCTCCCTTGCCGGTTTCGCAGACGGACTGGTTGGCTGGGGCGCCAGGATTCGAACCTGGGAATGGCGGCACCAAAAGCCGCTGCCTTACCACTTGGCGACGCCCCAGCGTGCCGTCCGACCCCGGTGCGCGTGGCGCCTGTCGGGGACGTGGGAACGCGCGCTTATAGCGACGATGCCTCGCCTGCCAACCCTTTAGAGGGCGTCGAGCCAACCATGCGTATCGGGCGCAGCGCCGGTCTGGACGGCGACCAACGCCGCCCGCAGCGCGGTGCTCACTTGCCCCGGCCCGCCCGACCCGATGGTGAAGTCGCCCGACGTGGCCTTGACCGCGCCGATCGGCGTGACCACCGCCGCGGTACCGCAAGCGAATGCCTCCGTCAGCCGGCCGCTCGCCGCATCGGCGCGCCACTGGTCGAGCGAATAGCGTTCCTCGCGCACCGCGATGCCCCGGTCGCGGGCCAGCGCGATCAGCGAATCGCGCGTGATCCCGGCCAGGATCGTATCGCTGAGCGGCGGCGTCGCGATCGAACCGTCGTCGAACACGAAGAAGACGTTCATGCCGCCCAGTTCCTCGATGTAGCGGCGCTCGACCGCATCCAGGAACACGACCTGATCGCACCCCTTGGTGGTCGCTTCGGCCTGCGCGGCCAGGCTGGCGGCGTAATTGCCGCCGCACTTCGCCGCGCCGGTGCCGCCGGGCGCCGCGCGGGTATAGTTTTCCGACGCCCAGATCGTCACGGCCTTGGGGCCGCCCTTGAAATAGGCGCCGACCGACGAGGCGAGCACCATATAGATGTAATCGGACGACGGCTTGACCCCCAGGAAGGTCTCGCTCGCGATCATGAACGGCCGCAGATACAGCGCACCGCCGTCGCTGTCGGGGATCCAGTCGATCTCGCTCTTCACCAGCGCCCGGCACGAATCGACGAACAGTTCCTCCGGCAGCTCGGGCATCGCCAGCCGCCGCGCCGACGCGATGAAGCGCCGGGCATTGGCTTCGGGCCGAAACAGCGCGGCGCCACCGTCGGCGGTGCGATAGGCCTTGAGCCCTTCGAAGATCTCCTGCGCATAATGCAGCACGGCGCACGCCGGATCGACCGTCAGGGGTACGCGCGGCGCGATCGACAGGTCGTGCCAGCCGTCCGCCGCATTGTAATGCGCGATCGCCATATGATCGGTGAACACGCGCCCGAAGCCGGGGTCGACCATCCGCTCGGCGCGAAGGTCGACGGGGGTGGGCGAGGCGGTCGGATTGAGCGGAAAGCTGGTGGCGATAGTCATGACGGCCGTCCCATAGCGCGGGAAAATCACCGCGTCCAAGGCTTGCGATACCGCCGTGACGATGGCAGATCGGTCAACATGACTGCCGCAACCCCCACCGCTTCGGCCCAATTCCTTCGCGAGCCCGAGATCCGCCGCGGCACCGAGCTGCTGTTCTTCGGCTACAGCCGACTGACCCGCGCGGTGCAGCAACGCCTCGGCGAAAGCCAATTGGGGCTGGCGCACTTCCGCGCGCTTTACTGGGTCGGGCGACACCCCGACATTTCGGTCAGCGAATTGCTCGCGATCCTGAGCGTGACGAAGCAATCGCTCGGCCGCGTCCTGACCGAGCTCGAGGAGCGTGGCATGGTCGCCGCACGGGTCGGCGACCGCGACCGGCGGCAGCGGTTGCTGCGGCTGACGGACAAGGGCCAGGCGCTCGACATGGACCTGTTCCATGCGGCACGCGACATCATGGCGGGCGCCTATTCGCAAGCCGGGCAACAGGCCGTGACCGGGTTCTGGGCCGTACTCGAAGGGCTGTTGCCCGATGCGGAGCGCGCGCGGATCCATTCGTGGCGCGAGAATTCGGTGCCGCCGGGGCAGCGCGGCTGAACTAGCGCTTCGCCTCTGCGGCCATCTCGCGGCCGCGGCGTTCGGCGGCGGCCAGCGTTTCGGTCAGCAGCTTTACCAGCGCGTCGTCACGATCCAGCACATCGAGGCCCTGTCGCGTCGAACCGCCCGGGCTGGCGACGCGGTCGGCCAGCGTCGCGGGCGACGCCTGCGCCCCGGCTGCCATCGCCGCGGCGCCGTCCACGGTCGCCAGCGCAAGCCGTGCGGCTTGGTCTGCCGGGATGCCAAGCGCCTCGCCAGCGCCCGCCAATGCATCGATGAAGCGGAACAGGAACGCTGGCCCGCACCCTTCCAGCGTGCCCATGGCACCGTACATCGCCTCGTCGTCGGCCCATTCGACCAGACCAAGCGGCGCCATCAGCGCGGCGACCGCATCCTTCGCCGACGGCGGGGCGGCGTGCGCATGCAGCACGACCACGCCCTTGCCGAGCGCGACCGGCAGGTTGGGCATCGCGCGGACGATCGCCGGGCCGGGCAATCGCTGGGCGAGCGTCGCTTCCTCGACCCCGGCCAGGATCGACACGAGGAGCGGTGCCCTGGCGATGGTCGCGCCGTGCGTCGCGACGATGTCGTCGAGCTGCTGCGGCTTCATACCCAGCATCACCAAATCGGGCGGCGGTCCATCGGGCAGCGTGCGGGCTTGGCGCACGTTGCCCGGCAGCGCACGGTCGTGACGATTGACGACATCGACCGAGTCGGCGGCGACTGTCCCGCTGGCAATCCAACGCTCTAGCATCGCGCCCGCCATGTTGCCGCAGCCGATCAGCCACAGCCGCTTAGGGATGGCACCACTCACGCTTCGCCCTGCGTCTCCGTCATCGACGCGGCGAGCGCTTCCTTGGGCGTCTTGCCGCCCCACAACACGAACTGGAATACCGGATAGAAGCGTTCGCACTCGTCGATCGCCGATTCGATCAGCAGTTCGGCGCCGTCGAGACTGAGCGTCCCGCCATCCGCGCCGTCGATCATCGCGGCGTGGCGATAGAGCACGATCCCGCTCGACGACCACAATTCGAAATGACCGATCCACAATTGCTCGTTGATCAGCCCGATCGCTTCGTAGATCGCCCCGCGGCGCTCGTCGTCGGTGACGCGAATGTCGGGAAAGGCGAGGAACTGCAGCACGCTGTCCTCCTCGCGCCACAGCGCGCGGAGTTCGTATTGCGTCCAGCTGCCCTTGACCGTCGCGACGACCTCATCGTCGTGGCGCTGATGGTCCCAGCCATGGGCGGCATAGTAGTTCTCGATCATGTCGATCGGCGCTGCATCCTCGCGCGACAGATCGTTTTCATCGAGCATGGCGGGCCTCGTCGGTCATCGCAGCCGAATCTGCCCGGTGCGACCGGGGCACGCAACGGTGATCCGTGGAGAAAGCTGTGGACAAGGCGTTAGGGCTTTGTGGACTTCGCGCCCTTGGTCTCGAGCGCGTCGAGCCGCGCCTTCAGCGCGTCGTTCTCGTCGCGTGCCGCCGCGGCCATCGCCTTGACCGCCTCGAACTCCTCGCGGCTGACGAAATCGAGCCCGCCGATCCATTCGCGCGCGCGCTCCCGCGTCGCGGCCTCGGCCTCGCGGCCCATGCCGGCCAGCGTGCCGGCGGCGCCGTTCACGAACTTCACGACGTCATCGAACAGGCGGTTTTCGGACTGCATTGGTACTTCCTTCGAAAAACGATCAGATCGTCATCTGGGCATCCGAAGACGACGGCACAAGCGCCTCGGCATTCGGATTGAGCTGCATGATCCCGAAATTGAGCGCGCCGGCGAAGCACAGCCACGCGAGATACGGCACCATCAGCCATGCCGCCGCGGTGCGGATCTGGCCGAAGACGATCGTCGTGACGAGCGCCACGACGAACATCGCGATGATGATCAGCAGTGCCGCGAACACCAGATGCGCGCCGAAGAACACCGGCGTCCACACGAGGTTGAGCAGCATCTGGACTGCGAACAGACCGATCGCGAGCCCGCGATAGCGCGAGCCACGCGCGTTGAGGATCATCGCCAGCGCCAGCCCCAACATGATGTACAGCGCGGTCCAGGCGATCGGGAATATCCAGCCGGGCGGGTTCAGCGCCGGCTTGGCCAGCGCCATGTACCAGCGATTGTGCTCGCCCGCCGGCGCCACCTGGCTCGACGCGAAGCCGAGCAGGATGATCAGCGGCACCGTCACCATCGCCCAGCGCAGGAAGGCCCAGCGCAATTGTCCCTTGGTCGCGAGTTCCATATCTACCCTTTTGCGGTGCCGGCGCGCGAACGCAAGCGCTCTAGGCGGTTAACATTGCCCCGATCAGGAACTCGATGTTCCCCTCGGGGCCGGTAATCGGGCTCTGGGTCACGCCGATGACCGTCCAGCCGCGGTCGGTGAGCCACTCGGCGACGTCGCGGCACACGCGATCGTGGATGGCGGGATCGCGCACCACCCCGCCCTTGCCGACCTCGTCGCGCCCCGCCTCGAACTGCGGCTTGATCAACGCGAGCAATCGCGCGCCGGGTCTGGCGAAGCGCATCGGCGCATCGAGCACCTTGGCGAGCCCGATGAAGCTCGCGTCGCACACGATCAGGTCGATTGGTTCGGGAATATGCGCGTCGGTCAGAATCCGCGCGCTGGTCTGTTCGTGGACGATCACGCGATCGTCCTGTCGCAGTTTCCACGCCAGCTGGTTGGTGCCGCTGTCGACCGCATAGACCCGCGCCGCGCCCTTGGTCAGCAGCACGTCGGTGAAGCCGCCGGTCGAGCTGCCGACGTCGATCGCCACCGTGCCCGTCACGTCCCAGCCGAAATAGTCGAGCCCGTGCGCCAGCTTGACCCCGCCCCGCGAAACCCAGGGATGGTCGCGGCCCTTGACCTCCACCAACACGTCTTCGGCGAGCATTTGCCCCGGCTTGTCGATCTTGCGGTCGCCAACGAACGCCAAGCCCGCCATGATCAGCGCCTGAGCTCGCGTGCGGCTATCCGCGAGGCCGCGGTCGGCGATCAACTGGTCGGCGCGCACCTTGCCCATGCGGCGGCTTTGGTCCCGAAAACCGACTGGCGCAATCGGCATTCGCTTCATCGCAGAGCCTATTCCCATCGAGGAACTAGGAATTAAATCCCCCGTTGGGAAGAAGGCGAAGATAGCTGCGCGGTCGTCCCCCTAGAGCGCCCGCGTCGCCTTCTTCCCGCCCTTTGGTGGAGACAGGATATGGGTCAGTTTACGCATCCCGACGGCACGCTCCCGACGATCCTCACCGTTCCGGGGCTTGGCGGCTCAGGACCATCGCACTGGCAGACGTTGTGGGAAAAGGCGCGGCCCGACACGCATCGGGTCGAGCTTGGCCTGTGGGACGCGCCGCACCGCAATACCTGGGTGACGAAGATCGATCAGGCGGTTCGCCAAGCCAAGGCGCCGGTCATCCTCGCGGCACATTCGCTGGGCTGTCTGGCGGTCGCGTGGTGGGCGGAGATGAGCCCGCAGCCTTATGGCTGGCCGGTCGCCGGCGCACTGCTGGTCGCCCCCGCCGACGCCGACCGTACGGATTGCGCGGCGGAGCTGAAGGGATTCGCGCCCACCCCGCGCAAGTCGCTCCCCTTCCCCTCGATTCTCGTCGCGTCGAGCGACGACCCGTGGATCGACATCGCCCGTGCGCGCAGCATGGCGTCGTTCTGGGGCAGCCACTTCGTCGACGCCGGCGCGCAAGGGCACCTCAACGCGGCCAGCGGCATCGGCTGGTGGGAAGAGGGCCGCACCCTGCTCGACCGCGTGATCGCCGCGTCGGGCGACCGCTCGGGCCACGCGCTCAGCCCCAGTGCCGCGCGCAGCGTGCTGGCGATCAATGCGACCGATGCGGCGCAGGAACATTATCTTGGGCGGTGAAATGTCGGCTTGATCTGACACCATATGACCACTAAATAGGTCATCCAATTGGTCAGGAGGGATCGTGGTCGAGCCTCTTCTCGCGGATGCCAGCATCAGCATCAGCGATTTCAAAAAGAACCCTTCTGCGGCCATTGCCGCCGCGGAGGGTTTTCCTATCGCGATCCTGAACCGTAACCGTGCATCGGCTTATCTCGTGCCGGCAAAGGCTTGGGAAGAATTGGTCGATCGCCTCGAGGATGCGGACCTCATTGCGTTGGTGCGCACGCGGGCGGACGAAACGCCGGTGCCGATATCGCTTGATGAGTTATGAGCTCGCGTTCCTGCCGAGCGCGCTGAAGGAATGGCGAAGACTTGGCGGGACGGTACGTGAACAATTCAAGAAGAAGCTGGCCGACCGTCTATCCGCGCCACGAGTCCCCGCCGACTCGTTGTCGGGTTTGGCCGATTGCTACAAAATCAAGCTGCGGGCCGCAGGCTATCGGCTGATTTATCGAGTCGATGATGAAGTCGTCACGGTCATCGTGATCGCGGTAGGCAAACGCGAGCGCAACGCCGTTTATAAAGCCGCCGCAAAACGAACTGACTGATCAAGCCCGCGCGCCCTCCGCGACGTCGGTCGCGTTATGCCGCAACGCCTTCAGTACCGTCTCGACGATCGCATCGGCATCCAGCCCCGCCGCCGCATATTGCACCTCCGGCTTGTCCTGGTCCTGAAACGTATCGGGCAGGCGTAGCGTGCGCAGCTTCAGGCCGGCGTCGATCAGGCCCGTGTCGCTCGCCAGCGTCAGGACGTGCGCGCCAAGCCCGCCGATCGATCCTTCCTCGATCGTCACCGCGACTTCGTGCGTGGTCAGCAGCTTGCGGATCAGATCCTCGTCGAGCGGCTTGGCGAAGCGAAGGTCGGCGACGGTCGTCGACAGGCCCTTGGCATCGAGGGCGTCGGCGGCCTTGAGCGCTTCGGCGAGCCGTGTGCCGAGCGACAGGATCGCGACCTTCTTGCCTTCGCGGACGATCCGGCCCTTGCCGATCGCCAGTTGCTCGGCGACCGCGGGCAGCGCGACGCCGGTACCGTTGCCGCGCGGATAACGCACCGCAATCGGCCCGCTGTCGTGCAACACGGCGGTGTGAGTCATGTGGACCAGCTCTGCTTCGTCCGCGGCCGCCATCACGACGAAATTGGGCAGGGTCGCCAGATAGGTCACATCGAAGCTGCCGGCATGCGTCGCGCCGTCGGCCCCGACCAGCCCTGCCCGATCGATCGCGAACCGGACCGGCAGGTTCTGGATCGCCACATCGTGGACGACCTGATCGTAAGCCCGCTGCAGGAAGGTCGAATAGATCGCGCAGAACGGCCGCATGCCTTGCGCCGCCAGCCCGGCGGCAAAGGTCACCGCATGTTGTTCGGCGATACCGACGTCGAACGTGCGGTCGGGATAGGCCTTGGCGAAGCGATCGAGCCCGGTGCCGGACGGCATGGCAGCCGTGATCGCGACGATCCGCGGATCGGCCTCGGCATCCTTGACCAACTGATCGGCGAACACGTTCTGATATGCGGGTGGCCCCGGCGGTGCCTTGGCCTGGGCGCCGGTGATGACGTCGAATTTCTGGACGCCGTGATATTTGTCCGCCGCCGCCTCGGCCGGGCCATAGCCCTTGCCCTTCTTGGTCACGACATGGACCAGGATCGGCCCCTGTTCGCTGTCACGGACATTCTCCAGCACCGGGATCAGATGGTCGAGGTTATGCCCGTCGATCGGGCCGACGTAATAAAAGCCGAGTTCCTCGAACAACGTCCCGCCGGTCACCATGCCGCGCGTGAATTCCTCGGCCTTTTCGGCGGCGTTGTGAACGCGGCGCGACAGCTTGCGCGTGATCTTCTTCGCCAGGCTGCGAAAGCCGAGATAGGGGCTGGAGGTGACCATGCGCGCCAGATACGCCGACAACCCACCGACCGGCGGCGCGATCGACATGTCGTTGTCGTTCAGGATCACGACGAGCCGGTTGCCCGCCGCCTCGGCATTGTTCATCGCTTCGTACGCCATGCCCGCCGACATCGCGCCGTCGCCGATCACGGCGATCGCCTTGCCCGGTTTGCCCGCCAGCTTGTTGGCGATCGCGAACCCCAGCGCCGCGGAAATCGAGGTCGACGAATGCGCCGCGCCGAACGGATCGTATTCGCTCTCGCTACGCTTGGTGAAACCCGACAGCCCGCCGCCCTGGCGCAACGTCCTGATGCGGTCGCGGCGCCCGGTCAGGATCTTGTGCGGATAGGCCTGATGGCCGACATCCCACACCAGCTTGTCGTCGGGCGTGTTGAACACGTAATGGATGGCAACCGTCAGTTCGACGACGCCAAGCCCCGAACCGAGATGCCCCCCGGTCTGGCCGACAGCGGCGATCATTTCGGCGCGCAATTCGTCTGCTACCTGGCGCAATTGCGTCGGAGGAAGCTTGCGCAGGTCGGCAGGAATGTCGACCGTATCGAGTAGCGGCGTGGCCGGTTTTTCGGACATCGAA
>Ga0164294_10003048_pt1 | contig 14973 bp, 12 predicted proteins | sample GEODES005metaG_FD_111479 | JGI IMG/M metagenome (GOLD analysis project Ga0164294, IMG submission 111479) | Oligotrophic lake water microbial communities from Sparkling Lake, Wisconsin, USA - GEODES005 metaG | ecosystem: Environmental > Aquatic > Freshwater > Lake | place: USA: Sparkling Lake...
ACAGAACCTAGTATGGTTCCTATCAATGCAAATTTCAGCAAACCTGAAGTGGCTGGTGTATCAAATCGGCTGAAGTGCTGAGCTTTAAATGCTTCTGTCGCATCCTCTTTTTCGGGCGTCCAAGAGGGCTTTGCAAAGATGTGCATCAAGCGATGACGCCAATTTTCAGCTAACTTCACTTGCTGCCAAATTTGCACAAAATGGTGCAAATTAGCCCACAAGGGGTTCCAACTTTCGATAGGCTTGCGAATGCCGTAAATAGGCTTCTCATCATCGCGCTCGTCTGCATAGGTGCCAAACATTCGGTCCCAGAATGAAAAGACACCCCCATAGTTTTTGTCGATGCAATAGTCATTTTGGCCATGATGCACGCGGTGGTTGGAGGGTGTCACCACCACATACTCCAGCCATCCTAATTTGCCAACCAGTTGGGTGTGTACCCAGAACTGATAGAGAAAATCAATCAGGCCGACCACCACAAACACTTGAATGGGGTAGCCCAACAAGGCCAATGGGATGTAGAAAATCCAGCGAAACAAGAATCCCGTAGAAGACTGCCTGAGTGCCGTTGACAGATTGAACTCTTCACTGCTGTGGTGCACCACATGTGAGGCCCACATGATATTGATTTCGTGACCTGTGCGATGCACCCAGTAATAGCAAAAGTCATACAGCAGCAAGGCGCTTATCCAGGTCATGGGATTACTCACATCCCATGTGAACGCCCCAAACCGATCTGTGATAAGGGTGTACATCACAAGACTGATCAGGCCGCAAATGGCTTTGGAGAACTCACTCATCATGCCTACGTTGATGGAGGTGAGGCTGTCTTTTAGACGGTAAACACTGACACCCCTTGAATGAGCAACCCACAGCTCGAACAAAATGAGCAGGAAGAAAACGGGTACGGCAAAAGCAATGGGTTTCATAGTAGCCTTGCATGCATGATGAACATATGAGAGTTGGATGTGCCCTGTCCCGCATCAAGCGAATTCAAGTCACGAAACTTCAAACAAATTATAAAGCGTGATTCACACCATAGAGCGAGACTGGGGTACGACGATGTCTGGGCATTGTCGAGGGCGCTGGTACGTGCTCACCCCGATCGCTGCCTGTGGGCCAGTGGACAACCCGGCTCAGACATTTGGGTTCTGAAGATTTGGCAGCGTAGTCATTGGCGCAGAAAGGCGCGGGGTCAATGCTATGAAGCGCGAAAAAATTTTCTGTGGCACTCAAGAAAACACTACCTCGTGCCGATCCAATGGATATGAAAGCTGGACAATTTATAGAGTTTGCCAACGATTTTGCAAAAGAGATCACTCTGCCTTCAAGTCAGCAACTTTGGCTGCGCGAGCCATGGCTTCGTTTTCTTTCATGATGGCTTGTGCATATGTTTTCGGATCAGAGCCCACAGGATCGATGACCGCGGCCAGGAATGTTTTGACGAGCTCAGGATGTTTGACGACTTCTGCAATTTCCTGGCTGATTTTCTGGATGGCGTTGGCCGGTGTGCCAGCGGCCGCCATGACACCAATGATCACGGAAAAGTCAAACCCTGGAACAGTTTCGGCAATAGCAGGAATGTCCGGTGCTTGTGTTGAGCGGCTGGCTGCATTGCTGGCCAGAATGCTGACCTGTCCATTTTTCGCAAATCCCTGCATGGAGGGCAAAGCTGCTACTGAAAAATCCACTTGACCACCGACCAATGCCGGCGTGGATTGACCCGAACCCTTAAAAGGAATGTGACGAACATCGATTTTCATCGCCGCTTTGAGGGCTTCCATCGTCAAATGGTGCGTGCTGCCGATGCCAGAAGATCCGTAAGTGAAATTGCCAGGTTTGCTTTTGACGAGGTTGAGAAAATCTTGGAAATTATTGACCCCTGTTTTAGGGTGCGCCACGATGAAAAGGGGCGATCGCGCGATGAGCGAGACGGGCAAAATATCTACCCCGGCTTTGTAGGTGGCATTTTTGTTGAGCAGCGGCGTGATGGAGAGCATGGACCCATCCGAGACAATGAACGCATGCCCATCTTGAGGCGAGCTTTGTAGCAAAGCTTGGTAAGCCACCACCCCATTACCGCCAGGCTTGTTGTCCACCACCACCGATTGACCCAGTCGCTCGGTCAATCGCAGTGCCACAACTCGCGCAACAGTGTCAGGCAGACCGCCTGCCGCATAAGGCACGATGAATTTGATCGGTTTGCTGGGGTAGGTTTGTGCCAGTACAGAGGCTGGCAGGGCTGTTGCGAGCAACAGCGTTGAAACCAGTGAGGTGAGTGTTCTGCGCTGCATGATCGTCTCCTGTTGCGTTGATTGCTGAGTTTCAGGTGTTTGCTTGCAAATGATTAGCCACCTAATATAATAATTGTAGGGACCTCGAAGTCCATGTCAATGAGGTTTACCTCCACCTTGTCCCATGTGAGACGAGCGCTTTCTCAACTTCATCATCCTGATCACGCACACATGAACATGACGCTCAAGGTCGCCAGCAAAGCGGCCATTGCCAAAGACATTTACCGTTTCGAATTTCAGCACCTGGACGGCGGTCCTTTGCCGGCCTTCACTGCAGGTGCTCACATTCCAGTGCAAGCCCCAAACGGCAGCATGCGCGCCTATTCGCTTTGTAACGACCCCGAGGAAACACACCGCTACCAAATTGCAGTGAAACGCGAAGCTGGTGGGCGCGGCGGTTCGATCAGCATGATCGATGCCTTGCAGCCTGGCGATACGGTGGCGGTTGGCCAACCACTCAACCATTTTCCTCTTGACCCTCAGGCCCAAAAATACGTCTTGATCGCCGGGGGCATCGGCATCACACCCTTACTGGCGATGGCCAAAACGCTGACCCACTGGGGCAAACCCTTCAAACTGTATTACCTGACGCGCGATCCAGAAAGCACCGCATTTCTGGGTGAGCTTCGGGACGAAGCTTTTTCCCAAAGTTTGGTATGTCACCACGATGGTGGCCTGCCTGACCATGGCTTTGATCTGTGGCCTGTCTTGGAAAAATCGGGCAGTCTGACCGGGCTGCAGTTGTACTGTTGTGGTCCCGCTGGACTCATGAGTGCTGTCAAGGACATGTCTGGTCACTGGCCGTCCAACGCTGTGCATTTTGAATTTTTTGGTGTTCAACAATCGGCCCAAGTCAATGACACGCCATTTACTGTGAACTTCAGCCAAAGCGCTCAACAAGTGTCCGTACCGCCGGGGCTGAGCATTTTGCAAGTGGCGCGCTCTGTCGGCATTGCCATGCCGGCTTCCTGTGAAAGTGGCACCTGCGGATCCTGTAAAACCCGTTTGCTGGAAGGCACAGCGGATCATCGCGACCACGTGCTCCTGCCCGAAGAACGTGCACAATGGATCATGCCCTGCGTTTCCCGCGCCCTTTCTGACCACTTGAAGCTCGACGCATGACCCATCCCATCGGTCTCGGCGTCATTGGCATGGGCCGTGCCTTCACGTTGATGCTGCCTACTTGGAAATCCGATCCGCGCATATGTCTCATCGCCGCTCATGACCCTCGACCCTCGGCCTGTTTGGCCTTTGAGGAAACCCTGGGCGGCGTGGCATGCCAACTGCCTGAGGAGGTTTGCGCCCACCCGGACGTTGAATGGGTTTATATTGCTTCGCCACATAACATGCATGTCGAGCATGTCCTGCTAGCGGCACGCTACCGCAAACATGTTTTGGTAGAAAAACCCATGGCCTTGAACATGGCAGATTGCGAGGCGATGATCAAGGCTTGCCAACAAGCAGGCACCTACCTTGTCATCGGGCACAGCCACAGTTTTGATGCACCTGTTCGTTTAGCACAGCAACTCATTGCCAGCGAGCAATGGGGTCGGGTTCGCATGATCCAGGCGCTGCAATACACCGACTTCCTTTACCGCCCACGCCGACCTGAAGAACTTCAGACCGCTTTAGGGGGCGGTGTGGTCTTCAGCCAAGCGGCTCATCAGGTGGATGTGGTGCGCTTGTTGGCCGGCACCCCTGCACGTGCCGTCAGGGCCATCACCGGCTCCTGGGATGCGCGTCGACCAACGGAAGGCGCTTACAGCGCCTTGTTGAGCTTTGATGATGGCGTTTGGGCCAACCTCACCTACAGTGGCTATGGCTTTTTCGATACCGATGTGTGGATGAATGGTGTGGGTGAAATGGGCACGCCCAAGTCATCGCTGGACCACAGCGCCACACACCGCAAACACGCGCAAATGCAAAACGAGACCGCCGAAGCTCAGGCCAAGGCAGAACGCAACTTTGGCGGACGTGACTACGCAGGGATCGACACCGTGGCACCGGACAATTACCAACATTTTGGTCCGGTGATTGTCAGTTGCGAAAGGGCTGACCTGCAATTGCTGCCCATCGGCGTGCAGGTCATTGACGCCAGCGGCGCTGAACTTCATGGCTTAGCACCGCCCACCGTGGCTCGGAAGGAAGTGGTCGATGAAATCTGGGCAGCTGCCCGGTTGGGTCAAGCACCCCAGCACGATGGCCAGTGGTCCATGGCCACGATGGAGGTCTGCCTGGCTTTGCTCCAATCGTCGACCCTCGGGCAAGATATCATTCTTCATGCCCAAACCCCAACGCCCCTCACATGACGTCCAGAGTTGCCCCCCTTCCGCACATGCTTCGCCATTGGAGAGAGGCCGTTCCTGATGACCGCCTGGCCCACTTGATCAGAGACGTCAGTCGTGCCCAAATGCGCTCATTGCATGTTCGCCTGACTGCTCACGGCGTCTCTTTTGGCCACTGGACTTTTTTGCGTATTTTGTGGCTCCAAGATGGCCTGACCCAGCGTGAACTCAGTCATTTGGCCGGGGTCATGGAGCCCACCACATTGACCGCCGTCCGCGCCATGCAGGACATGGGCATGGTGGAGCGACGTCAGCTCGATGGCAACCGCAAAAACATGCACGTTTTTCTCACAGAGTCTGGACGCGCATTTGAAAAAGTCCTCGTCCCATTGGCCGAGGACGTTAACCGCATCAGTGTGGGTGAATTGAGCGAACGCCATGTCGCCTCCACACGGCGCGTCTTGCTCAGCATGCTGGAAAATCTGGCGCATGACCCGTTGTTATCAGAATCCACGGACAACCCGATATCACCCCTTTAAATGGCGTAGGTCTCGTAGGTTGCGGGATGAAAAATCTCTTCAATCTGCATCCTTTTTTGAGAAAGACCTTGGGCATGGTGGTGACGCAAAAATGCGTCCAGCGTGGCACGGTTGGCAGCCACACCATAAGACCAGAAATCCTGCCCCATGGTTTCCCGCGCCGCCTTGAGCTGCTCCTCCACAAAGGGCAAAGTCACTTTGGTCGCTGAAGTATCAGACAAGGCCTCCAGAGCCGCGCCTTTGGCTTGGTTGAAAGCCTTGAAAACGGCCATGGGTAGCCATGGGTGTACCTCGCATAAAGTTTTGCGAACACCCACGACGTGCATGATGGGAAAAATTCCTGTACGGTTGAAGTAATCTTTGGCAGCTGCTGTGGGGTCATCGAAAAGCCAGCCAACAGCCGGGTTGCTTAACGCTTGCGCGCTAGGTGGCCTGGGGGCCATAAACCCATCGATCTCACCCAGGTCGAGCAATTCAGAAATCGTTGTGCCCTCGGGCGCATTTTCAAGCCGAACACCTGCGGGCAGTTTCAGGGCAATCTTTTCAGGCCGCCCGGGTGTTTCTATGCCGCCGCGCAACCATGTGACGTCTTCCGGATGCACGCCATGGTCATCTTGCAAAATAGCGCGCGCCCAAACATGGGCGCTCAGCTGGTACTCGGGCAAACCAATACGACGACCTTTCAAATCTTCAGGCTTGTGAACCCTGTCCTTGCGAACATAGATTGATGTATGCCGAAATGCACGAGACAAGAAAACGGGAATAGCCACGTAAGGGCATGTGTTTTGCGCCGTCTTGACCATGTAACTGGAAAAGGACAGCTCACAAATGTCAAAGTCCTGGCTTCGCATGGCCCTGAAAAACATTTCCTCTGGATACAGTGTCATGTAAACAGGATCCACACCATCGATTTGCACCCGTCCATCGAGCAGTGCGCGTGTGCGGTCATAGTCGCCCATCGCGACCGACAATCTGAGTTTATTCATATCAGGCCTTCTCAAGCTTTGACAACATAGGCGTTGTCACTCTGGGCAGAAGCATCAGCATCGTCCCAAATGTAACGTCCCTCAAACGAACGCCAGTCATCGGTTTTCGGAAGCACCTGCTGATAAGAGCAAACATTGGCCGAGACTTGTCTTTCTGCGGTTCCAATCGCGATTGCGTCTTGCTGAAATTGCTTTACCGCTTCAATCATTTGTTTGCGAAACTCGACAATCGCCAGATCACTCGCTCCCAGTCGATCTTGGCTGCGATCTGCAATTTTGCCCATGGTCACCCACATGGCTATATCCTGATTTGGAAAGCCTTTGATGCCAGTGAAGTTGCCCGCCTTCATCGCTTGCCGGTCTTGCCAAAAACGGTTGTCGTAATTGCGCAGTGGGCGGTAGTACGTGTCCAGATCCACACCGACCGTTTGCCCCAAAAATTTGCGCCAGGTTTCAGTTTCTGGCGTCTGCGCAGGATGACCCCATGCAATGAAGTAAAAACAGGTGTTGGTGTCGTCTATCGGCACATTGACGTTGGCGACGTTGTACAAGTTGTTGGGCGGAACGAGAACCGTCCAGGGCGCAACAAATACGGTCGTGCGAATGTAATCATGCGTTTGCGCATTGAAAATAGGCCTGCGGATGGCGGCGTATCGAAAACCATAATCTGTGCGTTGAACCTGTAGCCGAGGCGCTTTATCGGTCGAGGGGCGCAACCAATTTTTATCGGTCGCCTCGCCACTTTGCACTCGGGCAGGAACCATGTCCGAACTGTGCAAGCTCGAGCTGTGCGCCGAATCAATGGCGCCCTCCAAGATTTGAGCCCAATTGACTGGCACCACCACTTTGGCGATCGACACACGCGCCTGCGCCGTTGGCGCCCATCGCGGTGGCTCAAAAGCAGGTACCCGGTCCTGGGGGCCCATGAAGGCCCAAACAAGCCCACCCCACTCCTGCACCGGATAGGCTTTTTGCTTCACTTTGCAGGCCATCTCACTGGCTTGCGGCTCTGAGACCATCTCCAGCACTTTGCCTTTGACGTCCATTTTCCAGCCATGGTAAAGGCACCGCAAACCACCTTCTTCATTGCGCCCCATGAGCAAGGAGGCACGGCGGTGTGGGCAGTACTCGTCCAACACACCCACCTCTCCGGCCGTGTCTCGGAACACCACCAAGTCTTCACCCAGAATTCGGGCCTTCACAGGGGTCCCGTCCGGTGCCTCAACTTCTTCACTTAAGCAAATGGGCACCCAATGCTCGCGCATCAGTTGCCCCATGGGGGCCTTTGCTTCTACACGGCAGAGCAGTTCATTTTCTTCAGGCGTCAACATCTCTTCAATACTCCTAGAGCCAAAATTTGGGTGAGCATTGTCACCAACACCCCGAATATACTTTGCCACCTAAGTAAATTGTTCCGGGTTAACCCGAACTTTAAAAGGCAATTACCTGTCAAGATTGAGCGCCGCCGCCAAAAGGATGCGCTTGTTGTCTCGACTGCGGCGAGCATGTTCACGCATCAATGACTTAGCCCTGGCGCTTTCGCCTGCAAGAATGGCGGACAGGACATCCTCATGATCGAGTTGGACGCGCTGAAGAAAGGTGAACTCTCGTCACGGTGAAATGCCGTGCAAACTTAGGGCCTGAGCGCCAACCAAGTGCATTTGGCCAATCTCACGGATGGCATTGCCCAAGACTTCGTTGCCTGCAGCAGCAATCATCGTGGCGTGAAAACGTGCATTCATGGCCGTAGGCTAGGCGCGGTTTAAGTGCAAGCGAGGTAAGGGTTTCTTCGTGTGTTGAGGGCTCTTCCAAGGTTCGATAATTGGTCTGTTTGGTCGATATGCTTATCCGTCAAGACCAGCCGTGATGGCAGGCATCATCTCTGAATTTGCGTCTACTGTTTGGCCAAAAAGATCGTGCTAGCCGATAGCGCGCCGATTGACAGGCGACACGCCCCAGTATCCGAAAAGGTTTGCATGCAGTGACACCTCCTGATTGCCCAGTTTTTCCGTTCAGGCGGGAAGACCCTTTATCCCCGCCGCCTCAGTATGCGCTGGCACGTGCTGATGGTGCGGTATGCCCGGTGTCGTTGTGGAATGGTAAGCGCGCATGGCTGGTTACACGGCAGGCTGAAATCCGGGAGCTGCTGTCTGATGACAAGCGTTTTTCTGGCGCTATGGCCGATCCTAATTTCCCGACTGTCACCGCGGCACGAGTGGCGGTGGACAAGAACGAGCGCGCCTTTGTCGGCATGGACAACCCGGAGCATGACCGCTACCGCCGGCTCTTTACCCGCGAGTTTTCGGTGCGACGCATGCAGGCCTTGAAGCCGAAGATCGCTGCGATTGCCGAAAGCCTGATCGACGAGATGGAGCGTGCCGGCCCACCGGTGGACCTGGTGGCCATGCTGGCGGTGAAATTTCCTTCGCTCGTGATGTCCGAGTTGTTCGGCTCGCCCTACGAGGACCATCCCTTCATCATTCGCTGTGCCGTTGCGCGCCACGGACTGACGCAAAGCACCGGCGAGGCCGAAACGAAGGCACGTGAGCTGGCCGACTATGTGTTGCGCCTGATCCATTCAAAGGAAGCAAACCCGGGTGACGACATGGTCAGCCGCATCATTGTCGAGCAAGTACACACCGGGCACCTGACGCGTGAAGAGTTCGCCGATATCGGCGCGATGATCCTGCGCGCCGGCCACGATACGACCACCAACATGATCGGCATGGGTACCTTGCTGCTGCTAGAGCACGATGATCTGCGCACGCAGCTCGCGGCCGAGCCGGAACTTGTGGAAGCGGCGGTGGAGGAACTGCTGCGCTTTGTCAGCCCGGTGCAGTTTTCGCCGCGCCGGGTTGCGCTCGAAGATGTAGAGGTGGGCGGTGTGCAGATTCCCAAGGGTGAAGGCCTGTTCATGCTGCTCGCCTCGGCCAATCGTGATGAAGCCGTGTTTGATCGGCCGAATCAGCTCGATTTCGCCCGCGATGCTTCCCATCACCTGACCTTCGGCTACGGCATCCACCAATGCCTAGGGCAAATGCTGGCACGTTATGAGCTGCACATCCTTTTCAACACGCTGCTGCGCCGTTTGCCGGGCTTGCGCTTGGCCGTGCCGCTGGAGCAGATCCGCTTCAAGCACGACATGCAAATCTACGGTGTCCACAACCTTCCGGTGGCGTGGTGAGTACCGCCAGGTTTAAAGTGAGTGTAGATACGCACCGTTGCGTAGGCGCCGGGCATTGCGTGCGCATCGTGCCGGAGGTGTTTGACCAGCGCGAAAGCGACGGCATCGTGCTCCTGCTGGAAGAGCTGCCGCCGGCAGAATTGACGCCCTATCTGGAGAAGGCGGTGCGCTTGTGCCCTGCGCGTGCCATAGAGTTGCAGGATGCTGCGGACGATAATGCGGCCATATAATTGTTTCGTCACAACACCCGTGCAACACCCTCGCAACACCACGTAGTGACACAACAACGAACCCCAAGGAGACTGACATGAAAACTCGGAGAATGGCTCTAGGAGCCTGTTTTGGTCTGATCGCCGGCGGCGCTGGCCTGCTTGGAACTGCAGTGTCGATGCCTGCTGCAGCCCAGGAATTTCCTGCCAAGCCGATTCGACTGCTGATTCCCTTTACACCCGGCGGCGGGACCGATTTTGTCTCCCGGGCCGTCGGAAGCAAACTGGCTGAGGTCAACAAATGGCAGGTTGTTCTGGAGAACATGCCGGGTGCCTCCGGAAACCTGGCAATTGCTGCGGCGGCCAGATCGGCGCCGGATGGCTATACCATCGTGATGGGCCAGTCGGACAACATGATGCTCGGGCCCTACCTGTATGCCAACGCCGGCTATGACACCGTCAAGAGCTTTGTGCCGATCATCCAGGTTTCGGAAACTGCGCTGGCCATCGTGAGCAATGCCAACGCCACACAGAACAAGATGGGCAACGTGGCAGACATGGTGGCGCGCGGTAAGAGCGCCGCCGGCTTGAGCTGGGCGACGGCGGGCAATGGCAGCGTGGGGCACCTGTACGGCGAATCGCTCAAATCGGCGGCCGCCATCCGCCTGCTGCAAGTGCCTTACAAAGGTGCCGCACCGGCGATGGCCGACGTGATGGGCAATTCGGTAGACGTGGCCATCATGTCGGTGGCCTCGGTGCTTGGCCTGGTGCGCGGCGGCAAGCTGACCCCGTTGGCCGTATCAACCCCGAAGCGCTCGGCCATGCTGCCCAACACCCCCACGCTGGACGAGGCTGGTATCAAGGGGATTGATGCCAGTATCTGGTTGGGCTTGTTTGCGCCAGCCGGCACGCCTCCGGCCGTGGTGGCGCGGCTGAATGCGGAAATCAATAAGGTACTGCAGATGCCCGACGTTCGCGAAAAACTCATCAACGGCGGTGTCACCCCGATGGGTGGCACGCCCGATGAGTTTGCCGCATTCGTCCGCACTGACTACGCTCGCTGGGGCAAGATCGTCAAGGATTCCGGCGTCAAGCTCGAGTAAGGTAATGCATGCAGTTGCAAGGTATCCGCGTCATTGACCTGACGCGCATTCTCTCCGGACCATTCTGCTCCATGTTCCTAGCGGACATGGGAGCAGAGGTGATCAAGATTGAAGAGCCCGGCGCGGGTGATCCGGTGCGCCAGCAGGGTGAGGCGGTAAACGGCTACTCGCTGTACTTTGCCACCTTCAACCGCAATAAGCGATCGATGACGCTCAACTTGCGCAGCGAAGAGGGCAAGGAGGTGCTGCGCCAGTTGTTGCGGGGTACCGACGTGGTGGTCAACAATTACCGGCCCGGGGTGATGGATAAAATGGGCTTTGGCCGCGATGCCTTGCGCGCTTTGAAGCCGGACATCATCAGCTGCCACGTTACCGGCTTCGGGCTGGACGGGCCCTACCGCGAGCGACCGACATTCGATTTCATCGCCCAGGCGATGAGCGGCTTCATGAGCGTCAACGGCCTCGAAGGGCAGCCGCCGATGCGCGCCGCCCCGCCGGTCTCGGATCTGGTGGCCGGTTCCTACGCGGCAATGGGCATCATGGCGGCACTGGTTAGGCGCAGCCGCACCGGTGAAGGGGAAGAGGTTGCCACCGCCCTGACCGACAGCATGACCAGCATGCTGGCGTTCCTTGCGACCAACTTTTTCGCCACCGGCCGTCAGCCCTTGCGCACCGGCAACGACCATGCGATTGCTTCCCCCTACGGCCTGTTTGAAGCGTCCGATGGTCAGGTCGCCATTGCGCCTTCTAATGACAGTTTCTACTTCAAGCTGTTGGCCGCCCTGGACCTGGAGCATTTGAAACAACATCCGGACCTGCAAACCAATGCGGATCGCTTCGAGGCGCGCACGCTGATCAATCAAGCCATCAACCAGCGCACCCGCAGCGGTTCGGTTGCGCACTGGATAGACAGGCTCAACGCCGCCGGCGTACCCTGCGGCCGCGTGCTCGGTCTGGCCGAGGTATTTGACGACCCGCAAACGAAACACCAGCAGATGAGGGTCACCATCGAGCATCCGCAGCACGGCGCGCTCGATGTGCTGGGCTTCCCGATCAAATTTACAGATGCACCCTGCACCATGCATCGCCCGCCTCCGGTGCTGGGGGCGGATACCGAAAGTGTCCTGCACGAGCTAGGCTATAAGCCTGAAGCATTTGCCTCGCTGCGGGCGGCCGGTGTGATTTAACATATCCCCCAATGCGATTTGACGGTGGCGAACCGCCGGTAGTCCAAGCTTTCGAGTCTGCCAACCCCTTCCACCCTTTTTAATTTACTCAACGAATGTCTGCCATGTCCTTCACGCCCGCTACAACCCAGGATCGATTTGTTCTCGTCACCGAGGTCGGCACCCGCGACGGTTTTCAGTCGGAAAAGGAATTCATTCCGACCGAAACCAAGGCGGCACTGATCAATGAGCTCATAGATGCCGGGGTCACCAGCTTTGAAGCCACCTCGTTCGTCTCGCCGCGTGCCGTGCCACAGCTGGCCGATGCTTCAAAAGTGATGGAACTGGTTAATCGCAAACCTGGCGTACGCCTGACGGGACTGGTGCCCAATGCGCGTGGTGCCGAGAGAGCTGCAGCCGCCAAGGTGGACATGATGGCCTGCTTTGTCTCGGCCTCGGAAACCCACTGCCAGGCCAACCTAAATAAATCGATCGACGGTGCGCTGGCAGACTATGCCGAGTTTGCGCCGATCGCCAAGCAGTTCGGCATCACCCTGCGTGGCGCCGTAGCCACCGCCTTTGGCTGCCCGTTCGAAGGTGACGTGTCGAGCGACAACGTGCTCAAGATCATCGGTGCCTACATGGAAGGCGGAGCACGCCATATCTCGCTCGGCGACACCACCGGCATGGCAACGCCGCCAGTGGTAACGCGTACGGTTGAAGCCATCCGTGCGCGCTTTCCCGAAGCCATCATTGCTCTGCACTTCCACAACACCCGCGGCATTGGCCTGGCCAATGTAATGAACGGGCTGGCCCTGGGCGTGCGCGAGTACGAATCTTCTTTCGGCGGACTGGGCGGCTGCCCGTTCGCCCCTGGCGCTACCGGCAACATCTGCACGGAAGACCTGGTTTATTTGCTGCATGAGTGTGGCTATGAAACCGGGATTGATCTGGAGAAGCTGGCCGCCGTGGCGCGCCGTGTGCAGGAGGTGATGCATCGCGAACTGCCCGGGCAATACATGAAGGCGGGTGCACGTCTGAAGCTTTCGACGTCGGAATCCGTGCGGCGCGCAGTCGGCTGAGGTATTGGCAGCTTCGCAGTAGCGCTAAGCCGGCCGACCCTGGGCGTGGCCAACTAGTGATGCACCAGCAGGTTCGTACCCTCCAGCTTACGGCCAGCGGCTTGTCGCTGAACCACGCCAACTGCTGTGATTGCGCCAGCAGCTCACAGCCTACGCTCCAGATGCTGGTGTCCTGTTCGGCAGATGTCAAGACGCTATTTTCTGAAATTAGCGGACTTTGTTCCATCACTTTGGTACGGCAGGGAGGGGGCAGGTCAGGAGCCCTATCACCATGGGACTCATGGCGCCTGAACTCTTATTAAACCTGAATCTAGCAGGCTCCTAACTAAGGGCGTTTGAACTATGGCCGATCTTGAACTTTAATAACAGACCATAGCAACACAAGCGCACAAAATCCTTTGTCGAATCAACCTCTCAGCAGAAATTCGTTGCAAAAATTATTGAAAGCTCCTGCTTTGCCCATTATTTTTTCCAATATTAAAAAATGATCTGCGTCTTGAACCAACTGAAAATCCGAACTATTTCCATGCATTTTCCATTGCAGCGCCATTTCTTGCGATTGCATATGAAAAGCTAAGGTCTCTGACTCTCCCACAATAAACAGGGCTGGGGCTAATGCCTTCGACACACGAAAAAATGGGGAATAAGCTTGGGCTTTAATTAGATCTAACTTCAAGCGTTCATTTAGAGTTGTCGTAATTAAGGGCTGGAGTTCAAAGATTCCGCTAATGGCAATAACGCCAGCAACTGAAGGTGTGGGCAGCTGGTCTTTCCTCAGCGCCAACTCTACCGCTAGGTGAGCGCCAGCAGAATGCCCACATAGAACCAAGTGGCCATCGCGGTGGTGATCGCGCTGATATTTGTCAATCGATTGAACAGATCGCATCGCTGAATTCACAATGTCCGCAATGCTTACTTCAGGACACAACGGGTAATTGACCAATGCAAAGTGCCAATCTAAATCATTGAAGGCCGACGCTAAAAATCGAAACTGCGATTTATCCCTTGCCTGCCAATAGCCTGCATGGAAGTAGATGATTGTTCCCTTTGCATTCGTTCCAACAGGCTTCACATCAAATAGTTCTCTTGAATGGTTCCCGTAGGGAATATCAATTTCCCAGCCATCCGAATTGAGAGCTTCTATGCTTCGTTTTTCAAAGGAAGAGAGCAAAGTTCCAAAGTGCTCTCGCATTTGACCCTTGACATACTGGTATTCAGTCGTTTTTTGGTCCATGTTGATTTTTTGGTAATTTGTAGTTCAGCGCATATTTTTCAGTATTTTTCTAACAAACCATTTTGCAAGCTAGACATCAATACCCTATTTGTGTACATTTTCATGATCCAAGATGACCTAGCATTTGGCAAGGCCAGTGCAGAGCAGGTGGTCAAAGACACCCGAAGAGCCACTAGGCGACATTACTCAACCGAGGACAATATACGTTTTGTTCTCAGTGACCTAAGGGGTAAGGACAGCATTCCTGATCTGTGCCGCAAGGAACGTATTCACAGCCAGCCCTACCCTGCTCCAAACAATGACTAGCTGTCCAGATTCTTGACGCCCTCATCTCCTCAGATTACAGCAAGCAACCGGCGCGCATCTTATATGTGTTCAAGTAGGTGGTTGAATAGAAGCCTACGAACTACAAACCAATTGCACGAGGTATTCCACGGTTTTCACTTCCGATGCCGTTCAATATTCCGAGTTCAAGCCCCGAAGGTAGATCCGAACTTTCGCCATCACCCGTTCAAGCCCCGCACGTAGAGCCTAACTTTCCGCCTGACAAGTGACAGCACTGAGTGCAAAATCTACGAAATTGCTGGGAAAACTGTAATTTACAGTTTTCAGTCAATTACACGAAATTACAGCCGGGGTTTTTATGTACCTTAAATTCAGAAGAAATTTTATCCAAACAGGTGCCCTAGTGGCCTGCTTACCCTCTTTGGCTTTTTCCCAAAACAATAGCCCAGATATGGGCTCAACCATCCCATGGTCGCAGGTCAAGTTGCTTAATGATGAAGTCCTAAAGTCAACTCAACTCAAGGGTCAAGTTTTGGTGACTTACTTTTGGGCAAGCTGGTGCCCGTTCTGCGCGCAACAAACACCCGAGATTGAAAAGCTATCTGT
>Ga0164294_10003049_pt1 | contig 14967 bp, 19 predicted proteins | sample GEODES005metaG_FD_111479 | JGI IMG/M metagenome (GOLD analysis project Ga0164294, IMG submission 111479) | Oligotrophic lake water microbial communities from Sparkling Lake, Wisconsin, USA - GEODES005 metaG | ecosystem: Environmental > Aquatic > Freshwater > Lake | place: USA: Sparkling Lake...
CGGTCGGCCTCCTTGCGGGCGAGGGCGAGAACCTGTTGGGCGCGAGGGGTGAAATTGTTCACGAGATGTACTTTAGCTCAGGAGGGTCAGAGGTGCAATTTACGCATGGCGGGTTCGGGGACGCCTTTGAGTTTTTCGCGGAGGAGATCGGCGCGGAAGGCGTCGCGTTCCTCGGCCCCGAGTTTTTTCTGGGAGGCCTGCTGGAGGTGGGCGGGTTGGGTCGAAATGAGAAGGGTATCAAGCTTGGGTTTGAGATTGGCCGGGAGCAGGGCGAGATCGGCTGCCAGGCGGAGGAGGGAGATGAGGTTCAGGGCTTCCTTGGAGGAGATGGAGTAGGAGTGTAGGACAATGCCGTAGGAGCGGCCGACCTGATCGGCCAGCATGCGGGCCTTTTCCTGAAGAAGTTTTTGGCGGGCATTGTTTTCGAGTTCGATGAGCTGGCGGACCACCTTGAGGAGGCGGTCGAGGATTTGGCGTTCCGACTCGCCGAGGGTGGTTTGGTTGGAAATCTGGAAAAGGTTGCCCAGGGCTTCCGTGCCCTCGCCATAGAGTCCGCGGACGGCGAGGCCGAGCTGGTTGACCGACTTGATGACCTGATTGATCTGTTCGCCGAGGACGAGGCCGGGGAGATGGAGCATGGCGGAGGCGCGCATACCCGTGCCGACATTGGTCGGGCAGGCAGTGAGGTAGCCGAGGGAGGGCGAGAAGGAGAATTCGAGTTTGTCCTCGAGGGCTGTGTCGAGTTTGTCGGCGGCTTCCCAAGCTTCGAGAAGATGGAAGCCGGGGCGGAGGGCCTGAAGGCGGATGTGGTCCTCCTCGTTGATCATGACTGAGAGGGTTTCGTCGCCGTTCACGACGAGGCCGCTCCCAGCGTTCTTGGCGGCGTGTTCGCGGCTGATGAGGTGTTTTTCGACGAGTAGCTGTTTGTCGAGAGGGGTGAGGGTTTCCATCGCGACGGAAACCTTGGCGGGGCGCATGGTGGAGAGATCGGCCACGGCCGGCTGGATTGTTTCGAGAAGCTTCAGGCGATCGGCTTTTTTGAGCCAACCAGGGAAGGGGAAGTCTTTCACATTCCGGGCGAGGCGGACCCGGCTTGTGATGACGATGCCCGATTCGTTTTCCGGGGACGGGGCGGCGGGGGAGTGGCCGTTTTCCGCTTTCATATTGAAAAAGATTACCTGTGAGCGGGGGGGTTGGCAACGGGATGCGCGGAGGTGTGGGTTGACGAAGCGAATAACCCTCGGGACGATGGAGGGATGGCAGCAACCCGGACAACGGAATATGCGGTGAGGGCTTTGGTGGCCTTGGCCTTGGAGGGGGGAAGCGGCCGGGTGAAGCAGGCGGCCTCATTGGCGCAGGTTTCCGGGACTCCGGGAAAATTTATGGAGCAGGTCTTGCGGTTATTGCGGCAGGGTGGGTTTATCGTGAGTCGCCGTGGATCGGGCGGGGGATATGAATTGGCCCGGCCTGCGGAAAAGATCCGGATGAGTGAAGTGGTTGAGTGGGTGGATGGAAAGGGTCGGGGGCGGGATGAAGCACGGGATGTATTGGGCGAGGCTTGGGGGAAGTTGAGGAAAGAGTCCGAAGCGGCGGCCAGCCGGGTGCTGGCGGCCGAGTCCTTGGCCAAGCTGGCGGAACGGGTTCAGGCGAAATTGGCGGCCAAGGGCAAGACGACGGAATACCAGATCTGACCCGCACGGCTTGCCCCGGTTCGGGTTCCGTTTCATAATCTTCAGACAATGGCTTGGGGAAATCCATGGAATCGATGGGAAGGGTCGGAAGGACCGATTTTCGTCGTGGGGAATGTCCGGGTCGATTTGACGATTCTTTTGGTGGCGGTGCACACCCTTGCGATGGCTGTGGCCGCTGGGTTGGCGGCGGCGGGGTTGGGCGAGTGGGTGAAGAACGCGGTTTATACCCCGGCGGCGCTTCAACAGGGGCACGTGTGGACCTTGTTAACCTATCCTTTTGTTCATGACATCCGGCAGGAGGGGATCTGGTTTGCGATGGAGATGCTGATGCTTTTTTGGTTCGGCCGGGAAGTGGAGTCGTCCATCGGGCGGAAGCCGTTGGCGTTTCTCTACGCGACTTTGGCGGTAGGGCCGGCGTTGATCTTGGCGGGGTTAGCTCCTTGGCTGGGTTCGGCCCTTCTGGCGGGGTCGGGCACGATTAGTTTTGCGATCTTTCTGGCGTTTTGCGCGTTGCATCCCGGGGCGCAGTTTTTCTTTGGGTTGTCGGCCCGGTGGGTGGGTTGGATTTTGTTGGGGGTCTATAGTCTGACCTATTTTGCGGGGAGAGATTGGGCGGGGGGGATTCAAATGTGGGTTTCCGCCTTTCTTGCGGTGCTGTGGGTGCGGCAGGGCGGGGTGCAGTGGCCAAAGATTTCCTTCGCTTCCAAGACCAAAACCCAAGCGAAAAAGAAAACGACGGCCCGGAAACCGGCCAGTTCGATTCCGGTGGAAAAAGTGGATTCGATTCTCGAAAAGATTTCCAAAGAGGGAATGGGATCCCTGACGGCGGCGGAGAAAAAACTGCTGGAGGAGACACGGGCCAAGCTTTTGCAAAAAGATCGGCAAATTCCCCCCGTCCGCTAGCCCGAGAGAATGGCACTCATCGTCCAGGAAGAAGCGGCAGGCCGGGTGGACTGGAACAGCTGGCAACCGAAGGAAAAAGGGACGCTCTGTTTTGTAGTCACCCAGGGGAGGATTTTGTTGATTGAGAAAAAAAGGGGGTTGGGACAAGGAAAAGTGAACGGGCCCGGAGGAAGAATTGAGCCGGGCGAGACGGCGGAGCAGGCCGCGATTCGGGAGACACAGGAGGAGGTGGGGATCACGCCGACGGGGGTGGAATGGGCGGGAGAGTTGAGTTTTCAGTTTCGGGACGGCTACGCGCTGCACTGTGCGGTGTACCGGGCGTCGGGCTGGAACGGGGAATTGGTCGAGACGGATGAAGCGAAACCGTTTTGGATGGGGACAGGGGAAATTCCGTACGAGCGGATGTGGGCGGATGACTCTTATTGGATGCCGAAATTGTTGGCGGGGGAAAAGTTTCGGGGTTGGTTCGAATTTGACGGCGACCGGATGGAGTGGTCGAAAATGGAGAAAGCATGAGTCGTCGGGTTCTGGTAACGGGGGCGGCGGGTTTCATCGGGTATCATTTGAGCGAGCGGTTGCTCAAGGAAGGGGATGAGGTTGTCGGACTCGACAACCTGAACGATTACTATGACGTGAAGCTGAAGGAGGCACGTCTGGCGCGGTTACAAAAGAACCGGGCTTTCCGGTTTCTGAAGACTGATCTGGGGAATCGGACGGGGGTGGAGAAGATTTGGCATGAGGTAAAGCCCGAGGTGGTCGTGCATCTGGCGGCGCAGGCGGGGGTACGGTACAGCCTGACCCATCCGCACGCCTATGCGCGGAGCAACCTGGAGGGGATGTTGGATGTGTTGGAGGCGTGTCGGGCCGAGAAGACGGGGAATCTGATTTTTGCGAGTTCCAGTTCGGTCTATGGACTCAATCAGAGCCTGCCGTTTTCCGAGAGGGACAATGTGGATCATCCGGTTTCGCTTTATGCTGCGACGAAGAAGGCGAACGAGCTGATGGCGCATTCCTATGCGCATCTTTACGGGATTCCGTGCACGGGATTGAGATTTTTCACGGTGTACGGACCGTGGGGCCGGCCGGACATGGCCTACTACAAATTCACCCGGGCGATTTTGGAGGGGAAAGAGATCGAGCTTTACGGGGATGGAAAAATGCAAAGGGACTTCACTTATGTGGATGACATTGTCGAGGCGGTTGCCCGATTGACCACGAAGCCGGCGGTGGGGAATCCGAAGTGGGACGGAAAAAATCCTGATCCGGCGGCCAGTCCTGCGCCGTACCGGATTTACAACATCGGGAACAACGCTCCGGTGGAGTTGTCGCGTTTTGTCTCAGCCATTGAGGCCGCCACGGGGAAGAAGGCCAAGATTGTGAAGAAACCGGTTCCGCCGGGGGATGTTCTGGCCACCGCGGCCAGGGTGGATGATTTGGCGGCGGCGGTGGATTTCCGTCCGAAGACCTCGATTGAGGATGGGATCCAAAAGTTTGTCGATTGGTACCGCGGATACGCTGGGGTTTGACGGAAAGCGTATCTGGAATACTAAGTCGGCAGGCCACTTGGGTTGCAAGGGGCCTGCCGAGAGGGCGACGAGATGAGTTATTTGGCTTTTTTGAGGAGAGGCAGACCGGTGCGTTCGTTTTCGGTCACGACGTAGCCTTCAGGAAGGGCATCCACTGCGCCGGCGCCGGGGGCGGAGGCGAAATAGTAAAGGGTGACGGTGGCTCCGCCACGGAGGGTCTGTTGGCGGCTGTGGAGGAAGTAAGTTTTTCCGTTTTTCTTGCTGGCGCTGCTGAATGGCATAGAGGTTTCTCCTTTGGTTGTGCGACCGGACTGGCCGCTACTGGATAGATTGCGTTCCGGTAGAGATTTGAAAACTCTTTTATTCCACTTCCTCACAATGGGCGGGGAATGGTTTCTCGGCTTGCCGAGGTCGGAGACTGGAGCAGAATTAACCCATGATCACACGACGTGGATTCCTCGGGTTGATTCCTGGGTTGGGTTTGGCCAAGAGCTGGGCCGTGAGCGGGGGAGGGGTTCCAACTCGGAAATTCGGCCGGCATGACGAGCAGGTCAGCGTCGTGGGTTTCGGGGGTCATACTCTGGCCCTCTCGAAAGACATTGCTGAGGCCACGCGGATTGCCCATGAGGCAGTGGATCGTGGAGTCGCCTTTTTTGACAATGCCTGGTGTTACCATAAGGGACGGGCGGAGGAATGGATGGGGCATGCCTTGAAGGGGATCCGGGACAAGGCGTTTGTGATGACCAAATGTTGTACCCACCAGAATCCTTTACCTGAGGGGGGCAAAGAGGGAGCGATGAAGTTTTTGGAAGATTCCCTACGCCGCCTCCAGACCGACCATGTGGATCTATGGATGCTGCACGAGATGAAGAGCGTCGCCGAGGTGGAGAAATTTTACGGACCGGGCGGAGCGGCCGAGGCTTTTGATTTGGCCAAAAAGCAGGGAAAGGTCCGTTACCTGGGCTTCACCGGGCATGACGAGCCGGAGGTTCACCTCAAAATGATCCAAGGCGGCTATCCCTTTGACGCCTCCCTCCAACCGGTTTCCGCTTTGGGCACCCTTCATTCCCGTCGGTTTGAGACGGAGGTGATTCCCGCGTTGGCAGAGAAGAAAATCGCGGTCATCGGGATGAAGGGATTCGGGGGAAGTAAGAGGTCGAGCGAGAAGGGTTTGATGACGGCGGAGAAGGTGATGCGTTATTCCCTGAGTTACCCGGAAGTCTGCACGCACATGATCGGGGTGGACCAGTTCCCCTACGTTGAACAGGCGGTTGTTGCTTCTACCAAGAGCCCGATGACGCCAGAGGAGAGAAAAGCCTTTGTTGCCTGGTGTGACCGGATGGGCGGTGCGGAATACGCGATGCATTGCCAGCCGGGGCATCGGGATGGTTCGAGTTGCTGTGGCAGTTCAGCCGTAGCCTGAGCCGATTTTCCGGGTGAAGTTTTTCTTTTTGGTTTTGGGCTACGCGGCCTCGATGGCCGGATCCAATCTTCTCTTCAAAATGGCTGCCTCCAAAAGCGGAACGGAGTGGTGGCTATGGTTTGTCGCAGGGAATGTGGCAGGGTTTGGTTGTCCGGTGCTGATCACCTACGCCTTGCGTGAGGAAAGTCCGCAACTCGTGTATGCCTTCACGCTCGGATCGGGATTTGTGCTGTTGCAGTTGGCCGCTTGGTGGTGGTTCAAAGCGCCTGTCACGGCCATGCAATTGGGCGGGCTTGCGTTGACGGCAGTGGGATTGGTGATGTTGCAGTTGGGCCGGGCTTAAAGAGATCCGACGGCCAGCGCGACGGCCGCAAGAAGTAGGGCTGCGCCCGTCAGGCGGAGAATCAGAATACGGCGATCGTTTGCGGCGGCGCCTCCCCCTGCGGCTCCCTCGAGAAGAACGGCCCAGAGTCCGCGGGCGGCGTAGACGACGTTCGTGGCGGTGGCATGGCCGAAAATTCCGATGACCAAAATCACCAAGGAAGTTTGAAAGCCGATCACGGCAGAACCGGTCAATATGCCGGGGCGGGAGGGAGGTGGCAGAAGGGTGTGAAGGGAGTTGAGGCGAGGAAGTTTGGGAAGGAAGAGCAGGGGGGTCAGGAGGGCGAGGGTGGAAAACATCAGGGGTTGAAACCAGCCCACACCGAGGAGTCGGGCAAACTTTTGGACAACGATATCGGTTAGGGCAAAAAAGAAGGCGGCGAGGAGAGCCCAAAGAGTCGTGGCGCGGTCGAATTTTCCCGGCCACCAGGATTTTGCCGAGGGAGTGGGGGTGATGGAAAGGAGTGTGATGGCCAGGCTGGTCAAGATGGCTCCAGCCATCAGTCCCGGGGTGATCGGGTCCTCCAAAAAGAAGGAGGTCAGAACGGCAACGAAAACGGTTTTTGTACCCAGAATGGGGGTGGCATGGGAAAGGTCGCCATGCGAAAGGGCGCGGATAGCGCAGGTGCGCCCCACGAAGAGAGCGGTTCCTGCGAGGATGGCGCCCCAGAATCCGGAGGCGTTGGGTTGCCCCGGAAAAAAGAAAATCAGGGGGGCGGACCAACCAGCCATCGAAAGATTCGAGAGGGCGGTGACGATGCCCGGGCGGGCCCCACGGCGCAGACCCAGCTTCAATCCCCATGAACCAACGGCATAAAGAAGCGAGGCGAGAAGAGGCAAGGCCAAGGGCATTCGGGGAGAATGCACCCAAAGGCTTTGGGGCGCAAAGGCCGAGACTTGCTTGTCGTCGCCGGGGTCGTTAGGAAAAGAGGGTGATTCGCGAGTTTATTCCGGTTTTATTTTCGCTGGGGATGGCGTTGGCGATCGCCCTAGGCGGGATTGGGCTGGGGATTGTTCTTGGAAAGGTGGGGCGGAGGAACAAGGGGAAGGATATGGCGTATGAGTGCGGGAAGGATCCGATCGGTTCCCCTTCGGCCCGGTTCTCGGTGGAGTTCTATCTCGTGGCAATGATTTTCATCCTGTTCGATATTGAGGTGATCTTCATGTACCCATGGGCCGTAAGCTTGATGGGATTCAAGGAAAGCGGAATGGGCTGGCAGGTTTTCGGGATGATGCTGGCGTTTGTCCTGCTGGTGGAAGTCGGGCACCTTTACGCCTACAAAAAAGGCGTGTTTGAATGGAACCGACGGGGCTAGGACGGACTAGAGTTTCAGGACCACGGGGTCACCGGCTTTTATACCCAACTCTCGTGCAGCGTTCCCCTTGTTGACGGCAATTTCAAACTCGCCATCGCTGTTGATGAGGGCGAAGGGACGGTCAGCGGGGGCTTCGGCGTAGGTCCGGAGGAAGGGAACGGAGAGATTTTTCCCTTTGATTGTTACGCTGAGGAGTTGACCGGGCTTGAGCTTGGCGATTTCCGATCCGGGGATGTTGGTCAAAATATTTCCGTAATGGTCGACATAAAGAACCTGGCCCTTGGCCAGATTCGCCATGACCGTCGCGGTATTGCGGGGCAGGCGAAGAATCTTCTCCGCTTTGGGTCCGCAGGACTCCATGGATTTGGACCCGACGAGACGGGCGGCGACCGGACCGAAGATGTCGCGGGCGTGGAAAGTGGAGGAGGCTCCCGCAGTATTTTGGGTATTCAAGGTACGGACTTCGGCCACGCCTTCGCGGGCCAAGACCTCTGTAAGAATGCCGTTGTCTGGAGCGACAAAAATATGACCGGAGGCCGTGCGAACAGCAACCCCTCCACGGTTCGAGCCAACACCGGGATCGACCACGGCCACTATGATGGTGCCGGGCGGCAGCGTGTGGGTTGACTTGGCGAGGAGATACGAGGCCGCGGAGATGTCGAAGGCAGCATTTTCGTGGGATAGATCGAGAATTTCTGACGAAGGAGCGATGGTTTTAATGGCTCCCTTGAGTTGGGCGACGTAGGGGTCGCCTGACCCGAAGTCGGTGAAGAGGGCCACGAGGTTGCTCACGGGATGGGAAGATTGGCATCCGGTGAGCCAAGGGGAAAGGGCAAGAAGAAGGAGGAGTATGCGGGGCATGGATTATTTCTTTCCGGTTTCGCCAGAGTTAATCAGTTCCCAGAATTTTGGGTTTTCGGCGAGAACCTCGTCTTCCGAAAGGGGAAGTTGGGAGCGGAAGGCGAAGTCCTTCAGGGAGTTTTTGTGCAGGACGCGATGGATGATCAGACCTTTTTCTGTTTTTTCGAAATAGATCCGGTATTCGTCCGCGCGGTACCGGTACAGGGTGCGGTCGGGCCGGCGGACGATGCCAAAGCGGTCGGGATGTTTTTCGAGGAAATCGGAGGTGAGGACATCAAATTCGCGAAGGACCTCCACCTGGAGAGGGGTGGGTAATTGGGTGATTTCAGCAGAGCTGGCAGAGGTGAAGATGATCTGAAACGAGGCCATGTGAGGGGAAATCCTAACGGGAGGAGGTAGGGCAGGTCGAGAGCAGAGGCGCCGGTTTTAGCGTGCGTGGAGGGAGGAAATTCCTTAAAGCCAAGGGGTGAAAATTCATCCTGCAGGCCGGTTAATTGTCATGGGGTTGCCCGGCCCCGAGTTGACCGACGGGTTGAGGGATCTGATTCGACGGGTTCAGCCCGGGGGTTTTATTTTTTTTACCCGGAACATGGCTGAAGCGGGTCAGTTTCACGGTCTGGTCAAGGAATGTGCGGATTTGCTCGAACATCCGGCGGTCATGACCGTGGATCAGGAGGGGGGTAGGGTGGCCCGCTTGGCGGTAATGGGGGAACGGCCCCCGTCGGGAGAGGAGCTGGCAAGGGCGGGGAAAGAGGAATGGTTTTATGAGCACGGTCGGTTGACCGGGCGAGTGATGAAACTGGTGGGGCTGAATCTGAATTTGGCGCCCGTTCTTGATTACGCGCCGCCTGAGCGGGCGGGGATCGATAATTCACTTGCGGGGCGTTGTTTTGGGGGAAACCCTCAGGAAGTGATTCGACGGGCGGGACAGTTTTTGAAGGGGATGCAAGAGGAGGGGGTGAAGGGAACGGGAAAACATTTTCCGGGGTACACCTTTTGCGGATTGGATCCGCATGGGGATTTGCCTTTGGTCGACCGGACGAGGGTGCAGATGGAGGAGGAGTTGTCGGTTTTCCGAGAAGTCGGTCAGAAGTGTGATTCGGTGATGGTAGGGCACGCGCAGTTTCCTGCTTGGGGAAAGGACTCGGGGCCGGCCAGTTTGAACCGGGACATTGTTACCGGACTTTTGAAAGAGACGTTGGGTTATCGCGGGCTGGTCATGACGGATGATTTGGAGATGGGGGCGATTGCCAACCGGTATGGGAGTGCGGAGGCCACCCGGCGGGCGGTACGTGCGGGAGAGGAGATCCTGTTGATTTGCCATAATCCGGCGTGCGTGGAAATCGCACGGGATGCCTTGGCGGAAATGCCAGAGAAGGAGTGGTCGGGGGCAGTGGCTTCCGTGGAGAAATTTGGAAAAACGTTGCTCAGTCCATCCCCTGTGTTTGACGCCAAGGGATGGAGGGAGGCGAATCAGGCAACGCGGGAACTTCGGGAAAGAGTGCAAACCGCCGGAAGAAAAAACTAAAACCGATAGAGGAAGTAGCCTTCTACGCTTTGGGTGGAGGTGCCGTGATTGTTTTCCACGTATTGAAAGAATCCGCCTCCGGTAAAATCTTGAGCGTTTGTGCCGGTATATTTGTAGTAGAGGCCTGCTTGCATGTTGTCCGAAAACGGAAAATCCAGACCGAATTGACCGGAGTAGGCAAAAGAGAGAGCGGTGCTGATTCCGTCCGAGTCTTCAAGCGAAACGCCTTGGAGGGAGGTTGTTTGGGCGGCGGAAACCATTCCGCCCACGCCAAATCCTGCAGAGATGGTGAATTGGGGATGGATGGGAATGGTGAAGAGAAAGTTTGCGAGAATGGGAATCTGGTAATAGTCACCCACGAGGGAACCCTGCCCGTTTTGTGACACGGTTTGTGATCCAATCGAGAGTGAACCATTGGTGGGTTCGATGTATTGGATCGTGTTCAACATAAAGCCCGGGGCGAATTCAAGGGCGAACCAATCGGTAATCTTTGCACCGAGCGGACAGTCCAACCGGAACCCAGGATTATAAGATAGCGTGGCTGTGCTGCTGCTCACCGTCGTGCCGCCGGTGGATCCTGAGAATTGATTGATATCGGTATTGCTAATGATCGAGACGCCCATGGCTGGAGCGACATACCAGTCAAATCCGGCGACTTCCTTCTTATCTTCTTTCATCCATGGGGGGACATAATTTTCTTCGTCCATGGGAGTAGGTGAGGGTGCGGCCATTGGCGTTTGGCCTTGGCAAACCGCTGCCATCAAAAAGGAAAGACCGAGAATAAATGAGCAGGATTTCACTTCTCTGGCATGCAGGGGAATCGAATCCACGTCGAGAGAGGGGAGCCCTCTTGTGAGATAAAGTGCCAGTAAGTGGAGAGAAACCGTTGGGGAAAATGTCACGGAAACGTAACTGGCCAAATCCGAGAAAAAGACCAAGTTACCCCTATGTCGAATCTGCCTAACACCGCCATCCGGTATGAGGAGGCTTCTATTGGGGAAATCGTTTATCGCCCGGGGGAGGGGGAGGGAAAAAGGGGTATATCTAACCCCGGGGGGCTAGCCGATGATTTATATGAGGAGTGGGTGATAGGGGAAGAGCGTCCCTGGTGGTATTTTCGACTTTGAGTCGGACAAATTCCACTCCCCGTCCGTTCCGCGGGATGCCTATCCGGCGTCCCTAGTTCCAATTTCTGAAGCTACTTATCTTTTAACGTTTCCAGAACGTTAGCCAGTTCCAGATCTTGAGGAGGCAGGTTTTCCACCATGGCAAGGCCGGTTCTTCGGTGCCAGCAGCTGTTTCCAAGTCGAGGCCCGGTGCTGTGCTCAAGGAAGCGATGTCGTCCGATGTCTGGGGAGTGCCATCCGGACCGGTAGAAAAAAGGGAGAAGCTCTTACCGTCGGCAAAGGGAATATAGGCAAACTCCCGGCCCCAAGGATCGCGAGGGGGTTCAGGCAGGACTCCAGAGGAAGCCAAAACATTTATGGATTCGGGGAGGCGGCCGTTATTTTTTTCCTGATACTCTCGGATGGCTTTTTCGATCTCTGAGGTGGCGGTTGCGACTCTCTGTTGATTCATTCTTCGAATTTCCTGCTCGTGATAACCCGAAGCCTTCGCTTTTTGAAACCATTCCATGGCTTTGCGTTGATCTTGGGGGACCCCGTTCCCTTTTTCATAAGCGATTGCGAGATCGGTCTGGGCCTCAGGATCCCCGGCACGGGCCCGCTTTTCCAGTTCCGGCGAGTACTCGACCGACGCAAAAGCAGACACGCTAAAGAGACAGAGAACGAGCAGAGCTTTCATCCCTAACAAGGAAGCGCAGGAACCTGATAAATCAAGGGGGCCTATTTGTTTTAGCCGAAAGGCTCAACCCTTTGCCCGGGTTTTCAGAAGGCGTTCGATCTGTTCGAGGTAACGGGCGATACTGTCCCGCGCCTTGATTTCCTGGGCACGCTTTAGAAGAGGGACCGCTTCCTCGTATTTGCCGGAAGTGACCAAAACCTGGGCATGCCGGACGCGGGCATCTGCCTCGAACTGTTCCATGCCTTCGGCACGTTCGAAGAGGAAGATGGCCTTTTCTGGTTGGTTCGATTTTGCGTAGTGCTGTCCAAGCAGGAGAAGGGCGTCGCCGTCCAGAGGGTCGTCTTTGAGAATTTGTTCGAGAACGGCAGCGGATTCGGCCGACTTGCCCTGAGCCGAAGCGATCTTCGCCTCAAGTTTGAGCATCTTCTTTTTCTTGTCCGGCTCGAGATTACCTCCGGTATAAGTTTTTAGCTTTTCCAAAAGAATCCCCGCTTCGGCAGGCGCGCCGCGGGCGTTGAGTACTTCAGCCGCGCGGAGGGTACGATCAATCTTTTGGCCGGGCTTCAGATCCAGTCCCCGGACATAGGTTTCGACCGCGAGAGGGTAGTTCGATTCCTGAAGGTAAATGTCGGCCAACGAGGTCAAGGTATCGGGGGTGGATTTGCCCAAGCGATCGATCATTTCATAGCAGGTGGCGGCGGCGACGGGCTCCTTGAGTCCCAGATGGGCGCTCGCCAGCAGCAGCCAGAACTCGGGTTTGTCCGGTTGCCGCTCGATCAGATCGTTCATGAGCGAGACGGCTTCGGCATATTTGTTCTGACGGAAGATGCAACGAGCCAAACCAAGTTTCCATTCCGGCGTCGCCGGCTGAAGAAGAAGGGCGTTCCGGAAGGCGCCTTCGGCGGCGACAAAGTTCTCTTTTGAAACATAGGCAGTACCCAGCAGCCCGAAGGTGTTGCCATCGCCTCCGCCCAATTCGATCGAGCGGGTTAGGCTCTTAATCGCATCATCCGTACGTCCCTGCTGGAGTTGGATCAGGCCGAGATTTTTGTACGCTCTCAGGTAGGCAGGAAATTTCCTCGTGGCACTTTCCAGATATTTGGCGGCTTCATTGGGTCGGTTGAGCTGGTAGGCAATCGAACCTAGAGTGAAATCAAAGACGGCACTCGATTCCGAAGTGATTTTGGATTTGAGCTCGAAGTAGGCTTTGACGACGTCTGTGGCGGCAAGATCGGCGATCTTGGTAAAGGCCTCCTTTTCGTTGGCCGGGAGTTTGGGCTCAAGATCGCTCGAGATATTGAAATTCTCAATCGCCCGCTTCCGGAAGTCCGGATCGGCAAACACCTGCATCACGGCGGCACGGGTGGCCCCAGGGGATCCGGGAGCCGGTTTGGGATCGGCGGCAGACGCGCTGTTGGTCTGCGAAAATGCAGGGCTGATCAAGAGTGTAAGGCCACAGACCATAGATGAGAAACGAAGAGAGGAAGGAAAGTTCATGAGGAGGCCTTCGTGTCGAACCGGATAGGGGCGCGCATCTTAGCAGAAACCTTACGGCCTTCCTTCATCGCGGGATCAAATTTCCATTTCCTCACGGCATCCAGTGCGGGTTTGTCGAAAGCGGGGTCAGAGCTTTTTTCTACTTTGGCATTGGTCACTCGGCCGTTGGAGTCCACCACGAAGAGGACCGTGACCACACCGTCGATTTTTCGGGAACGAAGGGAGGCGGGATAGGTTGGGGCGGGTTGGTAGATGGCACGGGGTTTTTGATCGAGATCTGCCATGGAGAAGGCCTGGTCCATATCCGTACCCGTTCCTCCGGGGCCACCCTTTCCGCCGATACGACCGGATTGGAATCCTCCTCCTCCGCCAAACATTCCGCCTCCGCCTCCGGGCGCGAGGGCCGACTCCAGATCGCTCAGGCTCATTGGGGCAAGGGCAGGAGCATCATCCATCTGCGGAGCAGCGACATTCACATTTTCCATGATGGGAGCAGGAGGGGGAGGCTCTTTTTCCTCTTTGACCTCTTCCTTCGGCTCTTCCGTGTCAGGTTTCTTGATGTTGGAAATGTCGACTTCCTGGACTTCTTCAACCTTCTTCTTTTTTTCAAAGGTTGTAACGGGGAAGAGAATCCCACCCACCACCACCACCAGAAAGAGGGCGAAGCCGAAGATGGCAGCGAAACAGAGCGGGTAGAGATTCGACTCCTTGCGGGATTGGAAATTTGGGGGCCGAGCCGGTGGGTTCGGGGGCCTGGGAGGAGGAGATGCAACGGGGCTCATTGTCGGGCTTTGGTGGAGATTCCGATTTTGGTCACCCCGAGCTTGCGGATTTCATCCAGAACCAGAACCACCTTATCGAAATTAGCGCGGGAATCCGCGTTGAGCGTAAATTTTGGATCGGGATTGGAGGCTTTGATCGAAGAGAGGCGGAGGGGTAACTGACTCATCGTGATTTTTTCCTGATTGATGTAGACATCCCCGCTTTCCGCGACGGAGACCGTGGTGATGCTGTCGTCCTTTTCCTTGGCTTCCGAAGTGCTGGAACCGGGAAGCATCACGGAGACACCTTCGTTTTTCACCATGGAAAGGGAGACCATGACGAAGGTGGCAAGAAGGAAGAACATAATATCGATCAGGGGAATGATCTCGATCCGGGCCTTTTTCCGCCCTCCCCTTGTCGTGCCTCCTCCTCCGCCGGCCATTTTGTTTTAGGCCTTTCCTGTAGAAGGGTCGCCCGGCGATTTTGGTTTAAAAAGGGAGAGAAGTTTAAACCCTGATTTTCCAGGGGCCGGATTCTTTGAGGAAGGGGCGGCTTTCGCTTGGAGCTTGGGAGTCGCAGATGGGAAGGGCGGAAGAGACGGGGCGGGGGAGGCCGGGGGTGTGACCGCACTGGGAGGCGCCACGGGTATGCGGGTTGCTCCTATTTGAGGCGAAGGGGGTACCGATGGAGGGGGAGGTGGATTCGAGCGAGGGGGAGCCGGGGGTGGATTTCCAAGATCTCCACCCTGAGAGTGACTGGCCTTTGCGAACGCTTTTTCTGCCATGAGGAGAAGTTCGAGTCGGCGCCCGGCATCCTCCATCTCGTGCTGGGCTGATTCGATACGGGCATTCAGGTAGTTGTTCGGAAACAAGCAGGTGATGGCGATCAAAAGACCGAATGCGGTGGCGATCAAACCCTCGGCGATACCGCCAGTAATGGCGGCCGGGGCGCCTAACTCATCTCCCCCCATCATGCTGAAGGTGTTCATCATGCCCGTCACCGTACCGAGCAGTCCGAGCAAGGGGGCCGCTGTGATGATGGTGTCCAGAATGGGGAGGCCACGGCTAAAACGCTTCAGTTCAACTGCACTGGCCTTACTGATGGCTTGGCTAATGGAGAGATTTGCATTGGCCAAGGCAAAGCCGAGGACACGGGCGACGAAGTCCGTCGAGCCATTCGCGACTTGGATGGCGGCGGGCTGGTTGCCACTTTCCACCAAGGAGAATATTTTTTCGACCTGTTCGGGATTTTGGCGGCGTTTTTCCGAGACAATGAA
>Ga0164294_10003050_pt1 | contig 14966 bp, 6 predicted proteins | sample GEODES005metaG_FD_111479 | JGI IMG/M metagenome (GOLD analysis project Ga0164294, IMG submission 111479) | Oligotrophic lake water microbial communities from Sparkling Lake, Wisconsin, USA - GEODES005 metaG | ecosystem: Environmental > Aquatic > Freshwater > Lake | place: USA: Sparkling Lake...
AAAATTTGTTTTAGTTGTTAGAAAATGTGAATGGTAGCACCCTTGGAAGTTCATTCTGACAAGGGTGTTTTTTTTCATCGTAAGCATAAAAGAAAATTTTTATGTTAACTTGTTGAATAATTTTTATCCTTGATCTACAAGACCTTAAAAGAAAAATTATGAAAAATTTGCACAGCCATTTTGTTGTATTAGCACTTTTCTTTTCATTAGTTAGTTGTGAGAAGAAACCAGTAGACCCAGGTGTTCAAAATAAAATACCAGCAAATCTAGTAATCAATGCTACTGTGAGTAATGATCAATCTGGTAAAGTAACCATTTCAGCTACTGCAGACTATGCCGTTACGTATAAGTTTGAATTAGGAAATGGAGATGTTATGATAGAACCATCAGGTATTGCAAATTATAAATACACTGAAAATGGAACCAATGCCTACACAATTACAGTAACTGCAACGAGTTCAACAGGACAAACACTTTCCAAAACAAAAGATATTACTGTAACAGTTGATTTACTCAGTCAGCCCCCATTTTGGTCTGAAGAATTTGATGTAGCAGGAGCACCAAATCCAACAAAATGGGTGTATGATATTGGAACTGGATCTAATGGTTGGGGGAATGCGGAATTGCAGTATTATACTGACAGGTCACAAAATGTTTTTATAGACAATGGAACCTTGAAAATTAAAGCAGTAAAAGAGAGTTTTAGTGGAAGCAGTTGGACTTCAACGAGGCTGAAAACCTTGAGTAAGTTTGCATTTAAGTATGGTACTGTTGTTATCAGAGCAAAAGTTCCTATTGGTGTAGGAACTTGGCCTGCTGTGTGGATGATGGGAACGGATATTGGTACAGTCGGTTGGCCCGCTTGTGGCGAGATTGACATTTTAGAGCATGTTGGAAAAGAGCAAAATAAAGTATTTGCAAGTCTACACTATCCCGGAAGAACAGGTGGCAATGCTGTTACCAACACTAAGGTAATATCGAATGCTTCAACAGAGTTTCATGATTTTAAGTTAGAATGGAGCGTTTCATCAATCAAGTTTTATGTTGACAACGTTTTGTTCCATACAGTATCAAACTCTAGCAGCATACCATTCAACAAAGATTTTTTCTTTTTGGTGAATCTAGCAATGGGAGGAAACTTTGGTGGACCCGTTGATGCTGCTTTAAACACGGCAATTTTTGAAGTTGATTTTATCCGTGTTTATAAGTAATATTTTAAATTTAATCCTGACGAATTCCTCCTTTATTTTTTTGAAGGAGGAATTTGTTTTAATAGCCAATCTGTAAATTCTTCAGCGGCAATTTTATTTTGAAAACTGCTGTTCAGTCTATCATTCACAATGTATTCATTATAAATCCATGGATCAGCAATCGCGATAACAACACCTTTGCCGTAATTAGACTTTGCGAAGATTGTTTTTCCTTGAATATCAAGGATTGATTTAGCATTCCCGCTAAGGTTGATTGTACATACTTCCTTCATATATAGGGTTCTTCCCTTCTTAAATATTTCATGATTTTCAGGAATGTTTATTTGTCCAACCGAAATATCTTTCTTAACTGGGTTCAATTGTTCATCAGTGAAGTGCATGCCAAACTTTTCAGCTAAAATGTTGAAGTGTTGAAGGTCTGCGTTCGCAGAATCGTTTGCAAACATTACCAATACACCACCTTTTTTCACCCAAGATGCAATTGCTTTTGCATCTGTAGCATTCATATAATTTGGGTTTGGTTTGTCCCTGAAATTATCAGGATCAGCAACAATATATACATCAGCTTTTTTAAGATCTTGAATGGTTGCCTTGGTTTCTAAGCTTGAAAGTTTTATTCCTTTAGCACTCATGATACCACCCCAAATGGAGTAGCTTCTGAGGTCTTTGCTATCCCATGTATACCTGTATAAAGATTCTGTGCCGTCGGCATTTTTTTTGACTTCACTGTTATAAAAATAATCCAACATGACAGTCTTTTGTTGGGAGTTTGAAGTCAGGGGAAGCGAAATAATAAATAATGTAAAAAACTTGGCTAACTTATTAAAAAAATTAATCATGTGATGGTTGTTAATGCCATAAATGTACAATCATTTGGGCTTTTTTAGGCCCTAAACATTCAACAAACTGAACGAAATCCTTTTCGTATATAAATAACCCTATTTAAACGTTTTAGTAAAAGCATTTATTTAAATTCATAAACCCAATTTAATCACGTTATTTTTTGATTAAAATTGAGTTAAATAAATAATCATTTTAAAATTGCCATCATGAGAAAACTGTTATTTCTGACTTCTCTGTTATTATGCCTAACCAGCATATCTTGGGCTCAATCCCGAAAATTAACTGGCCATGTAGTTGCCAGTGAAAATGGTTCAAATTTATCAGGTGCAAGTGTTACCATCAAAGGAACATCCAAAGGTGTTGTGACCAATGCCGAAGGAAAATTTTCAATTGACATTCCTTCCAAAGGAACTTCAGTTGTTGTTATCAATTCAATTGGTTACGCTTCCCAAGAAATTAGGGTTACTACCCAAACCGATTTAACTGTAAAACTTGTTACAGAAACCAAAGCATTGGATGATGTTGTAGTGGTGGGTTATGGTTCCGTAAAGAAAAAGGATTTAACAGGAGCTGTTGGGTCTGTTAAAGCGACAGAAATTGTCAGGGGTAATCCTGCCAATGCAACACAAGCTCTTCAAGGTCAGGTGCCTGGTGTCTTGGTTACCAAAATGAGTAACAAGCCAGGTCAACTTTGGCAGATTGCCATCCGGGGTGAAAATACCATTACGCCCAATCCCAATGCTGATGGAGGTGTAAACCTTACCTATACTTCAAGTAATCAGCAATTTCAGGGAACTGAACCATTGGTTGTTATTGATGGAATCATCGGTGGTAAATTGCAGGACATCAACCCTGCAGATATAGAATCTATGGATATCTTGAAGGATGCCTCATCAACTGCCATCTATGGCTCAAGGGGTGCAAATGGAGTAATTATCATCAGCTCAAAGCGTGGATTGTCTGGAAAACCAAGGGTTACCTTGGATAGTTATTTTGGACAAAGGACGCCTGCACATCTTCCAGAAATGGAAAATGCAAAGGAATTTTATAAATCTACCATTACTGATGCCCAGTTGAATGGATCAACCATCACTGAAGCCTCTGCCTTCAATGTAAATGAATTGGCGATCATCAACAGTGGAAAGACTGTTGACTTGGCCAGGTTGGTTGCCGGTCCTGGTATGAATGCAGGTTCTACTTTGTCTATTTCTGGCGGAAACGGTGCAACAACTTATAGGATTTCAGGCGGATACATTCAGGAAGATGGTATGGTACCTTTGACCTACTACAAGAAATACAACATGAATACTGCGGTTGATTCTAAAATCACCAGGTACCTCAAAGTTGGCTTTTCACTTTATCAGAATTTTTCAACTAACCCAACTGGTTCTTTGGAAGTACCAAGGACAGTATATCGTGAAAGACCGACCTCAACAATTTATTACAAAGACCTTGTAGATGCAGCCATCGGTGGAGATGCAGCTTTGGGGCCTGTGAATGGATATGCGGTAAGGATGGGTAGGGGAAGTGCAGTGAACCCTTTGCTTGAAGCCACCAGCCGCGAAAATTACACATGGACGCGCAATGTCAATAGCCAGATGGGAAATGCTTATGCTGAAATCACTCTCTTGGAAGGCTTGGTGTTCAAATCTGCAATTTCAGTTGCTTATCAATTGGCAAAGCAAGACGAGTACAGGGGTAAATATTCAAAGGCGATCAATGTAACTGGAGCCACAAGAGCCTCTGTTGAAAATGATTTCTTGAGTTCTTACACTTTCGACAACCAATTGTCTTATAATTACCAAAAAGGAAAAAGCAAGTTGAATGTTACTGCGCTTCAAAGTGCATACAAGAATACCAATGAGTTCAACGTGATCTCTGTTACCGGTCTTCCTTATGTCTCCTATTGGTATAATTTGGGAAGTACATCAGGTACCCCCGTTATCGGAAGTGGTTTTAACCAAAGAACACTTTCCTCATACATGGGAAGAATCAATTACACATTCAACGAGAAATACCTTCTTACTTTCACCGGTCGTTCTGATGGCGCATCCCAGCTGGCCCCAGGAAATAAGTGGGCATTTTTCCCATCAGGAGCCTTCGCATGGCGTTTAGGAGATGAAAAATTCTTCAAGAAAATGAAGTCAATTTCTGACCTGAAACTGCGTGTAAGTTATGGCCAAGTGGGTAACTCTGTTGTATCGCCATATTCAACTTCTGCAACACTTACACCAGCCAGTAACTATTCATTCGGACAAACTGCAGGTATTGGTTTTGGTCCAAATAACCTTGCCAACCAAGACCTCGGATGGGAAAGAAGCCAGGAGCTGAATCTTGGTTTGAACTTAGGTTTGTTCAACAACAGAATCACTGCTGTGGCTGAAGTGTACAACCGTACAACCAAAGACCTTATTATGAGACAATCCATTCCTACTACAAATGGCTTCAGCTCAGTTATTTCCAACGTGGGTAGGGTGTCTAACAAGGGCATTGAGTTGTTGTTGAACACAGTGAATATCCAAACAAAAGATTTTCAGTGGACAAGCTCTATCAACTTTACAAAAAATATAAACAAGCTTGAGGAATTGGCCAACGGCGCCAAGTTTGGCTACAGTGGTAGCAATACAAGTCCTGAATCTATTCTTGCTGTAGGATATCCATTGAAGAGTTTCATGTATTTTCAAGCAAATGGCATTTGGCAGTTGAAAGACAGTGTAGCGGCCAAATCTTATGGAGCTGTTCCAGGTTCTGTGCGCATTGTTGACCAGAATAAAGACGGTAAAATCAGTGCAGGTGTACTTGGTCAGGACGACAGGGTCATATTAGGATCACAATTGCCCAATTTCACACTAGGTTTTACCAACAGGGTCAGTTACAAGAACTTTGACTTGGCTGTAATGATGTATTACAGAAACGGTACCATGTTCAGGAATGGTTTTATGAGCAGCTATGTTTCTGATGCAGGTGGTGGTGCGCGACTAAAATTGAATTACTGGACTAGGAACAATCCTTCCAACGAAATGTGGGGTATGGGTGTTGCAAAGTCTTTTTCTGACGCACTTTACTATGAAGATGCAAGTTTCTTGAGGATTGCAGACATTACTGTAGGATACAATCTTCCAAAACAACAGTTACAAAAATTGGGTGTAGACAGGTTGAGGCTTTATGCCCAGATCATCAACCCTGCTTATTTTACCAAATTCAATGGTGGAGATCCTGAATACAATGGTGCTGCCTATCAGGATGATTTTCCATCACTCACCTGCAATTTTGGTTTAAACCTAAGCTTCTAAATCAAGGTCTATCACTTTAAAAAATTGAATTATGAAAATATTTAAACTGTTTCCCAACGCCGCAATTTGTTTTTTGGTGGCAGGAATTTTATTCATGGGTTGTAAAAAATCATTTCTAGATGAATATAACCCAGCTAGCAGGACAACCGATAACATGTACAAGGATCCTGCTGGATATGATGGTTTGATCAACTCTTGTTATCCGCTTTTGAGAAATATTACCCAATCAAGAAATCTCACGGTAAAGGGTACAGACATGATGTGTGCAGGTGGATGGAGTGGAATTTTCTTTGGTCAGGCCAATCAAATCGGCAACGAATTGGATCAATATGATATCCGTCTTAATTCTACTACTGGCGCATTACAAGGGTTGTGGGATGATTTGTACAAAGAGATCAACAGGTGTAACGCAGCTGTTGACAGGGCTGATGGTGTAGTTGGCTTAGATCCTGCCAAGAAAAATGCTAGGGTTGGAGAAGCAAAGTTCTTGAGAGCCTTGAGCTATTTCTGGTTGGTACAACAATGGGGTGATGTTCCTATGCCATTGAAAGAATCGCTTTCAGGTAAATTAGAGGCAACTAAATCTGCTTCCAAAGATATTTATACCCAAATTATTGCAGATTTGAACAGTGCCGTTACAGCATTGCCTGCTTCTCAAACAGATCAGGGCCGTGCTACACAAGGTGCAGCTAAGTTCCTTCTTGCGAAAGTTTATCTCACCAGGGGATGGAACTACAATAATTCGTTAGGCGGATCTTCAGCAGACTTCACAAGTTCTTTGGCCTTGTGTGACGAGTTGATTGCTTCCGGACTTTATCCTTTGGAGCCTAATTGGAATAACCTTTGGCCTACGCACGATAAAAAAGTAACCAATGCTCAGCCATCTATTGCAGCCGGAGTTACAACAGCCAACGCTAGCAAAGAGGTTATTTTTGCAGTTCAATATGCAAATCCACAATACTATTATGGAGATGGTAATACCAATCCTGCTACTGGTTTGATTGGTAACAACATGCACAGTCAGTTCGGACACGGCCCAAGCGGTGTTGCACAAGCTGGAGGATCAACCATATTTTATTCAAAATTGCAGGGCGACCGCAACTATCCTACCTGGGCGGCATACCGTATGTTTGATCCAACCATGGATAGCCGTTATGAAGGAACATTCAACACGGTTTCTTACGCAACAGTGGCACAAACAATTAGCTTGAAGAATAATACTTTCTCTCAAAACCTGAGCATTACCTATGCAGTAGGTGATACAACAGCCATTATTTTACCTTGGAACAGGCCTTTGCCTACAGGTGGAGAGCGTGGTTTGAATGTTAGTGGAGGTACAAAGAAATATGCTGTTGGTCACATCAGTGAAATTGTTGGATATGCTCCTCTTACTTCTACCACTGGGGTGGTTGATAATATGTTCTGGGCTAGCCCAATGTTTTGGAAATTTTTCCAGCCAAGTGTTCCATTCCAAGACGGCTGGTCAACTTTGAATGACCCTATTTTCCGTTCTGCAGAGCTTTATTTGATGGCTGCTGAAGCAATCGTTAAAGGAGCTACTGGTGCTAAATTGGGTACTGCTGACGTTTATTACAACAGGGTATTGGATCGTGCTTTGGGCACTGCAAATGCAGGTAAAAGTCCAAACCGTGCTCTTAATCCTGAAAAAGGCACCGACCCTGTTACCAATATAATGTCATACAGGGCTACTCCTGCCAACATCACTGTTGACATGATTCTAGATGAATCAGCAAGGGAGTTCTTAGGCGAAGGACAGCGTTGGTATGATTTAAAAAGAACTGGAACCTTGATTTCAAGAGGCGCTAAGTACAACCCTTGGATGGGATATGGCTTATCTGGAACTCCGGTAATTGCTGCTAAGCATTACTTGAGGCCGATCCCACAGAGCATGATTGATTTGACGCTTCCTAAGATTGATCAGAATCCTGGTTACTAATCACGTTTGATTCTATACAAAAAAGTATTTCTCGGGGTAAAACCTGGGAAATACTTTTTTTTTAGGGTAAGGTTAAGGGAAGGGTAAGGTATTTAGTTGCAGTTATCTTACAAAAGTTAAGTAAAAGGCAAAAAATATTTTTTGTTTAAACGTTTTAGTTAAAAGAATTTATTAAATTTATCCACCCAATGAGGGATATGTATTTCTCATTGAAAGGTAATACGATTATTAAACAAAAACCGCTATTATGAGAAAAGTGCTTTTTCTTACTTCTCTTTTGCTATGCCTGACCGCAGTGTCTTGGGCGCAAAACAGAAAGCTAACCGGACTTGTTGTGACAAGTGAAAATGGGGCTAATTTATCAGGTGCAAGTGTTACTATCAAAGGAACAACCAAAGGTGTTGTTACCGGTGAAGATGGTAAATTTTCCATCGACATCCCAACTAAGGGAAACCCGATTGTGGTTATAAACTCAGTAGGGTATGCTTCACAAGAAATCAGGATTACAAATCAAACAGATCTTTTTGTAAAATTAACTGCTGATACCAAGGCATTGGAAGATGTGGTAGTTGTGGGTTATGGTTCAGTTAGAAAAAAAGACCTTACAGGAGCTGTAGGTTCTCTTGCTCCAAAGGATATTGTTAGGGCTAATCCAGCCAATGCAACTCAAGCCTTACAGGGTCAAGTTACAGGTGTGGTGATTACAAAAACAAGCAATAAGCCCGGACAAGGGTTTTCAATTGACATCCGTGGTCAAAATACGATTACCGGTGCCACTGAGCCACTGGTGGTGATTGACGGAGTAATTGGCGCAAGACTGCGTGACATCAACCCACAGGATATCCAATCTATTGATATTCTTAAAGATGCCTCTTCTACTGCCATTTATGGTGCAAGGGGTGCCAATGGTGTAATCATTGTTACTTCTAAAAAAGGTCTTGTTGGCAAACCCAAAGTTACTTTTGATTCCTACCTGGGTCAAAAACAACCAGCACACATGCCGAATTTATTAGATGCCCAGCAGTTCTATAAGGCGACTGTTACAGATGTTGTACTCAACGGTGGTACTGCCAACACATTAACTGCTAGTGAAATGAACATGGTAAACAGCGGAAAATCAACAGATTGGGTTAAATTGATTGCAAAACCTAGTACAATGGCCAATTCCACGGTTGCTGTTACCGGGGGTAGTGCAGGTACAACTTATCGTTTTTCAGGTGGGTATATCCAGGAAGATGGTAATGTAGCATCAACTTCATTCAAGAAGTATACACTTAACGCAGCTGTTGACAGTAGGCTGAACGACTGGTTGCGCGTAGGAATCACTGCTTATATAAACTATAGCTCAAACCCTACAGGGTCATTGGAAATTCTTCGCTCTGCTTACAGGGCAAGACCAACGGGTGTTGTATATTACAAAGATATCGTCAATCCTAGTGAAGGAAATGATTTGGCCATCGGTCCTTGGAATGACCTTTCTATCTGGATGGGTATCAAAGACAACCAGGTTCCAAATCCTTTGATTGATGCGGATCCAAATATTTATCAGAATACAACCACCATTTCCAATCCAATGGGAAATGCATTTGTGGAGTTGACTTTGTTGAAAGGACTTACTTTCAAATCATCCCTTTCTGCTTCATCCATTGATGAGCGCAACGGTGAATTCAGGAATACCCTGTCAAAATCCCAGTTGACCAATCCTCCAAGAGCCAACTACTCTCAGAGAAACTGGGGTACTTATACCATAGATAATCAGTTGTCATATAATACCACCATTGGGAAGCATAAGTTGAGTGCAACTGCCCTTCAAAGTGCTTTTAAGAACAATGCAGAAAACTATTCAATTGCTGCAATAAACCTTCCCTTTGGATCACTTTGGTATAACCTTGGAACAGGAACAACGACAGCAACCAGTGGATTCTCAAGAAATTCTTTGGAGTCTTACATGGGCAGGGTAAATTATACCTTTAATGATAAATACCTTGTAACCTTGACTGGCCGTGCAGATGGAGCCTCACAGTTGGCTGCTGAAAACCGTTGGGCATTTTTCCCATCTGGTGCTTTTGCATGGCAGGCAGGTGACGAAGATTTTATCAAAAACTTGAATATTTTCTCAGACCTTAAGCTGCGTGTGAGTTATGGTGAGGTGGGGAACTCAAACGTTGCCGCATACAGCACCCAGTCTGGTTTGTTGACAACATCTTACAGTTTTGGGGCCACTGCTGTTAGTGCTTTTGCTCCAGCAGCCATTGGTAACAAAGACCTTAAATGGGAGAGAAGTCAGGAATTGAATCTTGGATTGAACATGGGATTCCTTGAAAATAGGATTTCTGCTACTGTTGAATTATACAAGAGAAATACCCGCGACCTAATCCTCAACCAGACACTTCCAACTTCAACAGGTTTCTCTTCTGTGGTTACCAATGTTGGTAAGGTTTCGAACAAGGGATTGGAGATCATGCTGAATACAAGAAATATTGAGACAAAGAATTTCTCTTGGACTACCAGTATCAATTTTTCTAAAAACATCAACAATATTGAAGCACTTGCCAATGGCGTAACTTCTGTAATTGGAAGTGGGCTTTTTGTAGGTAAACCAGTGAGGTCTCATTTCGACTATCAGTTTGCCGGAATCTGGCAGCTTGCTGACAGCGCTGCAGCAAAGTCCTATGGCCAGTTTCCTGGTTCTGTAAAAGTTACAGACACCAACAAAGATGGTGTTATTTCTAACTCAACAGGCAAGGATGACAGGATGTGGTTGGGTACTCAGCTTCCTAATTTCACCATGGGTATGACCAACAGGGTTAGCTACAAAAACTTTGATCTCTCCTTTCTGTTTTACTATAGAAATGGAACAATGTACAAGAATGGTATGTTGGATGGAACGATGGCTGATTATACCGGTGGCAGGTACAACAAGATTTACATGAACTACTGGACCAAAAACAATCCAACCAATGATTTTTATGGTCCAGGTGTTGCACAACCTTTCCGTGGTGCCAGAAGTTATGAGGACGCCAGTTTTGTAAGATTATCTGATATTACAGTTGGATATAATGTTCCTAAGAGTATGTTGGACAAAAGGAAAATTGAGAGAATGAGGATTTATATGCAGGTACTCAATCCTAACTATTGGACCAAATACAATGGAATGGATCCTGAATACAATTCAAATACCTTTATTGACGATGTGCCAAACCTGACCTATGCAATTGGTCTGAATATTGGGTTCTAAATATCAATTCTAAAAAAAAGTCATGAAAAATAATAATTTGATACGCTATATTTTCTCCTTTGTTCTTCTGGGGTTAATTTCTACAGGATGCAAGAAGACATTCCTTGATGAGTTTAATCCGGCCAATCGTACTACTGACAATTTCTATACAACAGCTACAGGTTATGAAACCTTGATTAATGCTTGTTACCCTTTGTTGAGGGACATCTCCCAACAACGTATCCCAACCCTTAATGGCACAGATATGTTTTCTTCAGGTGGTTGGGCAGGTACTTTATTGTTCCCAACGCTAACCACGCAAAATGGTAGCCCATATGATGCTTATGACATCAGCCTCAATTCATCCCTTGGTGAACTACAGTCTCTCTGGGACATGCTTTACAGAGAAGTTAATAGGTGTAATGCCGCGATTACTCGTGCCAATGATGTTATCGGTATGGCGGATTCTGTAAAAAATAGCAGGATTGGAGAAGCAAAATTCCTTCGTTCAATATCTTTTTTCTGGGCTGTACAACAATGGGGTGATATCCCAATGCCGCTGACTGAAACAACATCAGGAAGCCTAGTAGTGAAAAAAACTGCTGCTAAAGATGTTTATACACAGATCATCACTGATCTAAATGATGCCATCGCAAAATTACCTGTTACCCAAAAAGATGCAGGCAGGGTTACCAAAGGTGCTGCACAGTTCTTGCTTGCTCGTGTTTATCTAACCAGGGGTTGGAATTTCAACAATTCTCTTGGAGGAACAAATGCCGACTTCACAAGCTCTTTGGTTCTTTGTGACAATTTAATTGCCTCAGGATTGTATCCATTGGAAACGAATTGGAACAATCTTTGGCCTATCCACAACAAGAATCCTAAAAAAGAAACTGCTACGGCCGCAAGTTCTGTTGCCATTGCCAATGCCAGCAAAGAAGTTATTTTTGCAGTGCAATATGCAAATGGAACTGGAACTGCTTACAATGGTGATGCCAACTTGAGTACCGCCAATGGAACGATTGGAAATGATCTACATAGTAGGTTTAGCGGTGGTCCCAATGGTGTAGCTCAGGAATCGCGGACAGCAACTTACAACCGGTTTTTGCCTAATCATAATGTTACATGGGGTGCCTACAGGTTATTTGATCCTCAAATGGATGTTCGATATGAGGGTACTTTCAATAGTGTAGTGTATGCAACCATTGCAGGATCAGTTTCATTGGCCTCCAACAAGCCATATCCTCAAACATTGACGCAATCTTTTGCTATCAGTGATACCACAGCAATTGTTCTGCCTTGGAATGTTCCTATGACCGATGTTGCCCAGCTTGGTGTAAATATCCCAGGAGGAAAGAAAAAGTATGCAGTACAAAATGTAGTTGATCTTTTTTGGCTGGGTAAAATCACCTCACCAACACAACAAATCAATGATGCAATGGGATGGGGTGGACCAATGTTCTGGAAGTTCTGGCAGCCAGGCATCACTTATGGAGATGGATTCTCTACTTTCAACGATCCTCTTTTCAGGTCTGCTGAGTTGTTTTTAATGGCTGCTGAAGCTATTGTAAAGGGTGCTAGCGGTGCCAGATTGGGTACAGCCGACGTTTATTACAACAGGGTTTTGGACAGGGCTTTGGGTAGCAATGCAGGAAAATCGCCAAATCGTGCCACCAATCCAGGAAATGTACTAGATCCTTTGACCAATATTACTTCATACCGCGCAACGCCATCGAATATCAACATTGACATGATTTTGGATGAATATGGCCGTGAATTTCTTGGTGAGGGTAACGAGCGTTGGTACCAACTAAAACGTACCGGGAAACTCATTGAGCGTGCAACAAAGTTCAACGGTTGGACAGCTTGGGGCCGTGCAGGCGTTACTCAAATCGCTGCTAAGCACCTTTTGAGGCCAATCCCACAGGGTATGCTTGACAACTCCAATCCAAGAATCGAACAGAACCCTGGCTATTAATCTTATCTATATCAAAAAGTATTTACCATATAATCAATCTTTTATATGGTAAATACTTTTTTTATGTCTGAAAGTTTTTGATAACATCTTCCTTAAGTGGAAACTAATATTGATTAAATGCGTTTCAAAGGTATCATTGCTTGTGCTTTTCTTTTCTTAGTGAATTCATATGCTGTTCATTCGCAAACTGCGATAAAAAAAGTTGCCAAATCAGATTTGGTGGAACCCATGGTAGATGCTGCCAATTCGAGGTTTTTCTACTTCAGCTCTGCCTCAAGGCCTTTTGGCATGGTGAATTTGAGTCCAGACATGAACTTAAACGGAACTTGGAATACAGGGTATCGTTACAATGAAGACACCATTAAATGTTTTAGTCACATTCACTGCTGGGAACTTTCTGGTATTCCAGTATTGCCTACAACCGGTGTATTCAAAGGACATCTTGGAACCGCTGCTTATGGTTCAACCTATTCTCACAAGGATGAAATAGCCAAGCCCGGGTATCACAAAGTGGTTCTAAAAGACTACGGCGTTGCTGCAGAATTGACTTCTACAACACGCGTTGGATTTCATAGGTATACTTATCCGAAAACGGATGAAGGGCATATTTTATTTGATTTTTCTACGATACTAGGCTCCTCTGAAACACAATCAAGCAGTGTTAGGAAAATCAGCAATAAACAACTCGAAGGACAAGTTACCATGGCCGGTGGTGTAAGGCGCCCCAAGCCCATCACCATATTTTTTGTGGTAGAATTTGACAAAGCATTTGAATCTTTTGGTGGTTGGAAAAACAAGCAGATTATACCAGTAAATGATGTCGTAGAAGGTGAAAAGACTGGCGTTTACGTCAATTTTAAAACATTGAGCGGAGAGAAAAGGATGATGAAAGTTGCTATCTCCTACGTTAGCGTGGAGGAAGCAAAAAATAATTTAAACACCGAATTGCCCCATTGGGATTTTGATAGAATCGTGAAAGAGTCTGCTACTGAATGGAATACATGGTTGGATAAAATTGAAGTTGAAGGTGGCACACTAACAGAGCAGAGGCGTTTTTATACAGACCTTTGGCATGCGCTTCAAGGCCGTAGAATAGTGAGTGATGCAAGTGGATCTTATATAGACAATACCGGCGCTAAACCAGTTGCAAAGAAAGTTCCTTTTGGAACAGATGGCAAACCAAAATTCAAGATGTACAACTCAGATTCCTTTTGGGGTGCTCAATGGTCGCTCAACAGCTTGTGGCATTTGGTTTATCCTGAAGTAACAGAAGAATTTATCAACTGTTTGCTGAAAATGTATGACGATGGTGGTCTGATTCCACGTGGACCATCTGGCGGTAACTATACTTTTGTAATGACTGGTGCACAAATGACCCCATTTATAACCAGCGCCTATTTAAAAGGCATTCGAGGTTTTGATATTCAAAAAGCCTACAAAGGCCTGAGGCAGGATCATTTTCCTGGAGGCATGATGAGCAAGGCTGGATACGAGCATACTACTTTCAAAGGTGGTGGTATTGAAGAATACATTGAGAAGGGATATGTTCCATATCCGCTTACAAATATAAAATATGGTTTCCACCAAGATGGGGCAGCTCAAACATTAGAGTATTCTTACCAAGACTATGCAATGTCGCAATTGGCTAAGTCTTTGGGAAACAAGGAAGATGAAAAACTCTTTAGCACGCGTGCCTTAAACTATAAAAATATCTTCAACAAAGAAGTTGGCTGGATGTGGGTGAAAGATAGGCAAGGTAAATGGGCTCAACCTGTTGATGTATTGCAATATGAGCGCGGGTGGGTTGAAGGAAATGCTGCCCAATATACTTGGTTTGTACCCCACGATGTGAAAGGATTGATCGATTTGATTGGAGGAAGGGATTCTTTTACAACAAAGCTAGATTGGGTTTTCAAAAATGCCAGAGGTCATGGCTTTGTTTCTGGTAAATCAGAAAATGGTCCAGCCCGTGAAATGCAAAGAAGGGTTTATCTGAATTACGGCAACCAACCTTGTATGGAAACGCCATTTTTATTCAATTATGCAGGAAAACCATGGCTAACCCAGTATTGGACAAGACAACTGATTGATTCTGTTTATTCAGGCATTTCTCCTCAAAAGGGATATAGTGGAGATGAAGACCAAGGGCTGATGGGCTCTTTGGCTGTATTGCTCAAAATCGGCTTGTTTTCAACCAATGGGGGCACATCAGAAAAACCTTTCTACGAAATCAGCAGTCCAATCTTCAATAAAATCACTGTAAAGCTAAATCCTAAATATTATCCTGGAAAGCAATTTGTGATTGAGGCTACAGGGAACTCCCCCAAAAATATTTACATACAATCTGCCATGCTAAATGGTAAGTCAATAGATCAGCCTTGGTTTTATCATGATCAATTGATAAAAGGAGGAAAACTTACGTTGAATATGTCAAGTAATCCAAATAAGAAATGGGGTGCCAACGAAG